>JAEIGA010018793.1_pt1 | contig 10534 bp, 11 predicted proteins | sample 9270691 | NCBI WGS metagenome assembly JAEIGA01 (sample SAMN17057246, study PRJNA624740) | gut metagenome | biome: biome; isolation source: fecal sample | host: Bos grunniens | place: China: Xizang | collected 2019
CATACCACAAAATAATAAAAATGTAAAAAGGACGGCTCAACATATAAGTTGAACCGCCCTTTTTGATTTAATCAAACAGTTTCGGCGAGGTGTTTTCCCTTTTAAAATAGGGTTCTTTCGTAAGAAGTCATATTCCTTACCTTCAATTATTTTTTTATAATCCATCTTTATTCTTACTCCTTAACATTACCATTAATAGTATCTGTCTTTTAATACTTTTTTTATTTCATTATCTCCTGAAACCACTATTTTTGATTTAGGAAGATAATACAAATTATATTCTTTATGCATAATTTTATTTTCTATTGCGTTAAACACTTTTTTCTTATGAATAAATTTAAAATCATGAATAATAAGAAGTTTTATTTTATCATTTAAGAAATATAAAGATAAACAATACCCATCTTTAATTAATGTATATCCACTACGATCATAATCAAACATATCATAAGAAAGACCATAATCACAGGGTAATGCCGATATAAATTCAACCTCTTTTTTATCTAAATCTTTTTTTATAAGTTTGATAAATCTAATTTTTTTAATAGATTTAATAAAAAAAGATATTCCTACTACACTTACAGTAAAAATAGATAATGCATATTCTAAATCATTAGTAGACTTTCTGAATAATTTTTTACCAAAAACTAAAAGAGTTATTAAAAGAATTAAACTAAGCACTGTATAAAAAATAACTAAAAAAACCGATTTTTTTAATTTCTTTACGTAATTATTTATTTTTTCTAAGGTAGATTTTTCTATATTAAATTCCATTTAATTTCTCCTGTTAATAAAATAATTTAAAATGGTTGTTCTCTTTTACATAATGTACAATACATTACATCTTTTAGGTTTATCGTATTACATCTAGGACATTTCCAATATTCTTTTTGATCTTTTATTATTGGAATGTACATGATTACATCATAGTCATCATCACATATATCTACTGAATATATAATATCTATATTTAAGAAATACTGCTTAATATCTCTAATAGTATCTAATACTAACTTAGGATTATTCTCTTTAGTTTTGATAGTTAATATCATTCTTTCACTTTCTTTATAGACATCAAATAAATTTAATAAATTATTTAATTCAGATATCTTGCCAAAACCTATCATAAGTTTTTTATAACCATTACATAATGAACTAAAATCTTCATCACTAACTTTTAGTAAAGATGTGTCAGTATTGACCATATTGCTTAATGTTTTATATACTTCTATATTAAGATTTTCAATCTCATATATTAAGTTGTCACCAAATATATATTTCTTAACATCCATAAATACACCTTCTTGACTTTGAATTAAATAAATTATATGATTATTATATCATATAAAGTAGGTGATTTAAATGTTTAAGAAATTAGTAATTATCGAAACTATTAATATACTAGATATGCATATTGAAAAACTAAATGATATTGCAAAAGAGGTAATTTATTATAAAGACTTGCCAGCTAATGATGATGAAATCATCAAACGCATTGGTGATGCAGATGCAGTATTATTATCATATACTTCATCAATTAATAAATACGTATTAGAAAATTGTCGTAATATCAAATATATAGGTATGTGCTGTTCATTATATAATCCAGAATCGGCTAACGTAGATATACTTACAGCCAATAAATTAGGTATTACAGTTACAGGTGTTAGAGATTATGGAGATGAAGGTGTAGCTGAATATGTTATTCATGAATTAGTTGAATTCCTACAAGGTTATAGAGGCTTTAAATGGGATAATATAGGTCATGAAATAACAAACTTAAAATGTGGTGTTGTTGGTCTTGGAACAAGCGGTACATTAATAGCTAAAACATTAAAATTCTTTAAAGCTGATGTATCATACTATAGCCGTACACGTAAACCAGATCTTGAAAATGAATATGGTTTTACTTATAAAGACTTAAATACATTGTGCACTGAAAGTGAAGCTATCTTCTTAGCTTTAAATAAAAATGTCCTTTTATTACAAAAAGAACAATTTGATTTAATGAAAGGTAAAAGAATTCTATTTAATACTTCTATCGGCCCTGGCTTTGATGTAGAAGCATTAAAAGAATGGTTAAAAGATGATAACCATTTCTTCTTTGGTGATACACTTGCAACTATTGGTAATACTGAGTTATGGAATTTACCAAACACATTTACTATTAACCGTTCATCTGGTGGTAGAACTTATCAAGCTTTTGTTAGACTAGGCGAAAAAGTATTAAACAATATTTACAATTATTTAAAAAAATAAGGCTTCATCGAAGCCTTTTTTAATTTAAAAAATATGGTTTAGAAAAAGATTTAGGTATAACATTTTTAATCATTTTACATAATTCATTCAACCCATTATCTATTAAATTACCCTGATAATTTTCTTTTATTTTTCCCTTGTCATCCATTACTAGTTCAATACTAAACATATTAGTATCACAACCATACTTTTTATAACCTTCATCTGAATGAAAAAATGTAGAACATAATTCGTTAAAATAACGTAAGAAATCATTATCTTTAATTTTGATTGACCATTTAATTATATCGAATTCTTCTTCAATTTCTAAATGACAATCTACTTTTCTTTCGAATACTATTTGATTAGGTGTTATAACCATCTTTTCATTATAATGCTTATAACTTAATCCACCTTCATTCCATTTGATAATTAATTTCTTATACACTTCAAAATTATTCTTCATATCTTTCACCTCGGCTATATATTAATATAAATAAAGTCCATAAAAATGGACAATTAGAAAAAAATGATGTATAATATCATTAAAATAGGACGGTGATATGTATGTTTGATAAAAAAATGGCAATGTTATATATTTTAGATATTATGAAGGAATATAGTGATGAAAATCACTTACTTACTCATAAAGATATTATTAATAAACTTAATAATATTCATCATGTTGAGCTTGAAAGAAAGACAGTTGCAACTAACCTAGATTTATTAGCAGAATATGGATATGACATCAATAAAGGCCCTACTGGAGGTTTTTATTTAGGAGAAAGAGATTTAGATGAAACTGAAATCAAATTCTTAATTGATGCGGTATATTCTTCTAAATTAATTACTGGTAAACAAGCTACAGCTATTTCTAAGAAAATATATTCAAGTTTATCAATGTATGAACAAAAGGATTTTTCTTACATTCATAAATCAACTGATATATATAGAACTTCTAGCAATGATTTATTCTTAAATATGGATATATTAAAAGAAGCCATTGAAAAAAGAAAAATGGTAAAATTTAGTTATTTAGAATATAACAGAAAAGGTAAATTAACAGAAAGAAAATTTACTGATTCAAGTAAAACTATGACTTTTACTTTATCTCCATATTACTTAGTAAATAACTTCTCTAAATATTATTTAATAGCTAATAATCAAAAATATAAAAATCATGTTTACTATCGTGTAGATTTCATGAAAGATATTACTATTACTGATACTGATATAGTACCAATTGAAGATATTGAAACATTAGGTAAAGATTTCAATATAACTAAACATATCAATGATCATATTTATATGTTTGGTGGTAAAGTTATTACTGCTAAAATTGAAATATTAAAAGATAAAGCAATAACTGATGTTAAAGACTGGTTTAATGATAATGCTAGTATTTATGAGGAAAATGATAAAGTATATGCGAATATTAAATCAGATGATAAAGCCTTCTTCTATTGGGCTTTACAATATCAAGAAAATATTAAAGTTTTAGAACCTGAAAGTATGGTTAATAAAATAGTAGATTCATTAAAGAAAAATTTAGAAAAGTATTTATAAAATGATAAAATCCATTTGCGTTAAAACAAATGGATTTTTATATTATTCAAATTTAATTTTATAATCAGTTATATATTTATCATTAGAAGATAATTTTTGAATCAAGATTTTATCTTCTAATTTTTTATTTGTAGATTCAAAATCTGGAATTCCCCACCATGGTTCTACACATATGTAATTACCAAAGCCTGGCATAGACCATATAGCAAGAACATTGCATTTTCTAATATCAAAAACGTAACTTCTATCATTTGTTTTTAATATTACTTCATTAATATCCTTAACATCATATATTAATGTTTTATGTTCTTCTATTAAGTCTTTAGTCATTAAATAATTAGAAGGTAATATTACTTTTTCAGTGTGAGATATTAAACTACCTACTTCATTTAATATATATTGATTGGTTTCGTATTCTTTATCAAAAACTAATCTTACATCATTAAATACAAATCTATCAGATGTTTCATAACCGTCAACTATTAATGCAGGATGTCCTCCAACATTAAAATACATATCCTTATCATCTAGATTATATACTCTATATTCAACAGTTAATTCATTATCATTTAATCTATAACAAACCTCAAAATTGAATTTAAATGGATATTGTTGTAAGGTTTGTTCATTATATTTAAATCCTAAAATAATTTCATTGGAAGTATGTGAAATCACATTAGATTTAACATATCTAATTAGACCATGTTTCTTAATAGAATATACTTTATCATCTATTATATATTCACTATCCTTTAAACCACCGATTATTGGAAATATTACAACGTCTTGACCCATCCAACTTCTTTGATCTTTTTGATATAATAATTCAACATCATTTTTCTTATCATATATGGAAGTTAATGATGAACCTTCTAAAGTTACTTCTACTTTTAAAAAATCATTTTCAATATACATAATTGTATCTCCTTATATATATAATTTTATCAAATATTATCTAGACTTAGGCTCGCCATATTCGCGAACCATTGCCTCCATGGTGATAATCCATTGCTTACCATATTTCATTACATCTACACCTTCTTGTAGTTTTCCATATGATATAGCTTTTCTTAATGTACTTTCATTTAATCCCCATAATATAGTGGCATCACTCAATGCAATTAAATTATCAAATGGAGTATCAACTGTTTCTCCATTTATGAATAATTCATCACATGATAAATCAATATCATCATTCCATGATACACCATATCCACCAACATCAACAATGCACTCATAAAATAATCCATTTTCTTTAAGTTCATTAAAAATATTAATTTTTTTAAATAATGGTTTTACATCATATATTTTAGTAATACCTTCTGCAAAAATAACTACTAACTTATAATCATTTGATGCAATTACAGATTTAATTTTATGAAACATAGCATCACCTTCTAAAATGATTATATCACGATATAGTGATACTTACAAGAACAAAATAAAAAGGTATAGATTCCTCTATACCTATAATTCTTATTCCCATTCAATTGTTGCAGATGGTTTTGGTGATAAGTCATATAATACACGACAAACACCATCTACTTCAGATAGAATACGATCTGTAATTTTCTTTAATACAGCATATTCAATTTCAGGTACTGTACATACCATAGCATCTACTGTATTTACAGCACGAATGATAACTGGCCAATCATAAGCACGTTTACCATTTTTAACACCTGTAGTTCTGAAATCAGGTACTACAGTAAAGAATTGCCATACTTTACTAGTTAATCCAGCTTTATCAAATTCTTCACGTAAAATAGCATCTGATTCACGTAATGCATGTAATCTATCTCTAGTGATAGCACCTAAGCATCTAACGCCTAAGCCTGGACCTGGGAATGGTTGACGGTCAACCATTTCAGCAGGTAAGCCTAAAGCTCTACCAACCACTCTTACTTCATCTTTATATAATAATCTTACTGGTTCTACTAATTCAAATTCCATATCTTCAGGTAAACCACCAACATTATGATGAGCTTTTACACCATCACTTTCAATAATATCTGGATAGATTGTACCTTGAGCTAAGAATGGAATGTCTGTTAATTTTGATGCTTCTTCATCAAATACCTTAACAAATTCATTACCAATAATCTTACGTTTAGTTTCAGGCTCAGCAACATCTTCTAATAATCCTAAGAATCTGTCAGTAGCATCTACATAAATTAAATTTGCATCTAATCCATTTTGGAATACTTCGATAACTTGTTCACTTTCACCTTTACGCATTAATCCATGATTAACGTGTACACATACTAATTGTTTACCAATAGCTTTAATTAATAATGCCGCAACAACACTACTATCTACACCGCCTGATAAAGCTAATAATACTTTTTTATCGCCAACTTGTTCTTGAACTAATTTAACTTGTTCATCAATGAACTTGTTTGCTAGTTCTAAAGTTGTAATTCTTTCCATATTTTCTGGTCTTTTATTTGGTAAATACATGATTTTATCCTCTTATATATTATTTATTATAGTTTGGAGCTTCAACAGTAATTTCAACATCATGTGGATGTGATTCTCTTAAACCTGCATTTGTAATACGAATGAATTCAGCGTTTTCTCTTAAATATTTTAAGTCAGGAGCGCCACAGTAACCCATACCTGAACGGATACCACCACATAATTGGTAGATAGTATCAACTAAAGCACCTTTATACGCAACTCTACCTTCGATACCTTCTGGTACTAATTTCTTAGCTGAAACTTCTTTCTTTTGGAAGTAACGGTCAGCTGAACCACGTTTCATAGCGGCTAATGAACCCATACCTACATAAGACTTGAATTTACGTCCATTGAAGATAATTTCTTCACCTGGAGCTTCATCACAACCAGCAAGTAATGAACCTAACATAACACAGCTACCACCTGCAGCTAAGGCTTTGACAACGTCACCTGATAATTTTAAACCACCATCAGCGATAACATGTACATCTTTATCTTTACAATATTCATATACATCATTAACAGCTGTAATTTGAGGTACACCAACACCGGCAACAACACGAGTTGTACAGATTGAACCAGGTCCAATACCAACCTTAACTGTATCAACACCAGCTTCAATTAATTCAGCTGCAGCTTCTTTAGTAACGATATTACCAGCAATTAAAGGTAATTTTGGATATACCTTTCTAATTGATCTAACAGCTTCAATAATGTTTCTAGAATGACCATGAGCACTATCAATAGTAATAACATCTACACCAGCTTCTACTAAAGCTTTAACACGGTCTAGCATGTCGGCACCAACACCAACTGCGGCACCACATCTTAATCTACCTTGAGCATCTTTACAAGCATTTGGATAAATACGTGTATTATCGATATCTCTAGAAGTAATTAAACCTACTAATTTACCTTCTTCATCTAAAATAGGTAATTTTTCAATTCTATTTTCCCATAAGATTTTTTTAGCTTCAGCTAATTCGATACCTTTTTTAGCTGTTACTAAATTATCTTTAGTCATAACATTTTCAACTTTTGTATCATCAAGAGTTAAATATTTTAAATCTCTAGAAGTTATGATACCTACTAAATGACGTTCTTCATCAACAATAGGTAAACCTGAAACATTATATTCTTCCATTTTTTCATAAGCTTCTAAAGTTGTAGCATCTTTAGATAAAACAACTGGATCTAAAATCATACCAGCTTCATTTCTTTTAACTAAATCTACTTGTTTAGCTTGAGCTTCAATACTCATATTTTTATGGATAAATCCTAATCCACCTTCTCTAGCTAAAGCGATAGCCATAGCTGATTCAGTTACTGTATCCATTGCTGCAGATACAATTGGAATATTAAGTTCAATATCTCTAGTTAAATGTGTTTTTAAAGATACATCACCAGGTAATACATCTGATTTTAATGGTACCAATAAAACATCATCAAAAGTTAATCCAGTTCTAATATTATCAAATTTAGACATTTCTCTCACCTCTATTAATACTTAGTTAAATATTTGTTAATTTCCCACTCAGTTACTTGAGTTCTATATTCGTCCCATTCTAAAGACTTAGCTTCAATGAATTTATCACTCATAATTTGGCCAACAGCTTCCTTAATGATTTCATCTTCCTTAAAGCATTCAATTGCTTCACAAAGATTTGCAGGTAAAGCTTCAATACCAAGAGCTTTTCTTTCTTCTTTTGTTTGTTCGAATAAGTTTTTACGAATTGGTTCGTAATGTTCACAATTACCTTTAATTCCATCTAAACCAGCGGCAAGTAAAACTGAACAAGCTAAGTATGGATTAGAAGCAACATCTACGCTTCTAACTTCCGCTCTAGTTTTATTACCTCTAGCTGCAGGAATACGAATCATTGTAGTACGGTTTGAATCACTCCACCCTAAATAACAAGGAGCTTCAAAGCCAGGAACAATTCTCTTATATGAATTTACAATTGGATTTGTAATTAATGTAAATCCTCTTGCGTGATCTAATATACCATCAATCCACTTTAAAGCAGTTGATGATAATTTATTTTCTGTACTCTCATCATAGAATACATTATGTCCATTCATATCCATTAATGATGTATTACAGTGCATACCTGAACCATTAATTCCATGAATAGGCTTTGGCATAAATGTTGCATGTAAGCCATGACGTTTGGCAACATTTTTTACAACTAATTTAAATGTTTGAACACTATCACATGCTTCTAAAGCACTATCAAACTTAAAATCAATTTCATGTTGTCCAGGACTCACCTCATGATGAGCAGCTTCAATAATGAAGCCGATTTTTTGTAATTCTAATACAATATCTCTACGGCAATCTTCTGATGAATCTATTGGAGAAACATCGAAATAACCACCATTATCATTAAATTTTAAAGATGGTTTACCATTTTCAATTTTAAATAAGAAGAATTCAGGTTCAACACCAACATTAAATTTAGAGTAACCTAATTTTTCCATTTCTTTTAAATTTCTTTTTAATATACCTCTAGGGTCACCTGGATATGGTTCTTTACCTGAAGGATCTGTATGTGATATTTGATAAACATCACAAATGAATCTAGCAACCTTACCATATGATGTATCTTCCCAGCTAGAGATTAAAAATGTATCAAGATCAGGTACTAAGAACATATCAGCTTCATCACTTCTAACGAAGCCTTCAACTGATGAACCATCAAACATTACATCACCGTTTAAGGCATCATCTAAACGATAACTAGGAATTTCTACATTCTTTAAGAAACCATCCATATCAGTAAACTGTAGACGAATATATCTAATATTTTCTTTTTCAACTATTTCTTTAATTTCATCTATTGTATACTTACACATTTTCTTTTCCTCCATATATCGTTTTATTATAAAGCTCTATATCCAATATCTTTACGATAGAATAATGAATCACATTTAATCTTTTCAACATCCTTTAAAGCATTTTGTTGAGCTTCTTTTAATGTTTTACCTGTACCTACCACAATTAAAACTCTACCACCATTAACAGCATATTTACCATTAATAGTTCTAGTTCCCATATGATATACATCTGATTCAACTTCATCTAATCCTAAAATTAATTCATTCTTTGAATATTCTCCTGGATATCCTTTAGAAGCCATAACAATACCTAAAGTATAATTATCGTTCCACTTTAATTCTACTGGATTACCTTCAATAACATTCATAAATGCTTCATAAATATCACTTTCTAATCTAGGTAATACTACTTCAGTTTCAGGATCACCAAATCTAGCGTTAAATTCTATAACTTTAACACCATCTTTAGTTTTCATTAAACCACCATATAATAAACCTTTAAATGGTTTACCTTCTAAAATCATCGCCTTAGCAGTTGGTTTCATGATATGTTCTAATGCATAATCTACATCAGCTTGATCAATAATTGGAACTCCACTATAAGCTCCCATACCACCTGTATTAGGACCTTTATCACCTTCAAATGCACGTTTATGATCTTGTGAAATAACTAATGGATAAACATTTTCATTACTTACAAAACACATAAATGAGAATTCAGGACCATCTAAGTATTCTTCAATAACAACCTTTGGTTCACCAAATTTGTCATCAATTAACATTTCTCTTAGGTTATCTTCTACCTCTACCATAGAATGGCAGATAACAACACCTTTACCAGCAGCTAAACCATCATACTTAATAACTACTGGTAAAGACATATTAGAAGCATAAGCTAATGCTTTTTCAAAATCGCTGAAGATTTCGAATGCAGCAGTTGGAATATTATATTTTTTCATTAAATCTTTAGCAAAGCTTTTACTTGATTCAATAGTAGCAGCTTCTTTAGTTGGGCCAAAGATTTTTAAACCATTTTTTTCAAATTCATTTACAATACCAGCAGCTAATGAAACTTCAGGACCAACTACAGTTAAATCCATATTTTCAATTTTAGCAAAAGCTAATAACTCAGAAACATTAGTAGCTGATATTGGAATTAATGTTGCAAGTTCACTCATGCCATCATTACCTGGAGCAGCATAAATTCTTGTAACCTTTTCACTTTTACTTAGTGCCTTAACAATAGCGTGACATCTACCGCCAGACCCTACAACCATAACCTTCATTAGTGTTTAAAGTGACGCATGCCTGTAAATAACATGCTCATTTCATTTTGATTTGCAGTTTCAATAGATTCTTCGTCACGGATAGAACCACCAGGTTGAACGATTGCAACAACACCATTTTCAGATGCATAAGCAACAGTATCACC
>JAEIGA010018794.1_pt1 | contig 10533 bp, 8 predicted proteins | sample 9270691 | NCBI WGS metagenome assembly JAEIGA01 (sample SAMN17057246, study PRJNA624740) | gut metagenome | biome: biome; isolation source: fecal sample | host: Bos grunniens | place: China: Xizang | collected 2019
CAGATCTCAGCCATACCGGTCAGGACCTTACGGTTATTGATCTTGACGCAGACATTAACATCAAAGAGAGTAAACACTCTGTCCACAATCTGCACAAGTTCAAGTTCATTGAGCTGAGAAGTGGAACCGATCACGTCCACATCACACTGATAGAACTCTCTGTAACGTCCCTTCTGCGGACGATCCGCACGCCATACCGGTTGGATCTGGAATCTCTTGAACGGGAAGGTAATGTCATTCTGATGCTGGACCACGAAACGTGCGAACGGCACGGTAAGGTCATATCTGAGACCTTTCTCACAAACCTTCAGCGACAGAGCCTTGCTGTTGTAACCGTCTTCAGTACCTTCGACACGATAATCATCATAGTTGATCTTCGAGAATGCATCTCCTGAATTCAGAATTCTGAAAAGAAGCTTATCTCCCTCTTCACCATACTTTCCAAGCAAAGTGCTGAGGTTCTCCATTGAAGGAGTCTCGATAGGTGCGTATCCGTATGTCCTGAATACGGAACGGATAGTGTCGAATATATAATTGCGTCCTGCCATCTCTGCAGGTCCGAAGTCTCTGGTACCCTTTGGTATTGACGGTTTCTGTGCCATAGTTTCGTTTTTAGTAAATCATACAAATATAAGCAAAATAGTGATAAACTCTTTATATTTGTAGAGAAAAGACTTTTAATGACATGAAGAGGCTAATCGCAATCGCCGTCCTGGCCGTGTCCGTATGCACAGGAATGTGGGCCCAGGATCTCAACGGAACAGGTTCTTTTACTCAGCACACTTTCCGTCACAAAGGCACGGAATACACCTATTGGCTCTATATTCCTCAAAACATGAAGCCGGATGCGCCGCTCATAATGGTCTTCCATGGCTATGGTTCCCGCAACATCCCTTCAATAAACTACGGTTTCCATCCTGTCGCAGACAAAGAGGGTTTTGCTGTGTGCTATCCTAAAGGTCCGAAAGACCACAAAGGCAAAGAATATTGGAGTGTGGGGTATCAGTTCACGATTGACAAGGGAGAGATGAGGGACGACACAGGAATGGCTGTCCGCCTGGTCAAGCATCTCCAGAAATCATACGGTCTCTCTAAGCACAATGTCTTTGCCACTGGTCATTCAAATGGCGGAGCAATGAGCCACATGCTTGCCTACAAAGCGTCCGACACATTTGCTGCAGTGGCTTCAGTATCAGGGCACATAATGGAATGCACCTATCGCACTCTCGACACGAGACGTCCGGCGCCACTTATGGAGGTACACGGAACTCTTGACCCGCTCTCCAGATGGAACGGAGACCCTTTCAACAACGACGGATGGGGATCAGACATAGCCATACCCCTTGCAGTCGGCTTATCAGCCGCCGCGCACAGATGCACACACGAAGAGACAGAGGTTCTCCCTCTGCGCCGCAACAAAGTGATTGCACACAGATTCGTCAACGGCAAAGACGGAAACCAGGTGTGGTTCTATGAAGTTGTTGAAGGAAAGCACTCATGGGCCGACCAGGACCTCGATACACCTTCTGAAATCTGGAAATTCTTCAGTCTGTACCTGAAATAAATTCCTTGCTATGAAAAAACCGATAAAACCACTGGCAGCCATAGCACTTACAGCTCCACTGGCCGGATGCGGAGCAGACAATCAGGAAAAGCCGAACATAATCCTGTTCATGATCGACGATATGGGATGGCTCGACACATCCGTTTCATTTGGAGAAGAGGTATACCCGTACAACATCAGACAAGACATTACAGAACGTAACGACTTGTCTGACAGTAATTCTGAAAAACTGCAGGAAATGGCCGATGCACTAAGCGCAAAGCTCAAAGGATATGATGCACTTATGCCGACCTTCCGCTCTACAGGTGATATTGTACCAATGCCTGACGAACTTGCAGGCCGGACGGCTATTTGCCCTTCGGATATTCAACCGACTTCACAGGGACATTGAGTTTCTGGATAGCAGCCTTCAAAGTCTCAACTGAAGTCTTTGCCGCATCATACTTTACAGCTACAGTCTGCTTCTCGAGAGAAACCTCAAGACCCTTGACGCCTTTCTCGAAAGCGATGTTTTCCTGTACCTTCTTCACGCAGCTGTTGCAGTGAAGATGTGCATGGAAAACGACTTCCTTGATCTCAGCCTTAGACTTCTTGAATACCTGGCTTGAAACTGAAGTTTCAGTCACCGATGTGCCTGCTGCATAAGCAGAAAAACCCATAAGGGCCGCAATTGCGATTACTACGATTCTTTTCATATGATCAATATTTTAAAATTTCCTGATTAAGCTTTCTTCCAAAGAGTGAAACGGAATCCGACGTGAGCCTTGATTCCCATAAGAGGGCCCCAGATGCAGCTTGCATCGAAAGAAGCTGCTCTTGGATTCTCCGCGCTGATGATAGGATTCTTCTGAGTGAAGTTTGTCAGATTCTCTGCGCCCACATAGACATCCCATCCCTTGAAGCGTCTGGTCACCTGAGCATAGAGAAGCGGATATACAGGAGAATAGTACTTTCCGTTCTTCATCCTAATTCCCTCCATGTCTTTCATGAAGTCATATACCCTGCAAGGTCCGTTGACAGAAGCAGTGAAGTCAAATATCCACCTGTTCAGGTTGGTTGCATATTGGAGATTGAGTACGCCCTTGTACTGGCTTGTCATAGGTTTCTCCACCAGTCCTCTCCCCTCTAGTTCGATTCTGGCATTAGTGTAACGGAAAGTTGCTGTGATATTGAAGCGTTCGATAGGATCAACCGAGAAGTCAACCTGGAAATTATCTGTATATGAACGCTTTCCATCCAATGCATAGAAATCTATGACATTCTGGTAATGTTCATAGTCGACCACCATCTGCTGAGCGAACTGTGTCCTGAAATAATCGAAGCTCAGATATGTGTTTGATGAAGCGCCGAAAGGCATGTAATATGTGATGTTGCCTCCGAAAGTCCACGCATCCTCCAGAATATGCTTGTCATAGTCTCCCATAAACAGCTTTCCAGTAGAGAACACACCGATATTGTCCACAAGAGGAGTAGAATATCTCAAGCCGCGTCCTCCATTGGCACGAAGAACAATCTCATCGATAGGCATATACTTGAGAGTAACCCTCGGAGACACCTTGAAGCCCTGTCCGGCAAACCAGTCGCCACGGAGTCCTGCAATTGCAGAGAACTTTTCTCCCGCATGATAGGTATACTCTCCGAAAACACCGGCATTCGCAAGGTTTGTGAATACAGGATCATCGCCGCCGAGGACATTTTCCTTAAGGATGTCGAATATGGTCCTCCTGAATGTCTCATTGTACCTGTCGAAGGTTCCGTTAAGTCCGACCGTGAACTTATGGGAATCATTTATCACATTCTGATACAGAAGGTTTGCATATGCCGAATGCTGATCCGCAAGATACTTGGTCGCACCGAAATACGAATCCATATCCTGATAATTATAGTCGGCTATCAAAGCAATATTCTGGGAATTGTCCTCATTCAAAGGAACTCCAACCTTAAGGTAACCGTTGATGGAGCGGTTATTGATATCCGAACCCCACGGATTGACTGCATCATGAGTCAACAGCCTAGGATTCCATATGTAGTCATTATGGTTATAGAACACATCCTTTCCATCTTTATGGAGAACCTGACCGCCAAGTCTGCTGTCCTGGATGGCGCGCACGCCGAAACGGATCTGCATACCGTTGTCTGCCATATAAAGCCAGCGGTTCGAAAGGTTGAACTGAAGCATCTTCGGCTCATCAAGAAAGCTGTCGCCATTCATATCATGAGTAGCGACGTTTCCAGACACATGACCAAGAATCACCGTGCTCCACTTATAGCCCATCTGGAGTGAAGAGGCAATATTGAAATCTATCTTAGAGTCGCTCATCACAGCCGCATTGAGGAAGAGAGGCTTCTCATCGGTCGGCTTGCGGTGTTCCATATTGATCTGACCTGTCATGCACTCGACACCATTGATTACAGATGACGATCCCTTGGCGATCTGAATGCTCTCCAGCCACTGTCCCGGAACATATGATAGCCCGAAAGGAGCAGAGAGACCGCGCATCACAGGACGGGTCTCGTCAAGCATCTGGGTGTACACACCGGAAAGGCCGAGAAGGCGGATCTGCCTTGCACCGGTAACGGCATCGGAATAACCCACAGTTACACTTGCTGAATTCTCGAAGCTTTCAGCAAGGTTGCAGCATGCCATCTTGCAGAGACCTGCCGCTGAAATGACTTCGGTACGGATTTCCTTTCCTTTTGAAAGATAATTGCCGGCCTGACGGGAAACGAAGACTGCGGCATCAAGACTGTCCGCACGCTCTCCGTAGATGGCAGAAGTATCAATCTGTCGGCCGTCGGAACCTGTTACTTGAGCATCTGCATAGGCTACTGCTAAGCACAATGCCACTAAAGCAAATATGTATTTTTTCATTTGATTATATTTCTGGTTTGTTAAAGTTTCCCGATCAGGTCGGGAATGACAACTGGACGTCGGGAATGACAACTGGAGGTCGGGAATGACGCTAAACATTCCATGCAGGACTGACTTGTCATTGCAGGAACGGTCTACTTGTCATTGCCGGCTGCGACCGGCAATCCCAAATCAGATTCTCCAGACATTGAAGAGCACACGTATCCCTCGAGCGTCATGACAGATACGTGAGAAAATGCCCGACCGAAGGGCTGAATGATGCTGAACAGTATCCGAATCATCATGAAGCAATGAAACCATACACAAAGAAACGAGGTCTGCAGCATGATATCTCCTGGAGTCATCCTCCCTGTCAGTCATTGACGTAATCACCTGATACTCATCAGTACAACACTCAGGTTCATCCAGAGACTCATCCGAATCACAAGGCAGTTCCTGTGCATGATGACTGCAGCAACAGCAGCAGGTCATATCAGTTTCACAGTGATCGGAAGGATGAATGGATGAGCAGGACATGTCCTCAAGGAATGTAACGATGAAACTGCGGTCACTGGCGCTACAGGTATGCACATTGAATCCTATGATACCGAGAGAGTACCAAATAAGCACAAAGATTGCAGAAACACGTATGAGAACATTCTTTTTCACAATCTGCAAAGTTATTAATTTTTTCATTACTTTTGCAATGATTACCAATGCAATAAACGAACTTTAATTGATTCAGACATGAAAGATTTTGCAAAAATGGTCCTTGCCACCATCGTTGGCCTCATATTATTAAGCTTCGTCAGCTTATTCTTTTTCGGAGCATTTGCAGGAGCCGTTGCTGCTCTTGGAAGCGGAGAGCAGGTAATCCCTGTTGAAGGAATGCTTGAGATCGACATGGCCGCCATAGTCTTAGGCGAGCAGGACAAGGAACAGGATCCGTTTGCAGCCATTCAGGCAGGAGAGCAGGCACCGGAGACAGTCGGAATCCTGAAAGCGGCAAATGCCATCAGGGTTGCGGCAGAGGATCCTGGAGTGAAATTCATTTACATGAAACCGGACATGACCGTAGGAGGTACCGCTCACATCGATGAGCTGCGAGCAGCGCTCGTTGATTTCAGAGCATGTGGCAAGCCTATCGTATCCTACCTGGAGACACCTACCAATGCCGGATATTATCTGGCGTCTGTTTCCGACAAGATTTACATGTCATCATATGACGGAACCATGAACATGCTGACAGGCGTGTCATCACAGCTCATATTCCTCAAGGACCTTCTTGACAGGCTCGGAATCAACGTTCAGCTGATCAGACACGGAAAATACAAGTCTGCAGGTGAGATGTTCATCAGAAATTCTTCAAGCAAGGAGAATCTTGAGCAGAACCAGGCAATGGTCAACTCGATCTGGGGAAGCTGGGCATCAAAGATGGCAGAGGCACGAGGCCTCACCACAGATCAGTTCAACTCACTCCTTGACGAGCTTAAGCTCAACTCTGCAAAGGACTTCCTCGACAATGGGCTGGTCGACGAACTTGTGACAAGAGAGCAGATGCAGGACAAGCTCGCCGCCCTCTATATGACAGACAAGTTCAGCAAGGTGCAGTCAATACCGTTTGCAGGCTATGCAAAGGCAAAATTCACCACAGACTACAAAAAGAAGAACAAGGTAGCCGTAATCTACGCAGACGGAGAAATCGTTGACGGAAAGGCTAAGAAGCAGGTAGCAGGAGACAGATTTGCAGACCTTATCGCAGATGTACGAAAGGATTCGACAATCAAGGCTGTCGTTCTCAGAGTCAACTCTCCGGGAGGAAGCGTGGTGGCATCATCAAAGATCAAGACCGAACTTGACCTTCTCCGTGAATCAGTCCCAGTAATCGCATCATACGGAAACTATGCGGCTTCAGGCGGATACTGGATATCTGCAAACACAGACAAGATCTTCTCGAATGCAACCACACTCACAGGTTCAATCGGCGTGTTCAGCATGATTCCAGATGTCAGCGGAGCACTGAAAAACAAGCTTCACGTCAACGTGACCACAGTAAATTCCAATGCCCACAGTGATTTATACTCTCTCATCAAGCCTCTTGACGCTGCCGAAACTGCATACATGCAGGCATCAGTGGAGAACATCTACGAAAGATTCACATCAATCGTAGCAGAAGGAAGAGACATGACAGTAGAGGCAGTAGACGCAATTGCGCAGGGACGTGTATGGACAGGAGCAGAAGCAGAAGGCATCGGTCTCGTCGACCAGATCGGAACTCTTACAGATGCATTGGACTATGCCGCAATATCAATCGACGGAGTCACAGGAATTAACGATGTCCAGATTGTAGAATATCCTAAGCCACAGACAAGTCTGGAAATGCTGCTTGAGATGCTGGGCACAGGCAATGCTGTCTTTGCCGGCACACCTTTCGAGAACGTCGAAAAGGCCTTCAAAGGATGGGATATCTCGCAGGCAGGAAAGGCATATGCCAGAATGCCATACGAAATCACTATCAGATAAGATATACAGATTCGAGCAGGGGTGGAGCCATGCGCCGGAATACCGGAAAGCAGCTCCACCCCTTTTATTTTTGTTCCGAAGGCATAAATTCCTCTGACAGAAGCATCTGCAATGGAATAACCCGGCAGGCGCTCAACGCGAAGAGGGATACTGACCCAATAATGTGATCCTGATTATTCTCTTGGTTGCAGGAGTGACTTTGTAAGAGTCATCCACCCTGACACCCAGCACACCTGCAATGTGCTGTTTTTCAGCCATTTCATCAGAGCTTACAGACACCATCATCACTGCAGCGGACTTCTCAAGAGCTCCATATTTAAGGTCTGCAAACAGATCGCTGACCTTCTTCCTGCCGCGCATTCCCAAAGGAATGAACCAGTCCCCTTGCCTCCATCTGCGGCACACAAACGGGAAGAGCAGTTTGTCTGCATCAGCAACCAATATTCCCTCTGGTTGTTTGAGAGGCATGCTGCTGTTCCACTCGAGAACCTCGACCTGCCATCTCACACCATTGAAATTGTATATTCCAGCTCCCCTTACAGGCATGATGGAGTCATCAGCATTAACAGACGACGCGACTACCACCAGCGCATCACGTTCTGCAAAGAGAGTATGCGTCGGCGAATCGAAACGCTTTCCTGAAACGGTCCTGTCGGACTGAAGCAAAGACTCAAGTGAAGAGAGAATCTGAGAATTGAAACCGTACGGCTCAAGTATATAATATAATAGGTATCGCCATTGCCTGCGGGCCATAAGGGCAGGAAGGCTTATACGAAGAGATTCTTCGCTTTGCTCAGAATGACAACCGAGAGGTTCTGAATAGCAACCGAGGGGTTCAGACACACGCGGCACGTCATTGCCGGCCCTACAGGTAATCTCAACCACCTCCGGCAGCTGCGCACGGCACCATTCCTCCACGATATCTCCGGCTTCCGAAAAATAGCCGATCTCACGATTCAGGCTACGCACGAACGAAGGATTGATCTTCTCGAACACAGGAAAGGCCTCATTCCTGATACGGTTCCTCTTGTAGTCGCACGAGGCATTTGTGCTGTCATCCCGATACGGGACCTTGTTGGCAAACACATATCCCTCGATCTGTTTTCTGCTGAACGACAGCAATGGTCTCAGGAGGTAAATCCCATGTCGGTCAGAGGAAGACGGGAGATGAAGACAAACATCTTCACGACCATCAAGTACTGAGACTTCGGCCATTGCATGCAAACCTTTAAGACCAGTACCGCGAAGAAGGTTCAGCACAAGGGTCTCGGCATTGTCATTTGCATTGTGAGCCACTACAACAGCCCTGTATCCGAACTCATTGCATAAACTTGCGAACCAATCATACCGCAGTTCCCTTGCCGCCATCTCGATGCTTATGCCCCCTTCAGATGCATGACTTTCCGTATTGAAATCAGTACTATGGAAACGTATTCCGTTGGATTGCGCCCACTGTCTGACAAGCGCCTCATCTCCATCGCTCTCTTCACCACGAAGATGGAAATTACAATGAGCGACAGCAAAGGCTTCCGGACCATATGCATTCAGAAACAAGTCCGCCATGCACATCGAATCCATGCCTCCGCTTACAGCCAGGAGAAAACCCGAAGAGGCTGACCAAGAATCATCTTTGATCAGCCCCCTCATATTTTCCATAATCTGTGTAAAACGCTTGGTCATCAGACTATTTCTTGCTTGCAATGATATAAGTGAATCCGATTGACAATGTCTCCTTGAACTGGACACGTGCCTTACCGTCAGGATACATGTCAATATCCTTGTCATTCTTGATCATGATCTTGTCATCATAAATCAGATTGGTTGCAAAGGTAAGGTTGAAGTATTTTGCAAGCTTCCAGCTGATACGGTTGTCCCAGTTGATACGGGGACAGTGTTTGATGTCAAGATAGTTGACGAACACTACAAGCTGGGTACTGTACGAGAAATTGTCATTGACATTGACCTTGGCATCAGCCTTGACCTGGGCACCGAACTCGAACTTTGCAGCCCTGTAAAGATTTCCAAGGGCAATTGCAGCAGCATCCTTTTCAGTCTTCGATGCAGCTGCTCCAAGAGCGGCATTTGCATCAGCAAGCATCTGATCGGTAGTCGACTCCTTTACCTTCATCGAATAGCTCTTTCTGAGTTCCGCATCCTTCACGATGACAAAACCTCCGGTAAGTGGTGCTATGTTAACCGACAGCCACTTCGCAGGAGCCCAGTCGATACCAAGCGCAAGATTAGTGTAAGCCGGTGAAAGAAGATTGGATTTGAGTACACGGGCATCACGCCATGCCTGCCTCAAAGGAGCGCCTTCCAGTCCGTCTATACTGCCCGGTGTCTTATAATCCCATCCCGAAGAGAACTGCGACTTGAAGTCATAGTTGGCCGAGAAATAGAATTTCTTCATCTTATCTGTCTTGTAGCCCCACTTGCTTTCAAGATAGATTCGGTCGGTGCTCTTCTGAAGAATAGGTTTTGAAGACGCATACAGGAAGCCGTAGTCAAGCTGAAGACGGTTGTTCCAGAACATCTCTTTCTTCTTCCAGTTTGCATTGGCATCGATATATCCCTGAAGGCTGACAGTATTGTCTCCACCGGCCGCCCAATTGGTCAGGGAAGTCTGGCTGAAGTTCAGCTGAGTCTTCAGTGATTCTGTCCAGTATTTCGGCTTCTCTACCTTCTGCTGTTCTGCAGGAGCCTCCAGAATGGCCTTGGCCGCATCTGCCGCCGCATCCTGAACATTCTGTGCAGAAGCCGCAAAAGAGACAGCCAGCGCCATCACAACCAAGCTTATACGTTTCATGACAAACAATTTATATTAGTATGAAATTGCAAACAGGACTCTCTGGCTTGAAGGCTTGCCGCTATAGATACACTTGCCTTCCTCCACACAGACTGCGCTGTCGACAGGGATACAACGGATAGTTGCCTTTGTCTCCTCCTTGATCTTCTCCTCAGTCTCCGGAGTACCGTCCCAGTGGCAGAGAAGGAATCCGCCCTTAGTGATCTCTTCCTTGAACTCTTCCCATGTGTCAACCTTGCGGATGCTGTCGTCGCGGAACTTGAGAGCCTTAGCGTAGATGTTTGCCTGAATATCATCGAGAAGAGCGGCAATAACGTCTGCCACACCCTCCTGAGAGTGCGATGATTTCTCGCATGTGTCACGACGCGCAAGCTCCACAGTACCGTTCTCAAGGTCACGTGCACCCATCGCAAGACGTACAGGAACACCCTTGAGCTCCCACTCGGCAAACTTGAATCCCGGACGGAGAGTGTCACGGCTGTCGATCTTCACGCTGATGCCCTTGGCCTCAAGGTCCTTCTTGAACGCAGCCATCTTGTCAAGGATAGCATTGTTGACAGTCTCATCCTTTCCGGTGATAGGTACCATCACGACCTGTATAGGAGCACGCTTCGGAGGACGAACAAGTCCGTTGTCATCACCGTGAGCCATGATAAGGGCACCCATAAGACGGGTTGAAACTCCCCACGAAGTTGCCCATACGAGCTCCTGCTGGCCTTCCTTGTTTGTAAACGTAACGTCGAACGCCTTTGCGAAGTTCTGTCCGAGGAAGTGTGATGTACCTGCCTG
>JAEIGA010018795.1_pt1 | contig 10533 bp, 13 predicted proteins | sample 9270691 | NCBI WGS metagenome assembly JAEIGA01 (sample SAMN17057246, study PRJNA624740) | gut metagenome | biome: biome; isolation source: fecal sample | host: Bos grunniens | place: China: Xizang | collected 2019
GACTATGTATCACAAGTACTTGATAAAAGAAATAAACCAAGTCTTACTAATACAACTTTAGAGATTCTATCAATTATAGCTTATAATCCAAATATAACGAGAGCTCAAATAGAGACAATAAGAGGTGTTAATAGTGATGGAACCATCTACAAATTACTTGAATATGGATTAATCCAAGAAACAGGTAAGATGGATGCTCCAGGTAGACCAACTATTTATTTTGTTGAAGATAAGTTTTATAAAATGTTTGGTATTTCTAGTTTAGAAGAATTACCAGAGCTACCAAAGTATAAACTTGATGAAAACCAACAAATAGTTGTAGATGAATAATGTGTTAATAATGTGTGATTATCAGATATGTATAATCCATTTTGTTAAAAAATAAAAGGAGGTTTTTTTATGGACGAAAAAAATAACAAGGATGTTGAAAAGAAAGTAAATGAAACTACTCAAAGTAATTTCAATGACAATGCTCCATCAGGAAACAAATCAAAAGCTATAATTATTGGTTTTGTTTCATTAGTTGTAGTATTATTCTTAATAGCTGGTATAGTGCTATTAGTTAAAAACTTAGGAAAACCAAGTAAAGGTCAAGCTAAGAAAGTTGTAGAGTCATATCTAGACGCTCTTAACGAAGATGATAACGATGCATTAATTAAACAAATTGATGTTGATGGATATGTTGTATTCAGAGATGTAGAAGGAAAAGAATCAAAATTTGACAAGAAGTACAAAAAGAAAAGTTCAGTTGTAAATGATTTTATGGAAGATAAAAACATAGATGACAGAGATGAACTTGAAGAAAAAGTAGCAACTAACGAAGGATATGTATTTGGTTCAAGCTACGAATATTCTTTAAAAGAAATAACTAGCGTTAAGAAATCAAGCAAATCAAGCAAAATTTCTATAATCAAAGCTAAAGTTAAGAAAGAATCAAAATATGGATCAAAAGATACAGATACATTAACATTATATGTTATCAAATCAGGTGGTAAATATAAAGTTATAGGATCTAAATTATCATAATTTTGATTCAAATATTAAGATATTTTAAAAGATACAATATAATTAATAATAAAAATAAAAGATTGGTATGCCAATCTTTTATTTTTTTATCTTATTCTTATAAAAACTCTTACAATAATCTTTTATTGGACAATTAGTACAATCTGGAGTAAGTGCCTTACATGTTTTTCTGCCATGCCAAATAAATACATGGTTAACATCTTTTAAATACTCTTTAGGAATAACCTTTAATAAATCTTGTTCAATTTTTTCTGGTTCTTTTTTGCTAGATAATCCAATTTTATTAGATATTCTTTTAACGTGTGTATCAACTGCAATTCCTTGAGGTTTATCAAATGCATCTAGCATTATTACATTAGCTGATTTTCTTCCAATACCAGGTAGACTCATTAAGTCTCCCATATTATCCGGTAATATTCCATTAAATTTTTCTTCTACCATGATTGCCATATTTTTTATATTATTTGACTTTGTTTTGTGAAATCCGCATGGCGTAATTATTTGCTCTATATCATCTAATGGTGCAGTAACAAAATCATGAGGAGTTTTATATTTTGAAAACAATTTAGGCGTTGTTTTATTTACACGTTCATCGGTACACTGAGCAGATAGCATAACGGCAATAGCAAGCTGAAATGGTGTATCAAAGTTTAGACTACATTTTGCATCTGGATATGCTTTTTTTAATATTTTAATTAATTCTATAACTTTTTTCTTTGTCATATAAATTCCTTTCGAGTATTGTTTTTCATATTATACAGCATTTTGTAACAGAAATCGACCAATTTAATATAATAATTAGTGAGGAGGGAAATATGTTACGTATGCTTAAAAAGACCTTTGGTGTGTGTTTAATTGGAATTGGTATTGGGATATTACTTGTATTATTACTTCCTCTTACTGGATGGCTTTTTACAATTGGAGCTGCGCTTACTATTCTAGGATTAATATGGCTTGCAAGCTAATAGCAGGGAGGGGATAACATGACAATTGTAGTGAAGAAGGTACCAAAATTTTTTAGAGGATTTGTTAGATTTATATTTGGAATTAAAAGTACATAGACAAAATAAAATGGACGTTGCATATAAAGTTATTATATAACCTCATATGAAACGTCCATTATATTAAACTAAGCGTTTTTTAAACTACGTAAACATTTAGAACATACGCACATTCTCTTTGATTCTCCATTAACATCAATAGTTACTGTTCTAAGATTTGGCTTAAATGTTCTTGTTGCTCTTCTACTTACGTGAGAACGAGCGATAGAAATTTTATTTCCGTAAGATTGTGTTTTGCTACAAATTGCACACTTTGCCATAATTCTTTGCACCTCCTATATGCATAAATAAAATCGACTAATTCAAAGTTTACCACATTATTCAGAAAATTACAAGTATTTTTGAATATTTATAGCGATTTTTTCGAATAATACTAATATATCTTAGTGTTTATATTACATTTTTTGACATTTGTCAAAGATTTTGGAGGAAATATGCTAATTAATTTTGTTAGAGCGATTATTTTATACATAATTGTATTTGGGGTTATGAGAATAATGGGAAAGAGGGAGATTGGACAACTTCAAACATTTGAGTTTGTAATTGCAATTATGATAGCAGATGTTGCAACAATTCCAATGAGTGAAGTTGGAGTTCCAATTATAAATGGTATTGCACCAATATTTGGGTTATTGGTGATGCATTTGCTAATCTCATGTATAAATATGAAGAGCATAAAAATGAGGGCGATTATTTGTGGTAAACCAAGTATATTAATTTATAGAGGAGAAATCGACGAAGAAAAAATGATAAAGGAAAGATTCACTATAAATGAATTACAGGAAAGATTAAGATCACAAAATGTTGATTCAATTGCTGATGTGGAATATGCAATACTTGAAACAAGCGGACAGCTAAGTGTTATTGAAAAGCCAGAAAAAAGAAATACTAAACCAGAAGATTTCGGAATTATTCCAGAATATGAGGGATTAGCATATGATCTGGTAGTTGATGGTGTTATTATGTATGAGAACTTAAAGATACTTGGAAAGAATTATAAGTGGCTTAAAAAAGAGGTTAATAAATTTAATATAGATCCTGAAGATGCTCTTATCGTTACAATAAATGGTAAGAATGAAATATTCTGTCAAGGAAAAAATAAAAAGAAGAGCAGAGGAAAGATATAAAATGAAAAAAGTGATTGTATTGTGTATTGTTATTGTTGTTTCTATTATTATTAGTGATTATATAATTAAAAATAATATTTGTAGTAACTTTAATTATATAATATCTATATTGGAAAGAATTGATAATGAAAATGATAATAATATAAGAGAAGATAAAGTTAGTGAAATAGAAGCTATAGTACGAGATAGGTATTTACTTATGGCTTTTTATATTGATCATGGAGAATTAGAGAAAATAAGGAGTCAAATTGTGACAATTAAAGCCGGAATTGACGAATCTGATGAATCTTTTTTACACGAAGAAATTAAGAAAACGATATTTATAATTAATCATTTAAAAGAAAAAATTGATTTCAAATTAGAGAATATTTTGTAAAACGATAACTAAAAATAAGCATAAAAGGTGGTTTAAATACTAGAAAATACAATAATTAGACTACTTTTTAAATAAAATACAAAAAATTGAAAAAAGTGTTGACAATTCATATAAATGATAGTATACTTAACAAGTCGAAAGGAAATGGGCGCATAGCTCAGCTGGGAGAGCATCTGCATTACAAGCAGGAGGTCATAGGTTCGAGCCCTATTGCGCCCACCATTTTTTTACTTTTGGATCGGTAGTTCAGTTGGTTAGAACGCTAGCCTGTCACGCTAGAGGTCGACGGTTCGAGCCCGTTCCGAGTCGCCATATGTAGATAATAGGAAAGTTAAGCTTTCCTATTATTTATATAAATACATAGTTAACATATTAATGGCTCGATAGCTCAGTTGGTAGAGCAGGGGACTGAAAATCCCCGTGTCAGTGGTTCGATTCCACTTCGAGCCACCACTAAGAATCATACTTCGGTATGATTTTTTTATTTTGTAAAATAAAAGTATAAATAGAAAGGAGCAGCTACCTTGTGGTGGCTGCTCCTCTCGGGTCACTTGGGCTTCCGACTCTGTTTCTGCTTTTTTGCTTTTCCATGGTTCTGGTCTCTGCTTGTTGTCGAAATCATCGGATTGTATACCGGTGTGCTGTAGTTACAGCGGGGACATTTTGCAAGCATAACTCCATCCTGGGTAATAAGGGAATAGCTGAGTCCGCATCTTTCACATACGACGTGAAGCTTCACAACTTTTCTCCGGCAACCGCACTGAAAACAGGTACGGTAATCGCCAGGATTGACATTCAAAGCCGTAAAGTGATGCTTACATTTCTTGTTGAGGCAGACAAAATCCAGATTTACGCCCATTGTGATACCTCCTTTTCAGGGATCATCCTCATACGTATCGCCGGGGTACGGAACTTCATCATCACGATCATTACTGAAACCAAACGCGGGAACAAAGTCTGTGGTGATTTGGTTCGAGCAGAGCGGACAGAAACAGGTTTGGGCTCCTTCGGGAAGCCTCATTTCAAATTCCTCTCCACATGCGGGACAAAAAATACGGTCCATATGATATTCCTCCTTGAAATTGTGCAAGATGTGTGACCTGGTACAATCTTGCGTGGGCCATGTTAGTCAACAAGAACTGTGACTAACTACGAATGCATTGCTGTATATTACAACAATTTGTAGTATAATATCATGTTTTACATAAAAAAGCAATGTAAAAACCGGAAATAGAGGGGGTTGTTTGAAAAAATTAACATAATATGCTATAATCTATATGTTGCAAAAAAGTAAGAAAGGGGGCAGCATTATATGCGGCTTCGAAAAGCAACAAAAAACGACTATGCAGCATACCACAGATACGTTCACATTGGTTATAGCATCCCTTATTCTTGGGAATACTGTCCTACCAAGGACGTAATGAAAGAGAAGACGCGGAATTTCACGATGAAGAAACCGCCAGAAGGATTAGATGCAAAGGGTATCGAGCGTTTTATGACGAGAGAAACTATTCGGATTAAGCGCAAGAAACTCAGATATGCCAAAGAGACGTTCGACAAAAAAGTCAGCCAAAATCAGATCCTTTTGATTGAGGAAGCAAAGGAAGTCATCGGTTATATGGAAGTCCGAATTGAATGCGGATGGTACCGATTGGTGGACTGGGCAATGGCTGGCGAATTCCAAACACAGGAGTACATGCTGAAAGTTATCGCGGCTTTGAAACAAAAGGCAAAGAAGAGGACAATATTCATTCTTATGCCAAAGCGCGAAGAAGACAGATCCTGTACCCTGTTGGAGTCGGTAGGTTTTCATCATGATGGATGCGTTCATTGGCTGATGGAACCTGCTGAAGTGTAGTCGACAAAACTCGGAGCGAGATGTTCTTGCTCCGAGTTTTGTGTTTTACATATTTGTTGGAATTATCAAATTTTGATTAATTTGTAAATTACTTGTTTTCAAGTTATTTACCTCTTTTATATTATATACAATTTCTCGTATATCTAAATCTTTATAATATTCATTTTGATCTTTTTCATATTGAGCAATACTCCATAATGTATCACCACTATTTACTGTTATTGTTTTATAATGTTGTATTTCTTCTGATTGTGATTTGTTACAAAAATTAAATAGTACAAATAATAGAACAACAAACAATAGTATAAAACCTCTAAGAAACTTACTTTTATTAACAATTCTTAACTTCATATTATACCTCCTTAAAACGAACATATATTTGCTTAACTGAAAATAGTATATACGAACAAACATTTGTTGTCAATATAAAATTTAAAAATTTTAAAAAAAGAATAGTTTACATAAGTGTTGACAATATAGAAATAGTATGCTACAATTAAAAACATATTAAGAGTGTGCATAATCCAAATAGGAAAGCTGCACAGCCAATTCAAATTGGTACACTATTATTGAGATGTAAAGCTCATAAAGGAGTCTTAAGAAGACAACTTTATGGGCTTTTTTGTTTTCTTTTTTAGAAAATGCGTCAAAGTAATTAGCGTACCTAAGCTACTGAAAGGAGTTTTGTTATGTTTAAGAAAGGTGCAAATGAGGAGAAAACGATGTATGGAAAGAATTTAAGACGTGTTGTATGGGAGACAGTTCTTACTTCTGTTGGAGCAGGATTTTGTGTCGCTACATTAACTATCTTCTATAACTCTATTGGTATGGACCAGACTGCTATAGGTTTTGTCCAGATGATGTTTACAATCGCCATGGTGCTTTTGGACATCCCAATGGGATACATCGCAGACCGTTTCAACAGAAAGCTTTTGAACGTCCTTGGTGACATTGGTGTTGCTGTTACATTCGTATTCTATGCGTTTGCACAGAATATGTACATGGCAATACTCGCAGAATGTTTACTTGGACTGTTCATAGCTATGACAAATGGTGTTGACCAGAGCTTTATCAAGTATAATTGTAACAAGGTTGACCCATCTGGAGAGCTTTTTAAGAAGACAAACATCAAGGTACATACTGCAAGATACTTTATGTTGTTTGCAGCAACAGTAATTGGTGGCTTTGTTGCTAAGTTTAGTCTTAGATTGACAATAGCTCTTTCATTTATTCCATATTTTATGGGTGGTTTAATTGCTTTCAAGATTAAGGATTTTGACTTAAAGTAGGAAGCAAAACATAAGAACCCTGTTAAGGATATGGTAATAACTGTTAAAGATATTGTTGCAGACGCAAAAACAAGAACATTAATGTTTGCATATGTTCTTGGAAAGGAATCAACTCATGCACAAATTTGGGTATTTACTCCATTAATGATTATGGTTGGAGTACCAATTGAAATCGTAAGCATGGGATGGGCATTTAATTATTTGGCACAGATTATTGGAAGTAAAGTTTCAGAGAAAATGATTCACTTTAAAACTTCTAGCAAATTTGTAATACCATTTATTCTTGAATTCGTTTGGACTGCAATATTGGTAATCAACACAAACATAATAACGATTTGGCTTTTTACACTTAATGGATTCGTTCATGGTTTGCTTGAAGGAAGTATGATTACTCCTCTTCAGGAAGCAACTAAGGACGAGGTTCAGACAAGTGTAATGTCAATTGCTTCTACAGGGGCAAGATTACTTTATATCCCACTGGTTTATATCATTAACTATTTGGGAAATCTTGAACTGAAATTGGCCTTAGTAGGTGTAATCGTTATACTCGCACCAATCAGTTTGATCACATATATTATGCTGAAGAAAATTGAAAAAGCCGATCAGGTTAAACTTTTAGACGATGGTATCGGAGATAAGAATAATTTGAAAAAGGCAGGTGAGAGCAAATGATTAAAAGGACGGGTTTTTATAAACCCGTCCTCACTTTATTATATTTTTTCATGGATTGTTCTATTAATAACATCTAATTGTTGCTCTCTTGTTAATTTAATGAAGTTAACAGCATATCCAGATACACGAATTGTAAGTTGAGGATATTTTTCTGGATGATCCATTGCATCTAATAATAATTCTCTATTAAATACATTTACATTTATGTGATGTCCTGTTTGCATGAAATAACCATCTAATAATCCAACTAAATTTTTTACTTGAGTTTTTTCTGTAGTTCCAAGTGTCTTTGGAGTGATAGCAAATGTATATGAAATACCATCTGATGCATATTCAAATGGAAGTTTTGCTATTGTGTTCATAACAGCTACAGCTCCATGAGTGTCTCTACCATATAATGGGTTTGCACCAGGTCCAAATGGAACACCAGCATCTCTACCATCAGGAGTATTTCCTGTATTCTTTCCATAAACTACGTTTGATGTAATTGTTAAGATTGATAGGGTAGGAGTAGCATTTCTATATATTTGATGTTTTTGTAATTTACGTAGGAATGTTTTTACAACATCAATTGCTATTTGATCAACTCTGTCATCATCATTTCCATATTTAGGAAAATCACCTTCAACTTCATAGTTAACAACTAATCCATCTTCATTTCTAATTGTTTTTACTTTAGCATATTTAATAGCAGATAAAGAATCAGCTACAACTGAAAGTCCTGCAATTCCACATGCCATTGTTCTATAAATATTTTTGTCATGTAATGCAAATTCTAAAGCTTCATAAGAATATTTGTCATGCATATAGTGAATAGCATTTAATGCTTTAATATAAATCTTAGCAACATATTCCATCATGCTATCGAATTTTTCCATTACTTCATCATAATCTAAATATTCAGAAGTTATTGGTATATTCTTTGGACCAACTTGTTTCCCAGAGTTTTCATCACGTCCACCATTAATAGCATATAATAATGTTTTAGCAAGGTTTGCTCTAGCTCCAAAGAATTGCATTTGTTTTCCAATTCTCATTGAAGAAACACAACAAGCAATACCATAATCATCTCCAAGAGATGCTCTCATCATATCATCATTTTCATATTGAATAGCTGATGTTTCGATAGATGTTCTTGCACAGAAATCTTTAAATCCTTTTGGTAAATTTTTAGACCATAGAACAGTTAAGTTTGGCTCTGGAGCTGGTCCTAATGTTTGTAATGTGTGTAAAACTCTAAATGAATTTTTAGTAACCATTGTTCTACCATCAACACCCATACCACCGATACTTTCAGTTACCCATACTGGATCTCCACTGAATAGTTCATTGTATTCTGGTGCACGTAAGAATCTTACCATTCTTAATTTCATAACAAAGTGATCCATTAATTCTTGAGCAAGCTCTTCTGTTAATGTTCCATTTTTTAAATCTCTTTCAATGTATATATCTAAGAAAGTAGATGTTCTACCGATACTCATAGCTGCACCATTTTGATCTTTAACAGCTCCTAAGTATCCAAAGTATAACCATTGAATTGCTTCTTTTGCGTTTGCTGCTGGCTTTGAGATATCACATTCATATTTAGCAGCCATTTTCTTTAAATCATCTAAGGCAACTAATTGATCATACATTTCTTCGCGATGTCTTATAACATCAGAAGTAAATTCATCAACATCGTATGTTTCTAAATCTTTTTTCTTTTCTTCAATTAATCTATCAATACCATATAAAGCAACTCTTCTGTAGTCACCAATTATTCTTCCACGTCCATATCCATCTGGAAGACCTGTAAGTAGGTGAGAGCTACGAGCAGCTCTAATATCTGGAGTATATACAGCAAATACACCATCATTATGAGTTCTTCTCATAGAATGATATATTTTTGATGTTTCTTCATCAACTTTAAATCCATATGCTTCACAAGATTTTTCTACAATACGAATTCCACCATTTGGCATAATAGCTCTTTTTAGAGGTGCATCTGTTTGAAGACCAACAATTTCCTCTAATTTTTTATCTATATATCCAGCTTCATATCCATTTATTGTAGATGGAGTTTTTGTGTCAGCATCTAGAACACCACCATTTTTTCTTTCTTTTTCATATAAATCTAAAACTTTCTTCCAAAGTTTTTCTGTTTTGGGTGTTGCATTTGCTAGGAAAGAATCATCTCCTTCATAAGGTGTATAATTTCTTTGGATGAAGTCTCTTACATCTATTTCTTTAGTCCAATTTCCATTGGTATTAAAATTTTTCCATTGTTCAAATTCCATAATGAGCCTCCTTTGTAGTCAAAAAATATTCGGACGAGCCGAATTTATTGTTTTATCAATATTCATTCAGTCTTATTTGATAACAATTTTTGTAAAAAATTGTTATTCGTTTCTGTAATTTTTATTTTAGTTTAATAAAAAAAATAATTCTGTGGCAATTGCAACAGAAAAAATAAATATAAAATTAGTATGTGTAAAAGCATTGAAAAAATGTATTTTTTGAATAAAAAAATTTTTTATTACATTTATTTTACAAAAATAAAAAATGTATCTATAAGCATATATATATCTTTATATAGATTAAGAGCATAAAAAAGAAGCTATTTTCATAGCTTCTTAATATATTAATTATTCTTTATCCTTTATTTCAGATGTACAATGTGGACATCTTGTTGCTTTGAAAGCAATTTCTGATAAACAGAATGGGCAAAGTTTTGTTTCTGGATCTCCAGGAACTTCTTCTGCTGCTTCTTTTTTACCTTTTTTAATTATCTTTGCATTTAATTTTTCTAATCTTTCTTTGCTCTTCTTGTTAGCAACATTGATTGCTTTTACCATTAAGAATAGAATTAAAGCAACGATTAAGAAATTAATTACTGCTGTTATGAATGTACCATAATCGATGTATTGTCCACTGTTTCCAATTTGGAATTTTCCTTGAACTTCAGCACCACCAATTAATCCAAGTAATGGTTGGATGAATGCATCTGTAAAAGCTGTTACGATTTTTCCAAAAGCTTCAGCGATGATAACACCAATAGCTAGTTGCATTACATTTCCTTTTGAGATAAATTCTTTAAATTCTTTAAACATAAAAATTACCTCCATATTTAAATTACAATTACATA
>JAEIGA010018796.1_pt1 | contig 10533 bp, 8 predicted proteins | sample 9270691 | NCBI WGS metagenome assembly JAEIGA01 (sample SAMN17057246, study PRJNA624740) | gut metagenome | biome: biome; isolation source: fecal sample | host: Bos grunniens | place: China: Xizang | collected 2019
CACACAAAGAGCTTGAGCCGCCATATCTCTGTCTTGTAGCAAGCGGCGGACACAGCCATATTGTTGAAGTTCTCTCATATACAGATTTCAGAATAATCGGCAGAACAAGAGATGATGCCGCCGGTGAATGTTTCGATAAATGTGCAAGAGCAATGGGATTTCCATACCCAGGCGGTGTACATATCGATAAAGCCTCAAAGCTTGGTGACGCTTCTGAATTCAAGCTTCCTCACCCAAAGGTTGCGGGAAATGAATTTGATTTCAGCTTTTCAGGGCTTAAAACAAATGTTATCAATATGATACATAATTCACAGCAAAAGGGCATTGAACTTAATTTCAACAATCTCTCAGCAAGCATTCAGAACACAATTTCTGAAATTCTTACAGAAAAGACTATAAACGCGGCAAAAGCACTCGGATATAGTACAATTGCGGTTGCAGGCGGAGTTTCTGCAAATTCGGGAGTAAGAGAAGCTATGACAAAGGCTTGTGAGGAAAATGATTTCAGATTATATCTTCCTGATATGAAGCTTTGCGGTGACAACGGAGCAATGATAGGCTGTCAGGGATATTATAATTTCATCAACAACATTACAGCTGATGAAAGTCTTAACGCTGTAGCTACATTATCACTTGAAAATAAATACATTTCAAAATAACAGCAAGAATTTATACTTTAAGTATTTAGAATGTTGTGTATTTTACACTATTATTATACAATCACAATGTGAAATATAACGATTTTATATTAAAATATTGACAACGCCTATATTTTATGCTATACTTTATGTAAAGACAAAACAATGTTAAAAATATATTTCTGATATATTCTTTTTTTACCTCATCCTCCCTCCTTATTTTAATGATGAAAGACGCTTTTAATGTTTAATGACACTTATAATATTACAAGGCGACTGATTCGAGCAAAACAAAAAGCATCACTTTGGTGGTGCTTTTTGTTTTTGTTTGATAAGCGCAATAAATCAGAATGTAAATATCAAGTTTTCAGCCAAGTTCCCCCCGCATTTTCAGAGCAAAGCATAAATATTTCATATATTTAGCCTGTATATACGTTTTTACTTTGCAATAAATGTTAAAAATACGAAAATTCTATTGCAAAGCCGATGTTTTTATGATATAATATAAAATAGTCTGTTAGGGCATTATTCTGCCTTTAATATATAGTTTAAGGAGTTTATTCTTATGAATTCAAAAGAAATAGTTCAGCCTGATTTATTCCCCTTTCCACTCCCTGTTCATCTTGTTTTTGCATGTCTTGCATTATTTTTCTTCATAATCCTTTATCTGAGAGATAGAAAGACATATCAGCTTATTTTCACTTTCGCTATGCCGCTTTCTCTCGTTATCTGGATTACAAATAATCGTACATTTTTCTATTTTGTCGGAATGGTAGAGCTTGCACTTATCATTATCGCTCTTGTTACTGCTATACTCGATAAAATCAAAAAGAAAAATCAAGCTTCTGAAACAGAAACCACAGGTGAAAACACAGAAGCAGCCGACTCAGCTATTGCAGATAATGCGGTAATCACTGAGGAAACAGATTCACCAACAGAAGAATAATTGCAATCCCGCCTGTCCTCATAAGCTGATATATCGTCTTATGACGACAGGCTTTGTTTATAGAAAGAGGATATTTATGAAAATTGTAATCCTTGACTGGAAAACTATGACTGAAAACGCTGATTTATCTCCCGATTGCTTTAAAAATCTCGGTGATGTTCAGTATTACGATTTTACACCGAATAATCTTGCGGCAGAACGTATCGGTGACGCAGACGCAGTTCTCTGCAACAAGGTACTTATCACAAAAGAAGTAATCGAAAGCTGTAAAAATCTTAAATATATCGGATTATTCGCAACAGGCTTCAACAATGTTGATATCGCCTGTGCCGCAGAAAATAACATCACAGTATGCAATGCAGGAGAATACTCCACAATGGCTGTTGCTCAGCAGGTTTTTGCATATCTCACTCATTACTGCAATAAGATTTCCGTATATGATAATTCCGTAAAAAACAACGACTGGATTAACTCAACATCTTTTTCATATTTCCCGTTTGTAACTCAGGAGCTTGCAGGCAAGACAATTTCAATTATCGGCTATGGAAGCATAGGAAAGGCTGTTGCTAAAATCGCTGATGCTTTTGGAATGAATATTCTTATTTCTACACGCACAGTCCCCGAAAATTGTCCGTATACTGTAACTGATATAGATACAGCAGTAAAGAATGCTGATTTTCTCACGCTTCACTGCCCACTCACTGACAAAACAAATAAAATGGTAAATTCAGCTTTTTTATCTAAAATGAAAAAATCCGCTGTACTGATAAACACTTCAAGAGGTCCTGTCGTTGACGAAAACGACCTTGCGGAAGCTTTGAACAATAACATTATTTCAGCCGCTTATCTTGATGTACTCGAATACGAACCCATGAGAGAGAACACACCTCTCAGAAATGCAAAAAACTGCGTGATTACTCCGCATATCGCATGGGCGGCGGCAGAAACAAGAAAACGTCTGCTTGATATAGTTTATAATAATTTAAGCGGATTTTTAAACGGAAACATAATAAACAAAGTCAACTGATTTCAAAGGAGTCAAAATGCGTAATATATCTGATAAAAAAAGAATAGTTATAAAGCTTGGTACATCTACCCTTGCTCATAAAACAGGAAAACTCAACATAAGAAGAATGACAAATCTCGTAAGAGTTATTGCTGACCTTCATAATTCGGGACGTGAGATTATTCTTGTTTCATCCGGTGCTGTCGGACTTGGTGCAGGCAAGCTTGGTATGAAGGAAAAACCAAAGGATACTCCTACAAAACAGGCTATTGCCGCTATCGGTCAATGCGAGCTTATGCATATCTATGATGATATGTTTGAAAAATACAGCGTTACTGTTGCACAGATTCTTCTTACAAAGACAATCATCGAAAATGAACGCAGAAAGAACGTTGAAAATACAATCGAAAGACTTATTTCACTTGGCTGTATTCCTATCGTAAACGAAAACGATACAGTAGCTATTGATGAGCTTGAGCTTGAAATTGGTGAAAACGATTCACTTGCCGCTATCGTTGCAAATATCGCAAATGCTGATTTACTCGTTATTCTTTCCGATATTGACAGCCTTTACTCAGAAGATCCACACGCAAATCCCGATGCAGAGCCTATTCCAGTTGTTGAAGAAATAACAGATTACATCGAAAAAATCGCAGGCGGTGCAGGTTCTTCACTCGGCACAGGTGGCATGGCTACAAAAATCAATGCCGCTAAAATCGCAACTGAGGCAGGAATTGATATGGTTATCATGAACGGAAGAAATCCTGAGCTTCTGTATGATTTGTTTGAAGATAAGCCAATCGGAACTATATTCAAAGCTAAGTAAAGGAGTATTGTTATGAATTATATAGAATCACTCGGAAAGAAAGCAAAAGCCGCTGAACCGTTTATAAATTCAGCTTCAACAGCCGCAAAAAACAAGGCTCTTGCTGAAATTTCAGCCGCTTTAAGAAATAATACAGAATTAATCATCAAGCAGAATGAGCTTGACCTCATAAACGCTAAAGAAAACGGTATGTCTGAATCAATGCAGGACAGACTTCGCCTTGACGCTTCACGCATTGAGGGTATTGCTTCAGCTGTTGACCAGCTTATAGAGCTTACAGATCCTGTAGGTCAGATTACAGACGGATATACACGTCCTAACGGACTTCAGATTATCAAGACAAGAGTTCCTATGGGTGTTATCGGTATTATATTTGAGTCAAGACCAAATGTTACCGTAGATGCCGCTTCACTTTGCCTTAAAGCAGGTAATGCCGTTATTCTCAGAGGCGGTAAGGAAGCTATAAACTCAAATATGTGCCTTTGCAGCGTTATGAGAGAAGCTGTTAAGAAAGCAGGCTTCCCTGAAGATATTATTCAGCTTGTTGAAGATACTTCAAGAGAAACATCTGTTGCTATGATGAAACTCAACGGATATCTTGATGTGCTTATCCCAAGAGGCGGCGCAGGTCTTATCAATGCTGTTGTTCAGAATGCTACTGTTCCTGTAATTGAAACAGGCGTAGGCAACTGCCACGTTTATGTAGACGCAAGTGCTGATCTTGATATGGCTGTTGATATTGCGGATAACGGCAAAACTCAGCGTCCTTCAGTATGCAACGCTATTGAAAACCTTATTGTACATAAAGAATGTGCTGAAAAGTTCCTGCCAATGATTTCAGAGCGTTTCAAGGCTCACAACGTAGAAATCTATGGCTGTGAAGAAACACGCAGAATACTCGGCGACAGCGTTCTTCCTGCAACTGAGGAAGAATACGCAAAAGAATTTCTTGATTATAAAATCTCAGTCAGAGTTGTAGATTCAATCGATGAGGCTATTGTGCATATCAGAAAATACACTACGCATCATTCAGAATGTATTGTTACAAAGTCACTTGAAAGCTCTAAGAAATTCCAACGTGAAATCGATGCGGCGGCTGTTTATGTAAATGCTTCAACACGCTTTACTGACGGCGGTGAATTCGGTCTTGGTGCTGAAATCGGAATTTCCACACAGAAGCTTCATGCAAGAGGCCCGATGGGACTTAACGAACTTACAACTATCAAATATCTCATTAACGGTGACGGTCAGATAAGATAAACCATCCCACCGAAATATTAATGAACTCATCAATTATGGCAGATAGATTCGGAAAACTTTATTTTCCTTACCTCATATAAATCTACGGAGGAAATAATGGATATCAAAGATGAATTAAACGAAATGCTTGCTTCATTTCAGAGCAAATCGAAAGATAAACCTGATTCCAATAACACAAATAAAGCAAAAAATACTATTCCTGCCGACAAGATGTCGGTTGACGACCTCATAAATGTTCTTTCGGCTTCAAAGCCAACTCCGAAAAAAGAACCCGAAGTAAAAAAGAAAAATACTTCTACTGCAAATATTCCGAGCGATCTTCTGAATATTCTTAACACAGGAACTATGAAACGTCCGATAGTGCCACAGAGAAAGTCACAGTCAACAGCTACACAGACAATTCAGACACCACCTGTTATTAAGGAAGCTTTGAAAGCGGAAACAGTAACAAAAAAAGAAGTTACAACTGAAATTCCGACTGTTAAGGAAAAAATCACACATACTATCGCAGAAGAAAAGAAAGTTGAGCCTGTAAATAATATTGAAGCTCCTTTGCAGAAAAAAGCTGAACCCGACATTCCTAAAATAATCAAGGAAGCCGAGGAAATCAAATCAGCTCCGACAGTTATTGAAGAACAGGTGATTTCAAACCCTATACTTGAATCGGAAGATACAGCGGCTATTTTCTCTCCTGAAAGCAAACAGGATAAAGAAGAAGAAAAAACTCCTGTTCCACCTCTTAAAAAGAAAAAGAAGATTGTTATCAATCACGATTTGCCAGATTATGAGGCACTTCGAAATGAGGCTCTCGGGAAAAGTGAATCAATTATTGAAGAAAGCATAATTGTCAATGAAGAAGTAAAAGCCGCTGAGCCGATTGAAGAAGCTCCGGAAATAACTGAAACTCCCGTTCAGCCTGAGAAAATCGAAACCGATACTGAGGATGCAATTCAGGAAGAAAGCATTGCCGAAAACAATGTTTTCAGCAGCTCTGAAATTGAAGCGGAATTTCCGCTTGAAGAATCTATGCAGAAAACAGGTCTTTTCTCAAAGTTCAAATCTGCTATGAATAAAAAGAAAAAACAGATTGAAGAAGAACAGTCTGAGGAAGAAGAAATCACAGCAGATGAAGAAGCTCAGATTACGGAAGAGCCTCCACAGGAAGAAAATGTCATTCCTGCTGATGAAACAGATACTATGCAGGCGGAAGCTCCTCTTGAATTTGATTATGAACACGTTGATGAAATTCCTACAAACGAGCTTATTGACGCTGTACTCGGCAAGGATAACGGCATAACTGACTCTGTAAGCGAGCCAACTGATATACAACAGGAAGAAAATACTGAAAGCAATCCTGTTTCATCTGGTATAACTGACAATTCATATACCGATGTTTCCGAATCTGTACAATCGGAAACTGAATCCGAAACAGAAGAAAAAGCTTCGGAAGAAATCAATATAAACATTGAACCGCCAAAAGCAAAAAATCCTGTTATTGCTTTCCTTGAAAATGTACTTAATGAAAATCCCGAAGAAATATCCGATATAAAAAAATCAAAGTCTGAGGCTGATGATATTGATATTTCAGTTTCGGGAAAAAGTAAATTTAAAAAGCATTTTTACTCCGTTATCGGTGTTCTGCTTTTTGTTTTCGCAGTTATCGGATTTACATTCTCTGTCGGTGAGGGTATTAAGTTTGCTCAGAAATTCACATCAGGCGAGGATAAAAAAAGCGAATACATCAACACAGTTTACCCTGCTGTTATAATGGATATTGACGCTTTCAGCTCTCCGTCTGAGCTTTCATCCGAGCAGATTATAAACGCTTCTGTATGGTCATTTGTAATCTCTGATGACATTGAAAAATACGAGCATACACTTGATATGGTAAGCGTTCCTGCTGTTGATATTGAAAAATATGCAACTGACCTTTTCGGAAGCGATATACCACAGATTGAACATAAAACAGTAGGTTCGGGCGATGTAAAATTCTATTACAATGCTGATTCAAAATCTTACAATATCCCTGTAAATCCTGTTATTTTCTCATACAAGCCGTATATTTCCGCTATTTCCAAAAACGGAGATATTCATACAGTAGAGGTAAAATATATTCAGGAAACTCCTTCATGGATGGCTGAAAAAACAAAATATACTGAGGTTTACGCTAAAGTTACTAAATTCAAGCTCCGCAAAACAGAAAACGGATATAATATAAATTCCGTTGAAGTTATTAGCATTAATTCAGTAAACTGATAAAAAAAATGGTATCGGAATTTCCGATACCATTTTTTATCTCTATTAACTTATGCAAGAACAGGAATAACTGCTGAAGCTGAAAGCTTTTCTTCAAGAGCCTTAGCCTGTGCAAATGTCATTTCCTTTGAAATAAATGCTGTTTCGCCGTTTGCATCTGTAATTTCGCCGTCAGCATATTCGGAAATATTCTTTTCAGCAGTTCTGAAATACCACTTTGCAGTAAAGCTGTCAACACATTCAATGAAGCTGTCATCTGAAGCTGATTCCCATGACTGTGAGAATACATTAACATTATGCTTTACAGCGTCAATTATATCGCCCATTACAGCACTTGCAGTCGGAAACTTTCCTGCACCTCTGCCATAGAACATAGCCTTGTCAAAGCCATCGCCTGTTACAAGAACAGCATTGAATACATCGTCAACCTTTGAGATTATATTTTCAAACGGAATAAGCATAGGCATTACAGCAGGAAGGATTTTTCCGTTTTCAAGCTTCTTGAATGAAGCTATAAGCTTAACTGCATATCCCATATTGTCAGCAGTAGCAACGTCTGCGAGATTTACCTTTGAAATTCCCTTTGTGAATACATTTTTAGGATAAACGTGCTTTCCGAAAATAAGTGAGGAAATAATACAGATTTTTCTGCATGCATCGTGTCCCTCTACGTCAGCAGTAGGGTCTTTTTCAGCATATCCAAGCTCCTGCGCAAGCTTTAATGCATCTTCAAATGACATTTTATCATTATACATCTTTGTAAGAATGAAGTTTGTTGTACCGTTTAAAATACCCGCAACCTCTGTTATATCATTACCTGCAAGGCACTTATGAAGAGGTCTGATAATCGGAATAGCACCACCTACGCTTGCCTCAAAGAAGAAATTGCAGTTTTTCTCTTTAGCGATTGAAAGAAGTATGTCGCCTTTTTCAGCAACAAGCTCTTTATTTGAAGTACATACACTTTTTCCTTTTTCAAGGCATGATTTTACAAATGTGAATGCAGGCTCTACTCCGCCCATACATTCTGCAACAACAGTAACCTCATCATCATTGAGGATATCATTGAAATCCTTTGTAAACTTTTCTGCATAAGGAGAATCAGGAAAATCTCTTAAATCAAGAATATACTTTATATCCATATCAGTACCCGCTTTTTTGAGGATACTGTTTTTATTTTTGTAGAAAAGCTCAACTACACCTGAACCTACGACACCATGACCTAAAACCGCAAATTTTGACATTATTATAATTCCTCCGTAAAAATCATTCTGCTGAAAGTATTTTAACTTCAACAACGCCCTCAATTTCCTTTAATGAATTAAGGGAATAAACCTCATCCCCCGGATTGTCCGAAAGCTTAAGAGCAATATTGACAGATGCAACTCCGTCAATCGGAATACTCTGATTAACTGTAAGGATATTGGCTTTAATACCATACAGATAAATCAGCACGCTTGAAAGAACTCCAGGATTATCCTTAAGCAGTAAATAAATATTTACTATACTGCGTGTAAGTACATCTTCATAAATAAAAACACTGTCTTTATATTTATAATATGCGCTTCTTGATATACCAACATGTTTACAAGCAGAAGCACAGCTTTTTTCTGCTTTATGAGCGACAAGTTTCTTGACTTCAAGCACCTTTCCGAACACTTCGGGAAGCACAGCTGAGTCAACAACCATAAACTGAGTTTTTGATTTCATAAAAAAACACCTGCTAAAAAATAGTAAACAGTCCGTCTGTGAAATACAGTTGTACATTAAGAGTATACCACTTTAGTAAGAATTTGTCAATCGTACATATTCACAAACACATTGATTTTATTCTGAAAATACTATCTATTTTTTCAGCAACATGCATTATTCCGCTATAAGCTTTATATTTGATATTTTTACGGTATGCCTGCCGATTGAGGCGCTGTTATCTATATTTCCAAGCTGGAATTTTATATCGGCTTTCATATCATTATCAAACGCTATATCAAATGAACAATTCTGCTTTTGCGATGAAATCGTAAGCTTTTCATCAAGATAACGTGTATACGAAGAATCTTCAACAGTAAATATCATATTTCTTTCGGCAGTTGATTCAATATCAAATTCTATTCTGTATTTCTCCCCTGCCTTGAATTCTCTTGCATTGAGAAGTCCGAGAACAGCATATTCAAGTGTACCTGCATTATTTATATCAAAAACAGAATATCCGTCCATATTGGAAAGAGATGCGTCTGCACCCTCAATATAACTGTCAAGAGGAAGCGAGGTTATTTCAGCAGGCTTGAAATCTGAATCAGCTTTTTCATAAACACGGACATAATCTATCTGGAAATTCTTTTCTCCGTCAGCAAAAGTCTGTGGGTCACCGTATATTCCGTCAACACCATCAAAATGTCCTCCGACTGCAAGATTTAAAATTATGTAGAAATTCTGATTGAATGGTGCAGGGTAAGCGTGATTTGTACTGTACCAGTCCGTCTGTGTGCTATATAGAACATCATCTACATACCAGCGGATTTCATTTTCCTCCCATTCAATTGAATAAATATGCCAGTTTTCAGTCGAATCACCGCTTTCAAAGAAGTAATCCTTTGTGAGATATGTATTATTCGGCCATACATCACCGAAATGAATTGTACCGCAGATTTCCTCTGGTCTGCTTCCATACCCCTCCATAATATCAATTTCACCCGAAGCTGCCCAGCCTCCGTAAAGACTATCCTCAGGGAGCATCCATATTGCAGGCCATAATGATTTTCCCGAATCACATCTTGCTCTTACTTCAATTCGTCCTCCGCATACGGAAAATTTATTCTGCGTACTTAATCTTGAAGATGTATAATCATAACTCCCCTGCACTTCATCAACATATTTTTCGTGCCTTGCAGAAATTGTGAGTATCCCGTCTTTTACAGAAGCGTTTCTATCGGTATAGAATTCCTGTTCATTATTTCCCCAGCCGTTTGTAATGTAATTCCCATTCGCATCAAGCTTCCAGTTTCCGAGCTCATACGACCATTTTGTCATATCAGGCTCAGTACCACTGAATTCATCACTCCATTTAAGAATCCAGCCGTCATTGCTTGCAGGTCTTGTTACAATGTAATCCGAAAGTGAAGAAAGTAATTCTGTGTCATTATTTTTTCTTGCACATAACATATCAAAGCAATCAACATTCATATCTGAATTCAAATCAAATCCGATGCTTTCACAATACACGTTAAATGGCTGATACTGTATTACTGTTATAGCAGACATTACAATTGCAATTAATCTTTTTATCTTCATATTTTCCTCCGATTTATCAGTAAAAATCCCCTTACGCAGTATAACGTAAAGGGATTTTAAAACCTTATATTTTTAATCAGTTCATTTGTATGCATTATACATCTGAGATTGATTTTTGAAATATCAGCCGAAGTAATGCAATATTTTTTACAGAATGTATCAAGCGAATCCCAGTCAGCGTTTTCAAATGCAATAACCGCACTTAAAGCATCACCAAAGAGATTGCCCTCTGTTCTGTGAAGTCCGAGTTTTATATTATCGGAAAGCGGAAGAGCGTCTATTTCTTCATTTTCAGCTGTATCAACATTAC
>JAEIGA010018797.1_pt1 | contig 10533 bp, 8 predicted proteins | sample 9270691 | NCBI WGS metagenome assembly JAEIGA01 (sample SAMN17057246, study PRJNA624740) | gut metagenome | biome: biome; isolation source: fecal sample | host: Bos grunniens | place: China: Xizang | collected 2019
CACAACTTAGACTCTATGGGCAGCAGATTGACACCCAACGAGAGGCCGAGACGACGTGAGCGTATCGGGCCAAAGATAATATTGTCGTATAACGAAGTCATAATGTCATGTATTAGCGTTTTGCACCCTTCGAGCCACCAAGTTTTGCACCATGTGCCGCCTGATAGGCGAAGATATTCTCCGAGTAGCTCGTAGTCTTGAACTCCGAGTCGCGCTTGCGCTTGAAGGCAACAGCGATAAGGCGATCCACCAACTCGTCGAACTTAACACCCGTAGCCTCCCACAGGTAGAACGACAACGAGCCGGGGATGGTGTTAATCTCGTTTACGTAGATGCTGCCATCCGCCTCGTTTATCATGAAGTCGATACGCGAGACACCGTCGCAAGCCAAAACACGGAAGGTGTCGCACGCCGTCTTGCGTATGAAGGCCGTAACATCCTCCGGAAGACGTGCAGGAATCTCGCGCACGGTAGAGTGCATACCCTCCGAGGGCTTATTCTTACCGCCACCGAGATACTTATCCTCGTAGCTGAGAATCTCGCCACTGCGCACAGGGGCCTCACATACCGAAGCCTCGCAGTCGTAGTAGTCGCCGAGCACCGAGCAGTTAATCTCTTTGAGCTGCTCGATAAGCACCTCGACGATGATGCGCTTCGAGTATTTTATGGCATTATCGACAGCCTCAACAAGCTCCTCGCGGTTGTGCACCGCCTTGATACCCACCGACGAGCCGAGGTTTGCGGGCTTCACGATAAGGGGATAGCTAAGAGCCTCACAGCGCGCAATAACCTCGTCGCGCTCCGAGAGCCACTCCTTATCCGAGAACCAGGCGTAGTCGACAACGGGGATGCCGCTCTCTTTGAGAATCATCTTCATCGTAATCTTATCCATACCGTTTGCCGAGGCAAGGGTGTTGGGACAAGCATAGGGGATACCCGTCATCTCGATAAGACCCTGAAACGAGCCATCCTCGCCCGAGGTGCCGTGCAGAGCGGGCAGGATGACGTCGATGGCGGCAACAACATCGCTACCAAAGAGCGGCTTGCGCACCTTGTATAGCTTGTTATCGCCATAGATAGGACGGAAATAGACCTCGTCGACAGAGGCCAACAGAGACTTCATGTCGCGGTAGTTGTCCGTCGTACGGAGCTTATCGCCCGTGTACCAATGACCCTCCTTTGAAATGTAAATAGGTATGATGTTATACTTCTCGGTGTTCATTGCCGCCATGGTTTGTGCTGCGGTAATCACCGAAATCTCGTTCTCAACAGAACGACCACCAAAAATTACACCTACGTTAATCTTCATCTTTATTGTTGTTTGTTAATTAGTTACTTAAATGAGTCGGGCAGGTCGTTTTCGTATAGTAGCACGTCGCCCGCACGCAACAGGGGCTGCAACGACGCCATAGCCTCGCTGAACGACGCCACGCAAACCACCCTATCCTGTGGGTAGCCTCCCGCGGCGAGACCCTCGGTTATCGCCTGACGATTTACCTCGTTGATGACATACACACCATCGGGCTGTGCCGAGGCTATATCCTCGCCAAAACATCGGTTATTGGCATATTGCTTAACACCCATCTCCACAAATCCGGGCGTCAGCACATAGCGACTACCCGACGTTGCAAAGCCTCCGAGCACCTCCAATGCCATGCGCGCACCCGTAGGATTTGAGTTGTAGGCGTCGTCGAGGATGGTGATACCCGCCGAGCGACGCATGCTCAGACGGTGCTCCACCTGCTCTATCTGACGCACGGCGCGCTTCTGCGCCTCAACAGGAACACCCAGACGGTCGGCCACAGCGAGAGCTGCGGTGATATTTAGTATGTTACCGCGTCCAAGAATATGTGTAGAGAGCCCCTCCACTACCCCGCTCCTTGTCATAAGGTCGAAGGTTGTGTCGGTTGCTGCATAGCGGATGTTCACGGCGCGATAATCGGCATCGGGACTCTCTATGGCGTAGGTCGCAACATCGCGCGAGAGCGTCGCGAGGTGACGTGCTGCCGCCTCCGAGTCGATGTTAACCACACCAAAGCCACCCTCAGGCAGAGCGTCGATAAGCTCAAACTTGGTGCGCGCAACACTCTCCACCGAGCCAAAGGTTTCGAGGTGCATCTCGCCGACCGACGTGATGATGCCCATCTCGGGCTCTACAAGGTCGCATATCTCCTTGATGTCGCCACGCTGCTTGGCACCCATCTCGACGATGAAGACCTCGTGATGTGGTTTGAGGTGCTCGCGCACGGTGCGCACAACACCAAGCGTAGTGTTGAAGTTACCCGGCGTCATGAGCACGTTGTAACGCTCCGAGAGCACACGATATAAGAAATGCTTGGTCGACGTCTTGCCGAAGCTACCCGTGATACCGATAATTCGCAGGTGAGGCATGGAGCGCAATATGCGCTTCGCGTCGTTATAGTACCAGCGCGTGATATATTGCTCCATAGGACGGTTGAGCACGTTGGCAACTACGGTCCAATAGTCGAGCGTGAGCAGCATCGCCGCCACCAACGTATATCGCGGAGCAAAGATTGCAACAACGGCAATAATCGCGGCCGTAAGCATCATACGTGTGGCAATGAGACGCTTAACACGCATGGTGTATGCCAACTTAATCTTGTACTTTATCGAGAACTCGGCAATGGCGATGACCAGCATCCACAGTCCAAAGATAAGGAGCACAACCCAATGTGAGGTCAGAGCGAAGGCCACCGACGAAAGTAGAGCCACGAGGTTGGGGCGCGAGAGCCACTCGCCCGTAGAGCGTAGCCAACGGTTGTAACGCTCCGGACGGTAGGAGTTCTGCTGAAACATCTGCACCGAGTAGCGCATCACGGCCCAATAGTATATGAGCCACACCACACCGAAAGTTATCATTACCGTCTCCATAGTCTACTCAATATTAAGGAAAGATTTTACCGATGCCTGCCACAAGTCGGGCTGCTCCAACATGGCGAAGTGTCCCGCACCCTGGGCTACAACCAAGCCTGCATCGGCCATCAGACGCTGCATCTTATGGGCATCGGCAAGGGGTGTTGCGGTATCCTTATCACCCCAGAAGAGCAACACAGGGCACTTTATCGAGGGCATAAGGTGGCATAAGTCTTCGTTTACGCACTTCGAGAGTATGGCGCGCATCATGGGCGTAGCACGATTGTAGTCCGACGAGCCGGAGCTTTGGCGACGCTGCTCGATGAGCATCTGCGCCTTCTGGCGACCTATGAGCAGAGGCAGACAACGCTTCATGGCCTTGTAGCTGTACACCTTGTAGTAGTAACGCCATGTGCGCTTGGGTCTTATGCCCGCAGCATCAGTAAATATCATACAACTCACCTCGTTGCGCGAGGCATAGACCGTAGCAACACGGCCACCAAACGAGTGGCCTATGAGCACAGGACGCTCGATGCCGAGTTCGCGCACGATAGCCTCCAACGAGCGCGCATACTGCTCCACGCCCCACACCTCGCGAGGCTCCTCGCTAAGGCCGAAGCCCGCAAAATCGACCGCCACGACGCGATAACGCTTCAAAAGCAGCGGCACGATGCCCTGCCAGATGCTCCTATCGCAACCCCAGCCATGCAGCAATATCACGGTATCGCCCTCACCCTCAACAGAGTAGGCAAGCGATACGCCATCGTATGTATATCGTCCATCCATATCTGACAAAGATACAAAAAATTATTCTAATTGCATCCCAAAACCACCGAAATAATTACGCGCAACGCCAGCGCGCACGAGCATACGCGCGCACATACGAAAAACCTCGGGTCGGGAGCGTGGCAAAAAGCACGACTCTCGACCCGAGGATTATGTTTTTTTGGCGGAAAAGGAAAACGGAACTTTTTACCTTTCACCTTTCACCTTTCACTTTGTTTAGTGGTGCATGGGCGGACGACCGAAGGCGTGGGCACCGGGCTTGATATCCATACCCTCGTACTTCGAGATATCCTTCGTAGCGTTCTTGCCGAAGTAGCGCAGATTATAGGTAAACTGCACCGTGAAGTAGCGACCTACAACGCTGTTCCACGAGTTCTGCACATAGCCGCTACCAACCGTGCGGGCAAAGGCCGTATTCTGATTGAGGAGGTCGTTTACGCCGATAAGCACCTCGCCCAACTGATTCTTAAAGAGCTTCTTACCGAGGAACAGGTTACAGATAAGATAGTCCTCGTTATAGTCATTCGTAAAGCCCAAATATTGGTTGTAGTTCACGGCAGCCGTCAGCGAGAAGCCCTTCCAGAATACCCATTTCAGAGTACCCGAGGCCATGTGGTTGAAGTACTGATTCTTCTGCGCAGCAAGCGACTGCTTTGCATCGTTGAACGTACCATTCCACTGCAACGTGAAGTCGATATTCTCCGAGATATTGCTACCGAGAGTCAACATAGCGTCGTAGCCCATGTTGCTCGTCATATTGAGCTTATCGTTGATGAGCGACGGCGTGCGTGTCCAATTAACACCCGCCGAGAGGTTTAAGTTACACTTGATGGGTGCAATAGGGAAGCCGTAGCTTATGTGCGAGCGCAACGAGCGATAGCCATCCATATTGGCGTAGGTGGTATACTGCAAGGGGTTATACTCCTCGCCGTCGATAACGATAGTCTCAGGATTGTAGGTAACCGACTGTCCGATATAGTTTTGCGAGAACTGAGCCATAGCCATAATCATGAAGGTACGACCCTTCTCGATATTCGAGCGCACATAGTGAGCGCGGATATTATGGCTATACGCGGGGCGCAGATTGGCGTTACCCTTGGTTATATACTGTGCATTCGAGACGTCGTAGATATCCTGCAAGTTACGAACATCGGGGTTCTCCGTCCACGACGATACGAACATACGCAACGTATTCTGCGCATTGAAGGCGAAGTTACCCATTACGAAGTAGGTAACATTATCGTAGCTGCGGTTGATACTCTCGCCGTTGACTAAGCCACTGAGTATCGAACGCTGGTAGAAGACGTTGGCTACGATGTTATTCTTATTCTTGGCATAGCGATAGCCGGGGCCTACCTTATGCTCGTAGTAGTCGCTCGTGGTGAGTTTCGAGAGCGAGGCATCGGGCATAAGGCCCTCGATAGCATAGTCGCTACCTGTGATGTATGCCGTCTTGTCAATCTGCTGGTCGTTATACTCGAAACGGTATTGGAGGCTCACCTGCGACGACTTTGAGAGCGGCTCGGTATAAGTGAAGCTTGCGCGTGTCTCAACATCCTTCACGGGCGATTGCGACGATACGTAGCGCAATTCGGGAGTGTACTCGCCCGTGGCATCGTCGTAGAGCGTCGAGAGCGTCGAGTAGCTGTTTGTCCACGACGTGGGCGTGTTGCGGTAGCGGATATTGCCATCAACGGTGATGGTACGACCCGGCTTACCGAGCTTCACACGATACTGCAAGAACTCGCTGAAACGGAACGCCTTAGACTCGCCGTTAGAGAAGTTATCGATAAGGTTTACACCACTCTCACCCCACTGTCGTCCGTCGGTTGTGCTGTAAGGGTCGTTACCCTGGAAGCTGAAATTCGTGCGCGACATTATCGACATATTCGCGTTTATCGCCCAATCGAAGCGCAAGTTTACGCGATGATTCATGTTTGCCGTCTCGGAGTAGCCCTCCTGCTCCAACGTATCGATGGGCGACGGTGCTACATACCACTTCTCTATACGGCTGAGGTTCTTGGTGTTTGTAGAGTTGAAGAAGTATGAGCCGTTGAGCTTCACCTTGTCCTTCTCGCCCCACGAATTAGAGTACTGCACACCGATAGAGCCGACACTCGCAACACCACTCTGCGGACGCACCATGTAGCGACCTACGCCACGACCACGGCCGCCACCCATGCCACCGCCACCGCCGGTAACACCGAGTATATCCTCGAACGAGAAGTTCTGCTGGTTAACATTGTTCAGCAGTCCGATTACCGACAGACGGCTCGACCCATGGAAGTAGTTGACATTACCTCCGGCATTATACTTATGATTCGATGTTACACCGTCGGTTTCGGGCTGATAGCCATAGCCAGCGTAGAGCTTACCGAAGACACCCTGACGCATATTCGAGTGGGTAACGATGTTGATAGCCTTGTAGCCCTCGCCATCGTCCATACCCGAGAACTCGGCATTGTCCGAGAGCTTGTTAAATACCTCAATGCGGTCAACAGCCTGCGCGGGGAGTGAGTTGAGGGCGGTTGATACATCCTCGCCGAAGAACTCCTTGCCGTCGACAAAGATCTTCTTAACCTGCTCACCCTGAGCCTCCACCTGACCGTTAGAGATTGTGATACCAGGCATCTTCTTCAAGAGGCCCTCCACGTCGGCATCTGCCGCAACCTTAAACGCCGCAGCATTGTAGGCCACGGTGTCGCCATTCTGCGATGTACGCAACGCCTGCACCTCCTTAACTACGGCATCGATAGCCACAGCCTCGGGCATAAGCTCCACCACGCCAAGGTCGGCGCTGGACGCAAGCTTTATGGTCTGCGTCTGTGTTGCGTAGCCAATGAACGTGATTGTCACGGTGTAGTCGCCCGCTGCGAGACCCGACACGGTAACCTTACCCTCGGCACCCGAAACGGAGTGGCGACCAGCTGCCTGGCTGCCCTCCTTGCGTACCTCCATGATAGCACCGATGATACCCTCCTTAGTGTCGCCATCAACGATGCGTGCCGTCACCTTACCCGACTGCGCCATGGCAGGGATTGCCAAGAGCACGAAGGCGACGAATGCTATTAATTTTCTCATAAAATATAATGTTTTTGTTTTTTCGGTATATGCACAATATTACGCCACGAATTTAATACATTTTATTTAATAAATGTATTATTGGAGGGTGAAACGGCAAAAAAGGGGTGTCAGTCGCCCAACACCCCACTATTCATTGATTGTGGAAGTCTATACTCTTTGTTTAGCGACGACCAGGTGCTCCGTGTCCGTATGCTCCACCAGGTCTGCCATTAGGCTTGAAGTCGTCGCGACCATGGTTCTTGCCATGACCCTTGCCGAAATCCTTGCCATGATTCTTTCCTGGCTTGCCGTGGTCAAAGTGACCGTGATGCTTGCCTGGCTTGTTGTGGTGGTTGTGACCAAAGTCGCAGCAGTCGTGGTGTGGCTTGTGGTGCACGGGTGGAGGACAGCAATGGAAGTCGTGGTCTGCACATACGCCCTTGGGAGGCACAGTTACATTTATAACAACCTTCTTTGGTCCGCGGTTGCGTGACATATCAGCATCGTTTGCCATAGCCGAGCCGAGTGATACAACTGATAACACAAGGCTTAAAAACAACATCTTCTTCATAATCTTACGGTATTAAAGTGTTTATAACCATTTGTTTGCAGGTTTCTCTGTTTTCCTATTGCAAAGTTACGGCAAGATTTTGTAGTATGGAGTTAGGGTGTGTGTGAAACGGCAATATAGCCAGCTGAAGCGGCAATTTGCGGGGGCGAAGCGAATGGGGAAAATGAGGAATTAGTAATTAGTAATGGGGCATAAGGGGTGATGTTATCAACTCACCGAAATTTCTTGTCAGAGTGGTGTGGTAGTGGTGCATCACAAAAGAAAACGCCAAAGGATAGTACAAGGTAGTACAGCCTTTGGTGTTTTACTTTTAGGGATGTGCCGCTAACGCGCCACTATCACAAGAAATTACTGGAGCCAGCGCTTGAATTCAGGAACTCGTGCCTTTGAGATTATTATGCGCTCTGGGGTCTCGATCTGGAGGTTGAGCGCTAGGCGAGAACCAAACCACACGGCAATATCCTTCACAGCCTTGCGCGACACGATAAACTGGCGGTTGGCACGGAAAAACTTAATGGCGTCGAGCTGCTGTGTGAGGGTCTCGAGGGTCTTATCTACGGGGTATGTTGTACCATCGAGTGTTGTGAGTGTCACACGCTCGGAGAAGGTGTAGAAGAAGGCCACGTCGTCCATCGAAATAGGTATGAGCTTATCCTTGAAGCGGACAAGGATGGTGCGCAAGGTGTCGCTATCTGCGGCTGCTACCATTGCCTCAACGCGCTCGGTGGCTGTGGCACGCTCGGTAGCTGTTAGGCGCTGCAGCTTGTCGAGGGCACGTATTAGGTCCTCCTCCTTGAAGGGTTTTAAGAGGTAGTCTATGCTGTTTACCTTGAATGCCTGAAGGGCATACTCGTCGTATGCGGTGGTGAAGATGATGGGCGTTGTGATGTCTACACTCTGGAAGATGCGGAAGGAGTCACCATCGGCGAGGTGTATATCCATGAATACTACATCTGCCTCCACGCCCTTCGAGAAGAAGTCCACAGCCTCCTCCACCGACTCAAGGACGTCGAGTACCTCGACATGGGGATTTATGCTCTTAAGCATGCTACGGAGGTTCACCGCTGCCGCAGTCTCATCCTCCACTATGACTACCTTGTTTATCATCTCTTATTTGGGTTTTCTAGCGGTAGGCGCACCATGAAGCGCTCCGCCTCGTCAATTATCTCTATCTCCTTGCCCGATATAATCTGCCAGCGACTACGTAGGTTGTCGAGTCCTATGCCTGTTGAGGGCTCTATGTCGAGCTTGGGGTGCTTGGCATTCTCTATCTCAAGCACGCCATCCACCACACGTATCGCAACATGTAGGGGATTTTTCGTTGTTATGCTGTTGTGCTTCACGGCGTTACCAATGAGTGGCTGCAACGACAACGCGGGGAGTGTCCACTCCTTGTATCTATCGTCGATGTCGAAGTCGAAGAATAGTTTATCGGCATAGCGTATCTTAAATAGGTAGGCATATGCCTCAGCGAACTCGAGTTCCTCCTTGAGTGTCGTTGTGCTCGACTTACCATTCTGGATGATGTAGCGGAAGGTGTACGACAGCTGGTCTATATACTCCAACGAGCGTGTCTGGTCACCATCGCGCACAAGCATAGCGAGGGAGTTTAGCGAGTTGAAGAAGAAGTGTGGGTTTATCTGTCCCATGAGCATATTGTAGCGTGTCGAGAGGTTCTCGTTCTTGAGTCTCTCGTTCTCCACTACTATAGTCTGCTGGTGGCGCATAAGGGTATATATGCGTGCATATAGCGCCGTCACTACAAGCGTAAAGAGACACTTGGTGAGTACGATGATGTAGGTGTTGTCGCGCGGATCACTACGGAAGAAGAAGTCGAGCTTCATCTCGCCATGGTTGAACGACATCACGGGTGCGAAGTATATCGCCACACCTGTTAGCAGGAGCAGGAATACTATACGTCGTAACACCACCCAGCGACGTTTGTTCTGCGCCTCGCCACCAAAGGCGAGTATCACAATCATCAGGAACGAGAGCACCGCATAGTATAGTATCTGCCATACGAACTCCACCGTGCGACTTGGGCGGTCGAACACAGCATCGAAATCGAAGGGTTTACCATTAATCTCGTATATCTCCTCGAGACGTGGGTGTGGTGCAAGAGCCTCACTACCAGTTGTATACTCACGCGCCTCACGTGTTGTGAATGTCACATGGTCGCCATCTTTGAGTTTGAAGTTAAAGACCTGCCATGCCGAGGTGTATACACTATCCTGCTTCTCGCAGTCGCAGACGATATATCCGTGCATGTCGCGTTCGAGATGTAGCACACCCGAAGTGTGCTCACCCACGGGAGCCTCGCCCATGCTACGCTCACCCAAGCCACTCTCGGTGATTATGGGCATCAGCAGATACGAAAAGTTGATGACAAGACTTAGGAGTATCGCCACCAGGATATGTATTATGAAATGTTGTCCAACTCGACGCATAACGAAAGTCTATGATTAGTGGTTAAGTAAAGGGGGAAGTTTTAAGGAGTTTAAGGAGTTTAAGGAGTTTAAGGAGTTTGAGGAAGTTAAGGAAGTTAAGGAGTTTAATGAGTTTAGATAGCAGAATCACTAAATTCTCTAAGTTCCCTAAATTCCCTAAGTTCTCTAAATTTTTCAGACAAGCAAAGCGTCAAAGATTACCCCTTATCACCGCAAATAATTTGTTGTCAGAGTGGTGCTAATTTGCCACCGATTAAGATATTGGGATGGATGGGACATACTATCGTGTATTTCCCATTCAGCCCAATGATTGAGGTGGCGAAGGAGCGCTACTATCACCGCAAATTTGTTGTCAGAAGGGGTAAGATTTGGCGATTTGTCGCAGTCTGAAAAAGCGGAGTTTACTCGAAGTAAATGAGCATTTTTCAGACAAGCAAAGCGACAAAGATTGCCCCTTATCACAACAAATTACTCGTACCAAGAGGCGTAAGTACGGTAGTCGCGGGCCGTGCGCTTGATAATCTGCTCGCGCTGCTCGGGAGTCACATCCTTAACCTTCTTTGCTGGAACACCTGCATATACAGAGTTGGGCTCGAGCTTCTGGTTAGAGAGGACGAGGGCGTTTGCTGCTACGATGCAACCTGTGCCCACTACGGCGTTATCGAGGATTGTTGCACCCATACCGATAAGGCAGTCATCCTCGATGATAGCACCGTGGATTACGGCATTGTGACCTACAGATACGTAGTTACCGATATGTGTCTGTGAGGGCTTTGGCGAGCCGTCGTAGAG
>JAEIGA010018798.1_pt1 | contig 10532 bp, 7 predicted proteins | sample 9270691 | NCBI WGS metagenome assembly JAEIGA01 (sample SAMN17057246, study PRJNA624740) | gut metagenome | biome: biome; isolation source: fecal sample | host: Bos grunniens | place: China: Xizang | collected 2019
CTCATTTGAATCAACCGGGTGCATCTTACCGTCGTAAACGTAAACTCTGATATCACGTGCGTAAGAACCTGTTAGAGGACCCTCATTCATTTTCTCCATAATACCTTTAAGGATAGCTGGCATGAAGCGTGCATCAATTGCACCACCTACTATACAGTTGTAGTACTCCAATTTACCGCCCCACTCAAGAGGATACTCCTCTTTACCTTTCACGTTAAGAATCATCTCGGTACCATCTACCTTGAATTTATTGTTCTCAGGAGCTCCCTCATAGTAAGGCTCGATCAAAAGGTGAACCTCACCGAACTGACCGGCACCACCAGACTGTTTCTTATGACGGTAATCAGCAGTAGCAACTTTTGTAATTGTCTCACGATAAGGGATTTTAGGAGCGAACAAATCAACCTCGATTTTATTGGTGTTTGTAAGCTGCCATTTTAGAATATTGATATGGTGCTCACCCTGTCCGCTGATGATGGTCTGCTTGAGCTCTTTTGAATACTCTACCAAAATTGTAGGATCCTCTGCATTTGCCTTGTTCAACAACTCGCCCAATTTCTCCTCATCCTTCTCAACTTTAGCTTTGATGGCTGTCCTGAATTTAGGAGCAGGGAACTGTGTAGGAACAAATGCATACTCGCAGCTAGGAACACACAAAGTCTGACCGGTCTTGACAGATTTCAATTTCACTGTACAAGCAATATCACCTGCCATTACCTCTGAAACTTTCTCTCTCTTCTTGCCTGCAACAGCATAAATCTGGGCTATTCTCTCTTTGGCACCAGTTTCAGGATTTACAACATCCATACCCTCAGTAAGCTTACCGCTCATTACTTTAAAGTATGATACATCACCCAAGTGCTGCTCCTGAGCTGTCTTGTAAACAAAGATAGCTGTAGGGCCGTTTGAATCAACTTTTACTTTATTGCCATCTTTAAGTTCATTATCAACTTTGTCTGGAGTGACACCTGCGTTGATTGTGAACTCCATAATTCTCTTAACACCAATATCTTTCTTTGCAGACAAGCAGAATACAGGAAGAATATCACCCAACTGCATACCTACCTTCATACCAGCCCTGATCTCATCCTCAGTAAGCACACCTTTCTCAAAGAATGTCTCCATAAGGGTCTCATCATTCTCTGCCGACATCTCAACCAACTGCTGGTGAAGCTCCTGAGCCTCCTCTTTATACTCATCAGGAATCTCAAAAGACTCTCTTGTTCCATTCTCATCTTTAAACTTGTACATCTTCATCTTCAACACGTCAATGAAAGTGTTGAACTCAGGACCTGCATTTATAGGATACTGCACAAGAACCACCTTGTTTCCGAATGTCTGCTTCAAAGAGTCAATTGTAGCCTGCCAATCAGCCTTCTCATGATCCAACTGGTTAACTGCAATTACAAGAGGTTTCTGGTTGTTCATTGCATGACGCGCAAAAATCTCAGTACCAACCTCAACACCTTGGGTTGCATTTACAAGAAGGATACCATTCTCAGCCACTGAGAACGCAGAGTATACACCGCCTACGAAATCATCGGAACCCGGAGTGTCAATAATGTTGAATTTTGTATCAAGGAACTCAGTATATAGTAGTGTAGAATAGATTGATCTCTGGTAAATCTGCTCAATCTCGGTGTTGTCACTCATTGTGTTCTTTCCCTCAATTGTACCTCTTCTTTCAATAACCTTACCCTCAAACATCATATTCTCTGCAAGAGTGGTCTTACCTGACTTGGAGCTGCCCAAAAGGACAACGTTCCTCACATTTTGCGTATTATAAGTTTTCATTCTGTATTTGTTTTTTAAGTGTTTTTTAGCTTTTTAAAGACAAGTTTCAAATTTATAAAAAAATATTTGAAATAACAATATTGTATTTGTCCGATTACAAAAAGAGCCTCCGTATATACTTTTTCTTTATACCATTACAAGTTTAAGTTGTTTATATCTTGCTGATTATTGGTGTAGTTTTGTAAACTATGATTAATAAACGTATAAGAGAAAATATCGCTGCAAAACGTAAGGCTTTGGGATTGCCGCAGGAATTTATTGCGGAGCAGTTGGGTATTTCTCTTAATGCATACTCAAAAATAGAGAACGGGCCTACCAGACTGGTAAGCAACAGACTTGTAAAAATTGCAGAGATTCTGGGCGTAAGTCTCAGGGAACTGATAGTGGGACAAGTTTTCACCGAAGAAGAGTATAAACACGCCTGCATGCTTATGGAGTCAAAGCACAATCAGGATGTATCGTACTACAAACAGCATCTTAGAGACAATGAGCTGCTTATAAAGACACTTACAGAGATGGCCAAAGAGAGGAAAGAGACGATTGATTACCTGAAAGGGAAGATTGCAGAACTTGAAAAAACAACCTCTCCAACCCAACAAAACGGATAATATTGTAATTTTGTGCGCAACAAACATCTTCTGACCATGACGCACAACAACCCAGGCCAACTGAAAAACTTTCTCAATCCCGACATAATTGAAGCAGGCTGCGACGAAGCGGGGCGCGGATGCCTTGCCGGACCGGTGTATGCAGCTGCCGTAATTTTGCCGAAGGATTTTTACCATCCTCTGCTTAATGACTCTAAACAGCTCACAGCCAGTCAGAGGGAGAAGTTACGCCCCATAATTGAAAGTGAGGCAATCGCTTGGAGTGTTGTTGCAGTTCCTGCACAGGAAATAGATGAACTGAACATACTGCGTGCCTCAATAACAGGCATGCACAGGGCAATCGCCAAACTTAAGGTAAGGCCGCAATCACTTCTGATCGATGGCAACAGGTTCTACAAATATGAAGACATCCCGCACACTTGCGTTGTAAAGGGCGATGCCAAGTTTGCAAGCATAGCGGCAGCCTCTATTCTGGCCAAAACACATAGGGATGAATATATGCTCAAACTCGCGGCTGAATATCCGCAATATGGTTGGGAGAAAAATATGGCTTACCCCACAAAACAGCACCGTCAGGCTATAGCCGAATTTGGTGTCACTCCTTACCACAGGATGAGTTTCAGGCTGATTGATGATGAACCTACACTTTTTTAGAGCGATTTTGCCTCATCTTGGGCAAGCTGTTCCAGCAATCCGGAAGCTCTGCCCATACATATCTCAAGCGGATACCCCAATGATGCTATGGAACGGCATCTGACCTGTTTTACCCACTCCTCCTTCTTCTCCAATATTCCTCCCGACAAATCCTTGCACATCGCAGCATGCAACTCCTCTTGCGGCATTTTTGAAACTCCACAGAAAATGATTGCCCGTTTATCATATAAAGAGGCAAGTTCAAGCACTCCGCTTACCACTTTGCCGCTGAGGCTCTGGGAATCCAGGCTCCCCTCTCCGGTAATTACAAGGTCTGCCCACTGCACGCTCTCTTCCAGAGAGGTTATCTCTGCAAAAAATTTCCAGCCGGGAACAAGCTCAGCATTCAAAAAAGCCAGGCCTGCATATCCCACACCACCGGCGGCACCTGCCCCTGGATGCTCCTTGCATCCTTCGGCAATATCCAGACAACTCTCTGCCACCTTCGCATAATTTGCCAATCCGGCCTCAAGGATCTTCAATGCCTCTTCATCTGCTCCCTTTTGCGGGCCATATACCGCCGTGGCACCAAACTCTCCCAAAAGCGGATTAGTAACATCACATATCACCTTAAAGCGCACCTGTGACCAATCCGTAAAAGCCTCCCGGGGTTCTACTCCGTTCATTGCGGCAATGCCAAACGGCCGCTCCATTCTTGCAATCCCATGCAGATCCCCACCACATACGGGAGCCTCCATAAGAGACCCGGACCCGTTGTAAAACCTATACCCCAAAGCCTGCAACATGCCTGCACCGCCATCATTGGTTGCACTTCCGCCAATTGAAAGGGTAATTGTTCCAGCCCCCTTGCCAATAGCCTCCATTATAGCCTCACCCAAACCATAAGTTGATGTATGCAACGGATTGCGTTGCGTCTTGGAGAGCATCTCCAGCCCTGAAACTTTGGCCATCTCAATAAAGGCACTCAATCCGCAATTATCAGATTCAGGATAAACAAGGATCGCCGAATCAACCACTTCTCCTATAGGATTATGTACTTTTACAGCAACCCGCTCTGCACCTCCCAGCCTCTTTTCAAGCACATCAAGGCTTCCGTCCCCACCATCTGCAATCTCAATGATTCTAAACTCACTATCTCCCGGGCAAGCCGACTCAAATCCACGGCATACAGCCTGGGCTGCCTCCAATGATGTCAGACTACCCTTGAACTTATCAATTGCAACAAGAACTTTTTTCTTTCCCATAACAGAGTGATTTTTACATTACAAATATAAGGATTAGAATTGTCGGGAAGCAAAAATTGGAATTAATTTGATTTTTTTAGTTACTTTTGGAGTTTATAGAAATTAGTTCCCCGACAAATTATTAAAAAAGTGTTTATATGAAAAAATTATCATTCCTATTAGTAGTTTCTTTGCTACTTTCAATTATGCCTGCAAAGGCTGATGAGGGCATGTGGATGCTTCCGCTATTGGAGAAGCTTAATGCGAAAAAAATGCAGGAGTTAGGTTGCAAACTTACTCCTGAAGAGATCTACAGCATAAACAATTCAAGCTTGAAGGATGCCATTGTTCACTTTGGTGGCGGATGTACAGCAGAAATTGTGTCGGACAAAGGTCTTCTTTTCACAAACCATCACTGCGGATACAGCTCAATCCAGAAATTGAGCAGCGTTGAGCACGATTACCTTAATGACGGTTACTGGGCAATGAACCTTAATGAGGAGCTTCCTGCTAAGGGCCTTACAGTAACATTTGTAGATAAATTTGTTGATGTTACCGACAGAATCAACAAGGCAATTGCAAAGGGAAAGACCGACGAGGAGAAGGGCAAAGCATACGAAGCCGAAGTAGAGAAAATTGTAGAGGAGGCAACAAAACATGACAAGACTCTTGATGCTGAGGTTACAAGTTTCTACAACAGCAACGCATATTATGTGATTACCACCAGAACTTTCAAGGATATCCGCTTTGTAGGCGCTCCGCCTTCATCAATCGGCAAATTCGGTGCTGATACCGATAACTGGATCTGGCCAAGACACACAGGTGACTTCTCTGTTTTCAGAATCTATGCCGACAAGAACAACAACCCTGCAGAGTACTCAGAGGAGAACGTGCCTTACACTCCAAAACAATCTTTGAAAATCTCTTTGAAGGGCTTTGATAAGGGCGACTATACCATGATCATAGGCTTCCCTGGCAGAACAACAAGATTCATGTTGAGCGAAGAGGCCAAAGAGACTCAGAACATCAACAATGCCATCAGCATCTTTGCAAGAGGTGTAAAACAGGACATCTGGATGGAGGATATGCAGGCAGACCAGAAGGTTAGAATCCAATACTCAAACAAATACGCCAGCTCTTCAAACGGATGGAAGAAATGGATGGGTATGAATGAGACCTTTGACAAATTGAATATTGTGGAGCGCAGGGCTGCCGAGGAGAAGGAGTTCAACCAGTGGGTTAATGCAAACAAGAAGCGCGCTGCAAAATATGGCAGTGTCGTTGACGACATCAACAACGAGGTCAAAGGAAGAGCTGAATACTTCTACGTTTACAGATACATCAATGAGACAGTCTCTGCAGTAGAACTTGTAAAGGCAAGTTCAATGAGACGCCCTGGCCAGATTGAGGCATTCTTCAAAGATTACTCAGTTGAGACCGACAGAAAATTGGCCAAAGCAATGTATAAGATCTACAAGGAGAAGGTTGATCCTAAATACCATCCTGCCTTCTACGAAAGAATTGACAAGGAGTTCGGTGGAGACATTGATGCTTTTGTAGACAACCTTTTTGACAATTCAGTATTTGCTTCACAGGAGAAATATGAAAAGGCTAAGGCTGAGGGTTACGACATGCAGAAAGACCCTGCAGCCCAAATAAGAAAAGACATCTATGCAATTGCACAGGTAATCATGCCGGAGGTTATGGGCTCAAACCACAAGGTTGCCGAGTTGAAACAACTTTATATTGAGGGAGTCCTTGAGATGCAGGGCGACAATGCCATGTATCCTGATGCAAACTCCACAATGCGTTTGACTTATGGCCAGGTTCTTCCATACTCACCAAGGGATGCTGTTCAATATGACTTTGTAACTACCCTTGACGGTGTTATGGAGAAAGAGGATCCTGACAACTGGGAGTTTGTTGTTCCTGCCAGACTGAAAGAGCTATGGAAAGCAAAGGATTTTGGCCAGTATGCTTTGCCTAACGGCAAGATGCCTGTAGCATTCCTTTCAAACAACGACATTACAGGCGGTAACTCGGGCAGCCCTGTTTTGAATGACAAGGGCGAACTTCTTGGCCTTGCATTTGACGGAAACTGGGAGGCAATGAGTGGTGATGTTATCTTTGAGCCGGATCTTCAAAGATGTATCAATGTTGATATAAGATACGTATTGTTCATCATTGACAAATATGGCAAGGCCGGTTATCTGTTGGATGAGATGAACATTGTCAAATAATTTGTTTAACAGAATAATTAATCAAAGTTTTATTTCAATGGTTACCGTAAAACAGATTGAAGAGATATTGCAGGGTGTAATACACCCTGCTTTTGATAAGAACGTTATTGAACTTGGACTTATTGAAGACATTAAGGTTGAGGGAGATGAATCACAGGCCAAGGTAAAGTTCAAATTGGTTTTCCCAAGACCCGACGCATTGAGCGCAAGCATAAAGAAGAGTTGCGAAGAGGCTGTATTGAAAACATACGGCAATGTTAAGGTAAGCATTCTTGAACTCGTAAGGGAGAGCAAGCCCAAAAAGAAGAAGATACTTGACCTTGGTCAGGAGCAGCTCGAGAATGTAGGCAAGATAATTGCCATTGCTTCAGGAAAAGGAGGTGTGGGAAAATCTACCGTATCAGTAAATCTTGCTGTAACTCTTGCAAAGATGGGCTACAGGGTGGGATTGGCAGATGCTGATGTCTATGGCCCGTCGGTACCGAAAATGACAGCTACCGAAGGCGAGGTTCCTGAGGTTGAGTTTGTATATGAGGATGGCTACACCGACAACGGTGAGTCTGCAGCTGAAGCTGGAATTGACCCGAATACCGGCATACCGGCGGCAGGTGAGCATGGCAAGACTGTAGCGGAACTTATCATTCCGATTGAAAAATATGGTGTAAAATGGATGTCTGTAGGTTATTTCGCCCCACCAGAGAGAGCTTTGATCTGGAGAGGCCCGATGGCTTGCAATGCCCTTAAACAGATGATTTTGCAGGTAAAATGGGGAGAACTTGACTTCTTGTTGCTTGACCTTCCTCCAGGAACCGGCGACATCCATATAAGCCTTGTGCATGACATTCCGCTCAATGGAGCAGTGATTGTAAGTACTCCGCAGGCTGTTGCACTTGCAGATGTGGAGAAGGGTATAAACATGTTCAGGAACAAGGATATCAACAAACCTGTATATGGATTGGTTGAGAATATGGCATGGTTTACTCCGGCAGAACTTCCAAACAACAGATACTATATCTTTGGCAAGGATGGCGGCAAGGAGATGGCGGCAAAATACAACGTTCCGCTGCTTGGCCAAATTCCAATTGTGCAGAGCATAAGGGAGAGTGGAGATGAGGGTGAACCGGCAGCTGTAAATGCAGGTCCGGTTTTTGATGCATTTGCTGAGGTTGCAAGAAAAGTTCTTCAACAAGAGTTGTAAACAAGTGGAAACAGGGTAATTCATAAGGTAGAATTTCACTGGAGATTCTGCCGTTTTGGATTACCCTAAATTTTGGAAAAAGATGAAAATTGGAGATAAAGTGAGGTTCCTCAACCAGACAGGCGGAGGAATAGTGGTGGGTTTTGGCCGCAAGGGATGGGTTACTGTACAGGACGAAGATGGCTTTGACATCCCAATGCCCGAAAAGGAGTGCGTGGTAATTGAACAGAATGTAGTTGCCAAAGAGGAGGTAAACATACAGACAAAAGATGGAGAGAAACTCAACATTGCCATTGTATATGTAAAAAACGGCAACGGTTTCAGCTGCATCCTTGCCAACGAGTGCAATTATGCACTTTTGGCAACTTACACCAATATAATAAAAGAGGATGAAGGCACACCAGGCAAGGCTTCAAACAGCTTTACAACAACATTTGCAGGAGAGGTACTTCCGTACGAGCGCAAGAAGTTGTTTGATTTTGGAAAAAGCGAACTCAATATATGGTCAAAACGGGTACTGCTCAGAATCATTCCATTCAAGAGAAGCCAGCCTTTCAAGCAGCCTCTGCAGCACGCCCTAAAGCCGGTCATAGAGCAGGATTTTATCCTCGACCCGGTAAACCTTCTCAAGGAGAGCATGTTCCGCAGAAATGAATATATACAGGAAAACGGCTATGTAGTTCCTGTAATAAACGAGAATATTGAGGAGATTCCAATGGTGGGCAAGCTTGAGGAGCAGCAGATAAAGATGGCCCTCAAGGAGAAATTTGAAGGAGAGAGAGCCCTTTCATCTCCCCAGCAGATACATAAAAAGGCAGCATCTGCCCAAAACAGAGCCTATGTAAACGGCAAATGGATTGATTTGCCAAGCGGAGGCCTGCAAAAGGAGTGGCTTCAGGAGAATGCCCTTATAAGAATAAACTCACAGGGTTATATGGAGGTTGATCTTCATGCAGAGGCCCTTCTTGACACCACTATAGGTATGGACAACACCGCCATACTCAAGTACCAGCTTGAAAAGTTCAATGAGGCCATGACCGCAGTACTGCACAAACGTGGCAGCAGGATTGTATTCATCCACGGCAAAGGCGACGGTGTATTGAGGAACGCCCTCATAAAGGAGTTGAAGACAAAATACAGCCAGAGCAGATGGCAGGATGCCTCTTTCAAGGAGTATGGTTACGGTGCCACTCTTGTAACCATTTAATCACTTGATATATCCAAAAGTGGCTCTGTTCTGCTGTCGGGAGTCAAATAGAGGTACAACAGAGTTTGCTGATGTCCTATATTATTGTATGTAATTCAAAAAGATAACTGCTATGAAAAAACTATCATCACTAATGTCTGTTGCGGCAATATGCCTGGTTATTGCAGCATGTTCAGACAAAACAGATTACAAGGCTCTTTATGAACAGCATGTAAAGGAGTTGAGCGACCCAAAATATGCCGGCCGAACAGATTGTGACAATGGCATATATGCTGCAGCCCAATATATAAGGGCAAACCTTACAAACATGGGGCAGACATGGCAGGATCTGCACTTTACATACCCTAAAAATACAATGAGGGGAGCTATGGAGTTCTCTGTAGACGGCAAACAATGCATTTATACAGAGGAATTTATGGTAAAAGAGTTCTCTCCGGCAGCCAACACAACAATGGAGATTTACCATCTGCCCGACGAGTATCTTGCCGACAAGGATAATTTCTACAACCATCTGAGCAGCGGAAAATTTGCAGACAAATTTGTGGCATTTGACTTTCCACTCTTCTCAAAGAACTTCTCAGGAGAGGGAGTTGAACTCTACAAAGACAATTTGAGTTGCCTCAACGGCAAGGTTGGAGGTCTCATCTTTGTATATGACAGCCGACCTGTACAATTCATATCACGCGCTGTCTACACACTCGGCTTCCCGGTTGTGGCAGTTGGCCCATGGTTTGGCAAGGATGCCAAAGAGGCCACTTTAAAGCTTGATGCAGAGTTTATTGAAGAGTACAAGGCCGTGAATATAGCATCATTTATTAAGGGCAAGAAAGAATCTGATGAATACATTATCTTTATGGCCCACTACGACCACCTTGGAGTGATTGGCCAAGGCAATATCTTTACCGGAGCAAATGATAATGCATCAGGTGTAGGCACTCTGCTCTCACTAATGCAATACTACAGCAAAAACCAGCCTGAACAATCGCTGCTGTTCCTCTTCCTTGACGGCGAGGAGGCAAACCTCCTTGGAGCAAAAGATTATGTCGCCAACCCGCTTATGCCTTTGGATAAGGTCAAATTCGCAATTAACCTTGATATGGTTGGCGACGATGCCACAAATCTGATCTGCGAAGTTGGAGGCAACGGCGGCCAGGCAGGCCTTGATATGTTCAAAAAAATAAACGCCGGAAAAGGATACTTTACAAGCATAGACCCGGAACCGTTCACAGACAACAGCGACCACTACTACTTTGGCATTGCGGGCGTTCCTTGTATCTATTTTACCATTGAAGGAAGCAAATACCAGTACTACCACACCCCTGAAGATACCTACGCAAATTTTACATCTGAACGCTTTGAACCGCTATTCAATCTGATGCGCGACTTTGTGAGGGAGTTTTAAAATTTTGTGTACATTTGTAGCTGTCCAATGTATTTGATTATCGTGGCATATTTATCTAAAAACTCATATTATGAAAAATTCTTTTAATAAATTATCAATTTTAGTATTTTCAATATTCATCTCTTCCCAATCTTTAACTGCCAATACAACGTTACCTGATTCAGATGAAACAAAGAACTGTATAAACAGTATTGAAACTTTTTCTA
>JAEIGA010018799.1_pt1 | contig 10532 bp, 3 predicted proteins | sample 9270691 | NCBI WGS metagenome assembly JAEIGA01 (sample SAMN17057246, study PRJNA624740) | gut metagenome | biome: biome; isolation source: fecal sample | host: Bos grunniens | place: China: Xizang | collected 2019
CATTTCGATCTCGACCAACTTCTCGCTCACCTATACCAAGAATGAGAAGAATTACGATAATCTCCTCTCATTGGCCTACAAGAAGATGCCTAACATGGGTATCTACGAACAGGATCCCAATACGGGTGAAGATACAGACCGCTACTACACCATGCTGCAGACGGGCTCATCAGAGTTTGATGGCAACCAAAAGGGTTATGTAAACCCCGTAGCCAGTGCAAACCTCGCTATCAATAATCAGAAGACTTACGATATCATGCCCGAACTGCAGATTAAATATCGTTTGTTGGGATTGGATGACCAGTCGTGGCAGTTGACCTGGGACGGACGTTTCTATATGAACCTCTTCAATGACTATGTGGACCAGTTCTACCCGAGCGATTTGAAGACCGTGTCATGGAACAATGGACTGAACACCGCTTATGCAGCAAGTAGCAAGAGTGTAGCGTTGAATACCAAGCAGACCTTGACCTTGATTCCTTACTTCAAGAACCCTGACCACTCATTGATGGCGATGGGACGTATGGAGATGACTTCTGGACAGTCGAACGGACAGACCTCATCAAGCCACGGCTTGCCATCAAATGGCATCACCACACCGAGTGCTGGTAGTGTAATCACCGGAATGTCGACTAGCTATGGTCACTGGCGCTCAATGTACTATACCTTCTCTACCCACTATGCTTACAAGAGCAAGTATATGTTTGACTTCTCATTGCGTATGGATGGTAGCACCAAGTTTGGTCCTGGCAACCGCTGGGGTGTGTTCCCTGCCGTATCGTTGCGTTGGAACGTGATTGATGAGGAGTGGATGGAGCCTACCAAGGATTGGTTGTCAATGCTCTCTATCCGTCCCAGCTGGGGTCGTGTAGGTAATGCTCCCGGTAGCGACTACTTGTATGAGAGTAAGTATGGCGTAGGTGGCCGTTACTTGGATATGAGTAGCATGCAACCGTTGAACATCCGTTTGTCAGATCTCCGTTGGGAGAAGGTGTCTACCTATGACGTCGGAATGGATGTGGGTATGTTTGACGACAAACTGAAAATGACTTTGGACTGGTATAACTCTACCACCGAAGATATGTTGATGTCTGGCGTGCGCATTCCTTCAATCACCGGTTATAGTAGTTTGGACGTGAAGAATGTCGGTTCAATGCGTAATACTGGTTGGGAATTGAATATTGACACCCACGAACTGGTGAAGCAGGGTAAGTTCGGCTTCGACTTCAATATGGCATTCGGTAACAACTACAATGAAATCCTTGAGATGGATGAAACGGTGTTGGAATCATTGAATAGCGACTTCAACTATGGTAACCGTGAGGTGTTGCAGCGCGTACAGATCGGTAATCCCTTCGGTGCTATCTACGGATTCCGCTACAAAGGTGTATACCAATATAACTACGAGACTGTGGCCGATATGAGCATTGAGGAGCGTGCAGAGTTCCTTACTTCAGGAAAGACTGCACCAATAGCACGCACTGCTGAGGGTAACGTGGTATACGACGAGGATGGATTGCCTTTGCAGATGATGTATAACTACTCGAACGACGGTACATCATTGCCTTATAAGTTTAAGGGTGGTGATGCCATGTACGAGGATATCAACCACGACGGTAACATCAATGCTCTTGATATCGTATACTTGGGTAGCTCATTGCCTAAGTTGACCGGTGGTTTTGGTTTCAACCTCAAATATGACAGATGGAGACTGAATACCCAGTTTACCTATCGTGTGGGCAACAAGATTCTTAATCTCGCCCGTCTCGATGCCGAGGCTATGATTGGTAATGACAATCAGAGTAAGGCTGTGAACCACCGTTGGAGAAAAGAAGGTGACGAGACTATCATTCCCCGTGCAATGTATGGTAGTGGTTCAAACTACAATACACTCATCAGCGACCGTTTCGTAGAGGATGGCTCGTTCCTCCGTCTCAACTACATGCAGTTATCGTATGAGTTGAACAGAGAGTGGGTGAAGTCACTCGGCTTGCGCGGCATACGTTGCTACTTGAGTGCCAATAACCTCTTCTGTCTCACTACTTATAAGGGTGTTGACCCCGAAGTCGGCTATGGCGGTTATGGTGTAGCTTCTGATGGTGGACAGACACCGCGTGCCAAGTCTTACACATTGGGTATTTCAGTAGATTTCTAAAATGAAGAGTATGAAAAGAAAATTTATTATAGGACTGATGGGTTTGATGGCACTGACCTTCAACTCATGTAACGATTTCCTGGATTTGGAGCCGCTGAATGAAATCATTCTGGAAAATTTCTGGAACGAGAAGAGCGACGTACAGAATATCGTGACCAGCTGCTATGCTACATTGCAGGAGCAGGCTGTGGTAGAGCGCATGATGGCATGGGGCGAGTTCCGTTCCGACAATATCATCGGTGGTACAAATATCAGTAACAATGAGGACCTGGAGGATATCTTTAAGGAGAATATCAAGGCCGACAATACATTCACTGATTGGAGTCGCTTCTATTATATTATAAATACATGTAACACCGTGATGCATTTTGCTCCTGGTGTGGCCGAGAAGGACCCCAGCTTTACAAGGAGCGAACTCGATGCTACGATTGCAGAGGTGACAGCTATCCGTGCTTTGTGTTACTTCTACCTTATCCGCGCATTCAGAGAGGTGCCTTATGTGACTGAGCCCTTCATTGAGGATACGCAGGAGATGAAACTCCCGGCCAACTCTTTTGCTGAAGTGCTCGACTCGCTTATCCAGGATTTGGAGAGTGTGAAGCAGCTTGCAGTGAAGAATTATCCGGTGGATAAGACCAACTATCAGACTGGACGCATCACACAGGAGGCTATCTATGCTTTGCTGTGCGACCTCTATCTGTGGAAACAGGATTACGAGAAGGCTATCTACTATGCTGATCTCGTGATTGAGTCGAAGACCGACAAGTATCAGAAACAACTCGACAAAATGGGTGGAAACGTGAGTGCTGAGGATCAGATGATCAGTGGCTATCCCATTATATCTGACAAGCAGAGTAACTCGTATGGTGAGGCCTATAGCCAAATTTTTGGTATAGGTAATAGTCGTGAGAGTATCTTCGAACTCAATTACTCATCGGATGAAACGATGCCCTCTAATGGTGCAATAAGCTACTACTATGGAAACGCTACAACCTTCCCCGGTATAGTGAAGCCGGCTGAGTTTATCTCTACCGATATGACTTTGGATAATCCTAGCGTGTTTGGTCACAAGTATGACAGCCGCTATTATGAGAATATGCAGTCGTCAGGTTCTACTTATGGTATTAATAAGTATGCATCATCGCTCTGTCTGTTCAATGCGTCGGCAAGTACTCCTTCTCCATCGTATGGTGAATTCTATTCAAGCAGTAATTGCTATGCCAACTGGATTGTCTATCGCCTTACCGACGTGATGCTGATGAAGGCCGAGGCTATGGTGCAGCTCGTCAATGAAAACGATACGACAGAGGGTGCCGATGTAGTACGCGATTCGCTTCTCCGTGGTGCTTTTGCTATTGTTGAGGTGGTGAATACACGTTCTAACTTTGGCTCAACGGAGAGTTCTCTTTCATACGATCAGTATAGCAGCAAATCGCTGATGACCGCTCTTGTACTTGAAGAACGTCAGCGCGAATTGATGTTTGAGGGTAAGCGCTGGTTCGATCTCGTGCGTCGTGCCGAGCGTGAAGGCGATACCAACTATTTGATTGGTAGAGTAACACGCAAGGGCTCAGACAATGCCAGTGTAGTGCAGAGCAAACTCTCAAGAATGGATGGTCTGTACTGGCCCTATAATAAGGCAGAGTTGCAGGTAAACCCGAATTTGAAACAGAATCCGGCATATCCCAATGAGGATGACGGTTCATACCAAAGTACAATAAAGTAAGAACGATATAAACGAATGACTATGATACGCAAAAGAAAGAATATAGCTATCTTGCTGCTGCAGTTTGTGCTGGCATCAGGTGTATTCTACAGTTGCAACGATGTGGATACATCGAACTACTACACCTTTACAGGCGAGATGATGAGCGAGTATTTGGAGTCGCGTGAGCAGTATAGCGACTTTACCGCCATCTTGAAGCGTGCTGATCTGTTTGAACCGCTGTCTGTATATGGCCATTACACCTGTTTCGCTCCTAACAACGATGCCTTCGATGTTTATTTGTCCGAGAAGGGACTAAACTCGATTGAAGAACTTACCGATGAGGATTGCGATACGATTGCCCGCACTCACTTGGTGAAGAATATCTACGAGGTGGCCGATATGGCTGATGGTACCTTGACCACTGCCAATATGAACCGCTGCTATATTGAGATTACCCACGGTGTGGACAGCAATATGAATGCTGTGGTTTATCTCAATCGTTCGGCTCATATCCTTTTCGCTACACAGGACGATGAGGTGGAGAATGGTATCGTGCAGCCTGTAAGCGGTGTGCTCAAGAGCAGTAGCCGTATGTTGCCCGATGTGATGGCCGACAATCCTACCATTTCTATCTTCAATGAGGCTTTGCGCCGTACGAAGTTGATCGATTCATTGTATGCCTATATTGATCCCTCATACAATCCGAAGGCTTATGAACGTGTCAAGTATACTTCGCACGTGAATAGAGAGACTGCAACCGCTCCCGATGAGAAGAAGCAGGGCTTCACCGCCTTTGTTCCTACCGATAAGGTGCTTTTCGAGAAGTATGGTATTACTGACTGGAAGGGTCTTTACGAGAAGGCAGCTGAAATCTATGGCGCAGTATACGAGGACGCAGGAGCAAGCTACTATGACACAATCCCCGAGGCATTGGCCCATCGCAAGAATCCGCTCAACCGTCTCGTGGCATACCATATCCTTGATCGCGACGTGATTGGTTGGAACTTGCTCACACCGCGTAATGATATCGGTATTCAGACTACCGTGATGAATCCTATCGACTGGTACGAGACCATGTTACCTCAGACCATGATTCGTGTGGAGAAGCTTACCGTATTGAAGTATGGTTATGGTAGCACCGTGGGTGAACGCTACATCAATCGCCGTTGCGATGATGAGTATCAGGTAAAAGGTGCCATGATCAGTCAGACTGTAGAGAACGAGTATGCCAACTCGGCCATCAACGGACGTTACTTCTATGTAGACGATTTGCTTGCCTTCTCTGAGACTACACGTGATGTGGTGCACAACTGCCGCATCCGTATGGATATGGCTACCATCTTCCCCGAGCTGATGACTATGAACATCCGTCAGAATGGTACAGATCCCAGTGTGAACGACCCTGAATATGACGAGACCGGTAAGTATGGTCGCAACTACTACTTCCCTGACGGCTATCTGAAGAACGTAAAGGTGAATGGTCTGTTCGTATACCGTCGTCCTCACAATTTCTATGATAGTTACGAAGGTGATGAGATGAATATGTTCGGTAACTATGATATAACCTTTAAGTTGCCTCCTGTACCCTATGAAGGTGAATGGCAGATTCGTTTGGGTTATGCTGCAGAGCCTACTCGTGGTATTGCTCAGGTTTACTTTGGTGATGATCCCAATGCCATGGAGCCTCAAGGCATCCCCTTGGATATGACCAAGACTTTGGACGATCCCTCTATCTTGGGCGCCGATTGGGTGGCTAACTACAATACCATGTCGCAGCAGAACTTGGCTGCCGACCAGAAGGCTCTGAAGAACAAGGGTTACTATCGTGGTGCTGCCGGTGGCTACCGCTACGATATGGGTACCACCAACCGTGTAATCTTTGCAACGCAGCTCCGTACCTTCCGTCGTGTGCTATGTACCGTACACATCAATCCTGAGAAGGACCACTATTTGCGTGTGCGCAGCGTATCTTCAAAGAAGGGTAACGACAATGAGTTTATGCTCGACTATATCGAATTGGTGCCGAAGAGCGTATACGGTGTGACCGACGAGGGTGCTATGGAAGATATGTTGTAATCGAATGACGAACAATATAAATCTATGAATATGAAAATCAAATATAAATATGGTGTTGGCGCAGCGATGGTTTTGCTGATGGCAACGGCTTGTACCGACACTTGGGAACAGCATTATCAGCAGGAATTGGCTGGAGAAACAAGTCTGTGGGAGGCAATCTCTGAACAAGGTAATCTGAGCAACTTTGCCAAGGTGATTGATGCTTGCGACTACGACCTGGTGCTCAACGGCAGCCAGACCTACTCGGTGTTTGCTCCTACGAACGCTTGTCTTTCTGAAGCTGAGGCTGATAGTCTGATTGAGAACTACAGGAATCAGAGAAGTCAGGGTGTCAAGACCGATGATAATACGGTGATTACACAGTTTGTACACAATCATATTGCACTCTACCGTAAGTCGGTATCAAGCATGACCAACGACTCTATCACGATGATGAATGGCAAGTATCAAGTGCTTACACAAACATCGCTTGGTGGCAAGACCTTTGACGTGTCTAACGAGTTGCATAGCAACGGTGTGTTGTTTACTTTAACCGATCAGGTTGACTATTTTCCCAACGTGTTTGAATACTTGGGCCTCGACCCTGAATTGGATAGCGTATACAACTATATCAACAGCTTCAGTGTGTATGAGTTTGACCCCTCGCAGAGTGTTGCAGGTGGTATCGTTGACGGTGAAACCGTATATCTTGATTCGGTAGAGCACCTTAACAATAGTTTCCTCCTCAGCTATGGTTTCATCAACTCTGAGGATAGCACCTATTGGATGTTGGCTCCTACCAATGAGGCGTGGACTACGTTGTATGAGGAATACCGTAACTACTACGTATACAACAATACCGTGTCGCGTCCAGATTCTATGCAGGAGGCCAATGCCAAACAATCAATCATCTATGGTGCCTTCTTCAATAGAACAGATAATAAGGATGTCGCATTCCAGGATTCTGCTGTGTCTACTCTTGCTCCTTCAAAGGAAATGCGCATGGCCTATGCTGAGCTCGATGTGTATGGCGTGTATTACAAGCCTTTCGAGCAGGGTGGTGTATTTGATGGCGCTGAGGATATTGAGTGTAGTAATGGCCATGTACTTAAGACGGGCCAGTTCAATATCGATAAGTCGCAGACTTTCTTGCGTACGATCAAGGTAGAGGCTGAAGATTTGATATATCAGAAGAGCCTGCTTGAGTGTGAAACACCGCTCACCGTACGCAATGTGTCGATGGACAATCCCTTCTATAATAAGATATCCGGTAATGCATATGTGGATGTCATCCCCAAGAACACAACGGAGGATCCGGATCATTTCCCCTCTCCGAAGGTGACATTCTCTATTCCTCAAACCTTGTCGAACATTGGTTATGATATCTACGTGGTGACAGCACCTGTTGAGGCCTACAATACCTATGCTACAGCTGAGGATCGTCTGCCCAACCGCTTCCGTCCCATGCTCTATTATAAGAATATGGATGGAAAGGAGCAAACCGGCCGTTTGAGTGTGGTGACTTCTACCCCCGGTAAGGTGGATACCCTGTTGGTAGCAACCAATAGCACCTTCCCTACATGTGGTGTCGGCTTGGCCGAACCGGTAGTGTCGCTTCAGATCATGAACCAGGTTAGCCGTAATCAGACCAGTGAATACTCTACCACATTACATTTGGACTGCATCATTTTCAAACCGCATGTAAAGGTTGAGGAATAAGAGTAACGTAGCATTTAAAATTCATACGATATGAAGAACTATTTAATATATGGATTGTCTGCCTGCTTGCTGATGTCGGCTCCGGCTTTGGCGCAGAATGCTGATGATGGGCAGATTGTTAAGATAGAAGTCGGTAAGGGTGCCAAGCAATTGCCGGCTCGTACGGTAGAGGGCATCGTTATCAATGGTGCTACCAACCAACCCATGTCGGGTGTGTTGGTAAGTGCTGCCGAGATTGATGGATACAGTACGTTCACAGCCGAGGATGGAACATATAAGTTGGACGTACCTCTTATAGCCAGCCAGTTGTACCTTTCTGCACCTAATATGAACGGTGTGTTGGTTGGTGTAGCAGCCGAAGGTGTACAGCTTAGGTCGTATATCTATCCCGAGACTTTCAGTGACGAATATATCGAGCGAAACAACCTGCTGGGTATCAAGACTGTGCGCAACTTTGATTATAGTGACGCAGTGTCAGTGGAAGAGGAAATCCAGAAACAAGCTGGTGCCAGCGTGCGCACCATCACTCGCAATGGTACACCTGGTATCGGTGGTGTGATGTTTATGAATGGTATCAACTCGCTCAATGTCAATGCACAGCCACTCGTAGTCATTGATGGTGTTGTGATTGATCAGGAGTACAACCGCGAGATGCTTCACGATGGTTTCTACAACAATATATTGAGCAATATCAACCCGAACGACATAGAAAAGGTGACCGTACTCCGCAACGGAACTGCATTGTATGGTGCCAAGGGTGCCAATGGCGTAATTCTTGTGCAGACCCGTCGTAATACAAGCATGGCCACCCGCATTACAGCCAGTGTGTCGTCAGGGGTAATGCTTGAGCCCAAGTACATCGATATGATGAATGCAACACAGTATAAGAGCTATGCCTCTGACTTGTTGTCAACCACCAATACTACAATCAAGGACTTTAAGTTCTTGAACGAGGATCCTTCGTATTACTACTATCCTCAGTATCACAACGATACGGATTGGAAACAGTATGTGTACCGTACAGCAATCAGCCAGAACTACAATATCAATGTAAGTGGAGGTGATGAAGTTGCCAATTATAACTTGTCATTGGGTTATGTTGACAAGCAAAGCACTTTGGTAGGCAATGATATGGACCGTATCAACATCCGATTCAATACCGACATTGAGTTTACTGAGAAGTTTGATGCACGTTTTGATATTTCATTTGCCAGAGTGGCACGTAGTTTGCGTAACGATGGTGCTACATTGGACTACACCGAGGGAACCTCCACAGCTCCCGGATTCTTGGCTTATGTGAAGAGCCCTATGCTGAGCCCCTATACCTATTCTGATGGTGTATTGTCAGACAGTTTCGTGGATGTAGGCGATGAGTCGTATCTTGATGAGGCTTTGGCAAAGTATAACAACTATAACTACAAACTGGCCAATCCCATTGCTGTAAATGAGTATGGTAATGCACAGAACAAGAACTATTTTGAGAATTCAGTGCTCAACATCTCTGTTACTCCCAAATATCAGTTTACCGAACACTTGTCGCTTAGCGAGCATTTTGCCTATAACTTGGTCAATACCTCTGAGAACTACTATGTTCCCATGAACGGTGTCCCCAGTTACTTTGTGGGCAGTGTGAGCGCTTATCGTGACAATGAGACCCGTGCATTGGCTTCGCACCACAATACGACTTATTCTGATACACGTCTCGATTGGGCCAAGCGCTACGGTGCACATGATTGGCATGTATTTGGCGGTGCTCGTGTACTCATGGATAGCTACTCGCTCAATACACAGGTAGGTTACAATACCGGTAACGATAAGACTCCCTTCATGAGTTCATCGCTTCTCAACGCTTCAAACGATGGCGCTGATGACAAGTGGAATTCATGGGCATGGTATGCACAGGGTGAGTATAACTATTTGCAGCGCTATTATCTCCAGCTCAATGCTACAGCAGAGACCTCTTCTCGCTTCGGTAAGGATGCCATCAATAGCCTCAAGGTGTTTGGTGCTCCATGGACCATGTTCTATGGTGCCCAGGGTGCTTGGGTGGTAAGCAATGAGTCTTGGATGGCTGGCATCAAGCCCATCAACTATCTGCGTCTTTCGGCAGGTTATGATGTGAGCGGTAACGACGACATCGACTACTATGCCGCACGCAGCTACTTCCGTGCATCAAAGTTTATGAACAGTATCTCCGGTATCGCCTTTGATAATATCGGAAACTCGCAACTGCAGGCCGAGATTACCAAGCGTTTCAATGCGGGCTTGGAAACCAACCTCTTCCGCAATCGTTTGTCGGTGCAGTTTAACGGCTTTATCAGCAATACCGATAACCTGCTCACCTTCCAGTCGCTCGGTTTCCTCTCAGGATTGCAGTACAACTGGAGCAACGGTGGTGCCCTCAGCAACAAGGGCTTCGATGCTTCCGTAATGGGCAAACTTATTGCAACCAAGAACTTCCAATGGGAGGTAGGTGCCAGTGCCGGACATTACAAGAATGAGATTACTCAACTCCCCGACGGTAAGACCTTCATCAATACAGATATCTATGGTGCTACTATCCGTACCGAGGTAGGCAAGGCTGCCAACCTCTTCTACGGTTACGAGACCGAGGGCGTGTTTGCTACCAGCGAAGAGGCTGCAGCATCAGGTCTGTATGTGTTGGCTGCCAATGGTGTTGACAAAAAGTATTTCCATGCAGGTGATGTTATCTTCAAGGACAACCATGTGGATGGTGTTATCGATGAGAAGGACAGAGTAGTGATTGGCGATCCCAATCCCGATATCTATGGTAACCTCTTCAGCTCTATGCACTACAAGCGCTTCAGCTTCGATATGAACTTCAACTATAGCCTTGGCAACGATGTATACAATTATATGCGTAGTCAGCTCGAA
>JAEIGA010018800.1_pt1 | contig 10532 bp, 8 predicted proteins | sample 9270691 | NCBI WGS metagenome assembly JAEIGA01 (sample SAMN17057246, study PRJNA624740) | gut metagenome | biome: biome; isolation source: fecal sample | host: Bos grunniens | place: China: Xizang | collected 2019
GGGACCCTTCACAAGGAGCAGGCCCAGCACAAAGAGGAAGCATACGATGGCACCCATATAGACATTGCCCGCCGTGAAGGGCTGGTCGCCCCAGTAGAGCGGCACATTCGCACAGAACTGGGCGGCCGAATTGCGGGGTACACCGTGCCCCACAAGGCTCTTGTACAATTCGGAGTCGGTACCTACATCGTATGACGATGCTCCGCCCATGACACCGGGTATCATGAATGACAGCGACTCGTCGATGCCATAGCTCCATTGGGTAGCGTAGTCGAGGTCGAGACCCTCGGTCTTGTTGGCTGCGTCAGAGACTTTTGCCAGGTCAGAGTGTCCGCCACGCATCGTTTGCTCGGCATACTCCTGGTTGACGAAGATGGTAGAGCTGCCTGTACCCAAACCGATGAGCAATGAACCGAAGAAAAGAGCCGACCCTATGGCAAGGTCCTTATAGCGCTTCTCCTTGATATGGATCCACAGCTCTGCGATGAAGAACAGACCTATCATCATGAACAGATAGTATGACATCTGGGGATGGTTGCCGAAACCCACCGCCGTGAAGAGCATAGTGAGCACTACGCCCAGTCCGTATCGCTTGCGGAAGATGAGGTAGAAGCCTGCGACAACCACAGAGATGAGGGCTATGGAGGAGGTCTTCGAGTTGTGACCTGCCTGTACGATGATGAAGAAGTATGACGAGAATCCCGTAGCCAGAGAGCCTACGATGCTCAGCCATTTGTTGATGTTGAAGGCACGCATCAGTGCATAGAAGCACACGAAGAAGATGATAAACACCCATGGGGCACTCCAGTGACCCTTGAGCAGAATCTTGCGGAAGGGCTTCATCCAATCGTTTGCCTCATAGTGCCCACCGCCAATCTGATAGTTGGGCATACCGCTAAACATTGAACCTGTCCAGAACGAGTAGTCGCCCGTATCCTTGGTATACTTTACCGCCTCTTGTACGGCAGCGGTAGCACTCGTGCTGTCACCGGACTGGATTACCTTACCGGATAGGGCCGGCGAACAATAGATACAGGCAATAGCTACAAATAGCACCAACGCTACGGCATAGGCTGCGTATCTCTGAAGAAAATTCTCTTTATTCATGTTGTAAATTAATTGTTAGCTGGCAAAATTAGTGAAAAACCACGAATACTCCATGCTCATCCTTGTTTATTTTGCATATGCGACTGTGCCACACGCATTACACGCAGGAAGTTGCCTCCCCAAAGTTTCTCGATATCCTCCTCGCTGAACCCCTCGTTGCGGAGGAGGCGGGTGAGGTTGATGACTTCCGATGCATCGGCACATCCAGTGATGCCGCCATCACCGTCAAAGTCGGTGCCTATGCCTACATGGTCGATGCCGGCTACATGCACCATGTGCACGATGTGGCGCACGGCATCGTCAATGGTGGCACCACCCTCCTTGCGCAGGAACCCGTCGTAGAGACATACCTGCACCACGCCTCCCGAGGCGGCAAGGGCGCGCAGCTGGTCGTCGGTGAGGTTGCGCGGATGGTCGCACAGGGCACGTGCCGATGAGTGGCTGCATACGATAGGTGTACTGCTGGCCTCGATGGCCTGGTAGAAGCTGCTCTCAGCAGCGTGTGAGAGGTCGACCAGCATGCCTACGCGGTTCATCGCACGGATAGCCTCACGGCCCATAGCGCTGAGGCCGCCATGCTCGGCATGGCCACGGGCTGAGTCGCACAGGTCGTTGTCGCCATTGTGGCAGAGGGTCATATACACTACACCGCGTTGGCGGAAGTGGGCGATGCGGCTAAGGTCATCGCCAAGAGCATAGCCGTTCTCGATACCCAGCATGAGAGCGTGGCGACCCTCGCGCTTGAGGCGGTAGAGGTCGTCAGGGGTATAGGCAATGGCTACACTACCGGCATTGCTGGCCACCATGGACTCTATCTCGGTGAGCAGGCGATCGGCCTTGGCGAATGCAGCGTCGAGAGAAGCCTTGTCACGTGCCTCCTGTTTGAGATAAGCCACCATGATGGTAGCGTCGAGATGTCCCTCATGCATCTTGTGCAGGTCGATGAGGATGCGCGGGTCGCGACTGTCGAAGCGTATCTGTTGGTCGAACTTCATCGGAGTGTCGCAATGGGTGTCGAGTGTGAGGATGCGCTCATGTAGGGCTCTTGCCTCGGCAAAGGAGCAGGCTTCGCCTATCAGCCACTCGAAGAGGGGCATCATGCATTCGTCACCGCCAAGTATCATGCACTCGGGATGCCATTGTACGCCAATCATGGACTTGTGTGTGGTGCTCTCGACAGCTTCGATAATCCCATCTGGTGAGAGTGCTGTGACAGCAAAGCCTGGTGCAGCCTCCTTGACCGCTTGGTGGTGGAAGCTGTTGACGGGCAGATGGGTGCATGCAAACAGCTTTGCCAATAGGCTTGAAGGGGACAGGTGTACATTGTGTGTGGCCACGTGACGGTCGGTATCCTGACTATGCTTCAGGGTGGCTGATGTCTCCTTGTAGATGTCCTGATAGAGCTTGCCTCCGAGAGCCGCGGTCATCACCTGCAGTCCGCGACAGATGCCGAGGATGGGAATCTGACGGTTGGCGGCAAGGCGCACAAGCATCAGTTCGTGCCAGTCGCGCGCGGGATTGATGGAGCTGAGTTCGCGCATAGGCTCCTCGCCCAAATAGAGCGGATTGATGTCGCCGCCACCGGAGAGGATGAGGGCATCTACGCGGTCGAGCAGGCTCACCATGGCGTCAGTATCATCAAAAGGAGGGATAATGAGCGGGGTGCCTCCTGCTGCGAGCACCGAGCGGTAGTAGCCTTCGAGGAGGGTACACTTACCGCAGTCGTAGTTGCCTGTGATGCCAATGATAGGCTTGTGGGTATGGTTGGGGAATGAGGCGTGCAGCGCGTTGTAGTCTGCATCAATGTTGAATCGTGGCATAGTAGGATATTATGGATGTAAGAATAAAAAGTGAAGAGTTGACCATTTTTTTTCTTGGTAAAACCCTTCACTTACTTTATGTCCCTTACTCTGTTAAACAGATCGGAATCTCTTTCTTGATGCTCTGGTCGAGCGATATCATGGTCTCGGTAGCCATCACACCCGGTATCTCCTGTATGCGCTCGTTGAGCAGGTTCATCAGGTGCTCGTTGTCGCGGGCATAGAGCTTTACGATGACGCTGTAGGGGCCTGTCGTGAAGTGAGCCTCTACGATTTCGGGTATCTTCCTCAGCTCTTCGATGGCCTCCTTGTACATGGAGCCTTTAGCGAGGCTAAGCCCTACGTAGGTGCAGGTGCGATAGCCCAGCATCTTGGGGTTTACGTGGTAGCCTGAACCTATGATGACACCCATATCGATGAGACGTTGTACACGCTGGTGTATGGCAGCACGTGACACACCGCAATCGACAGCCACATCTTTGAATGGGATACGTGCATTCTGTGAAATGGTTTCAAGTATCTTTTTGTCCAATTCGTCAATCTTTTCCATTGTGTTATTAGATTTTTGTATGGGTAAATGCTATTTCTTGTAGCAAAAGTATACTTATTTTTTTAATATGAATATACTTTTTCTACTTTTTTCTGTCTTTTCGTCAAAAATAGAATATTTCGCCTTATGGATGTAATGAAATAAACTCAAAACATAAGCTTTCCTATGCCGAGTGCCGAGAACAATACGGTGGCATATCGCAATGTGCGGCCGAGTATCATCATGATATTGGTCGCGAGAGGATTGCTACGCATGATGCCTAATGTGATAAGGATGGCATCACCGATGAAGGGAAACCAGCAGAAGAAGCCCATAAGAGCACCCCAGCGCTTCACTAACCGATGGGCACGCTCCATGTTGTGAGGCTTGATACGGAAAAGGTGTTGGACACGTTCGGGCGTGGTGAGCCTGCCTATATAGTAGCAGGTAACACCCCCCAAGGAGTTGCCCACCGATGCGTAGAGCAGTAGCATCCAGGGACTGTTGCCTACTGCAAGTAGAGCCACCATGACAGCTTCGCTGCTGAAAGGGAGTATGCTGCCCGCAAGGAAGGCAGAGACGAACATGCCCCACTCCCCGTAGGTAATCAATATGTCGTAAAGATGTTCCATACAGAAAGTGCTATCATGAGCAGCCACACAATCATCATGATGAGAAAGTATATTCTTGACCCCATATTGTTCCTGTCAACAAAGAATGCCGATCCTGAGATGGCGTTGGCAAGAAGCAGCAAAGGAATCATTGTCGTGTAGAGCGCGGGAAAGATAGCAATGAAGACAAGTGCCAGCAGCATTGTCGTGGTGAGAAAATAGAGGCTCGACTGGGTACGGGCCTTGAGTATGCTGCGTGAGAAGAAGGTGGCGATGATACTGGGTATCGTGAGAAGCAGCAACCATAGCATCTGTATGGCCGCGAAAGATAACTTGTAGCCGTTTACAAGGAGTAGATCCTTATGCGGAGCTGATGAGGTGGGGGATAGGAGTCCCTCTACGAAAGTATCTACAGGAATGGGGGTGTCGGTAAGGAACAGTACGCATACAATCACCCAATAGGGGAGTAACAAGCCGAGTAGAGAAGCCAGTATCGTGCGTATGTGTAGAGACTTCAACAAAGGACAGCATACAAGTAGTAGCGGTGCTATGAACAATAGGGTAGGGCTGATGAGGCTGGCTGCACCAACAAGGACGAATGCAATGAAGTAGCTCCCCATGGCATCGTTTACGCGGTAGGTGTGTAGCAACAGGGAACATGCCGATGCAAGCAGTATGAGCTGTGTCATGGGCATGAGGCTTGTTGCCATCTGTGGTACAAGGGCACAACCCATCAGGAAGAGCGTGCCGGCAAGAGGACTGTTGCACGGTATATTGAAGGCAGTACGCTTATTGATACGCATCAGGTAGATGCCCAGTGCCGAATAGGCTATGGCAGTAATACCAGATGGCAGCAGTGAAGGTTGGGAGTCGAGAGAAAGCCACCACATGGATATACAAAGTAGGGCAGCGACAATAGTCGCCGCCTTACTGTGCATGATAAGACCTAAAACCCTTTTCATGATGGTATTCCTCTTTGCCCTAAAGTGTAGGGACAACCAATTATTTCAAGATATCCTTGCCGATATCGCTACGGCAATACATGTCGGTAAAGTGCAGGGCCTGTGCATTCTTGAATGAGGTGGCCAGTGCCTCGAGCTGGGTGTCACCGTATGAGCTTACTGCAATCACGCGACCTCCGTTGGTCACTACCTGTCCGTCCTTCATGGCGGTACCGGCATGGAAGAGATAGCTGCCCTCTACCTTATCGAATCCTGTGATGGGGTATCCCTTGGCGTAGTCGCCGGGGTAGCCACCCGATACGAGCATCACGCATACTGCGCTGCGGAGGTCAAACTCTATGGTGCGCTCGCTGAGGTTACCCTCGGCTACACCCTCAAAGAGGTCTACGATGTCACTCTTCAGGCGCAGCATCACGCTCTCAGTCTCGGGGTCACCCATGCGTACGTTATATTCGATGACCATAGGCTCGCCCTTCACGTTGATGAGACCGAAGAAGATGAATCCCTTGTAGTCGATGCCCTCGGCAGCCAATCCCTCTACAGTGGGGCGTACGATGCGCTCCTCTACCTTCTGCATCCATGCAGCGTCGGCAAAGGGTACGGGCGAGATGGAGCCCATGCCACCGGTGTTGAGACCAGTGTCGCCTTCTCCGATGCGCTTGTAGTCCTTGGCTTCGGGGAGCAGCTTGTAGCTCTTGCCATCGGTGAGCACGAATACCGAGCACTCTACGCCGCTGAGGAACTCCTCGATGACTACGCTGGCTGATGCTGAACCGAACATGCCGCCGAGCATCTCGCGCAACTCCTTCTCAGCTTCTTCGAGGGTGGAGAGGATGAGTACGCCCTTACCTGCGCAGAGGCCATCGGCCTTCAGCACGTAGGGAGCCTCCAAGGTGTGGAGGAATGCGATACCCTCATTCAGTGTCTCCTGAGTGAAAGTCTGATAGCGCGCGGTAGGGATGCCGTGGCGCATCATGAATGCCTTGGCAAAGTCTTTACTGCCCTCGAGCGTAGCGCCCTCCTTTGAGGGACCTATCACAGGGATATTCTTCAGCTCCTCGTCATCGCGGAAGTAGTCGTATACGCCCTTTACCAATGGGTCTTCGGGGCCTACTACTACCATGTTGATGCCATTGGCAAGTACGAAAGCCTTGATGCCTTCGAAGTCTGTAGCTGACAAAGCTACGTTCTCGCCTACTTCACCTGTTCCCGCATTACCGGGAGCGATATACAATTTCTCTACTTTCGGACTCTGGCTTATCTTCCACGCCAGGGCATGCTCGCGTCCGCCACTGCCTAATAATAATATCTTCATAGCTTTTTTCAGTTCTATATTAGGGAAATAAATAGTCTTTTCTTTTGCCGGATATTCAGGAACAATATTTTTAAATCCAATTTCCATGATGGTTATCGTTGTTTGTATTGTTGTTTCTGTCACTCCATTATCGGAGAACGACAAATTTACGACAAAATTAGTTTATTTATTGGATATAATCATTGTTTATATGAGATTATCTTTATACAGCAATGATTATACATGTATAATTAATGTTAAAAATGGATGGTCAGCGGCTGTGGTGTAGTGCTGAAGATGATGGCTGTGGCATTAGCCAGATAGAACACTTCAGTATTGGGGTCGTCAGCGTGGTAGAATTGTTCCAAGTGTGGATGTGCATTGACCATGCTCACCACAGCATCGTGTCGCGTCTCAAGATATGCTTCGCAGGTGATGCGTATCCAGTCTTCACCTCGCATGGCGGTCAACTCCACCTTCGGGTTAGCTTTCATCTGGTCCGACACTTTCTTGCCATTCTTGGTCATGATATACAGCTTGCCGTCAAACAGATCTATTGTCCCGAATGGGCGCACACGTGCTTGGTCACCATCTATTGTAGCCAAGTAGTACACCTTGGCCTCTTTCAAGAAATCATATACTCTTTTCATCGTTATATAATAGTTACTATTTATTCAATCAAAAGTTGTCGGGCAAATTCCCAAATGACAATACCCGCTGTCACTGATACATTGAGCGAATGCTTGGTGCCAAATTGTGGTAGCTCGATGCAGCCATCGCTCATGTCTACTACCTCTTGCTGTACTCCTTTCACCTCATTACCAAGGATGATGGCATACTTCTTGTCCTTGTCCAGCTTAAGATCTTGCAGCATGGTGCTCCCTTGTACCTGTTCGATGGACAGTACCGTATAGCCCTCATCGTGAAGCGACCGTACGGCCTCACGTGTATCAGCGAAGTATTGCCATGCCACAGAGTCCTCAGCTCCAAGTGCTGTCTTGTGTATTTCTGCCGAGGGTGGGGTAGCGGTCACTCCGCAAAGAAAGATGCTTTGCACGCGATAGGCATCTGATGTGCGGAATACTGATCCTACGTTATGCAAGCTGCGTACATTGTCGAGCACTACGACAAACGGTATTTTGTCGGCCTCACGATAATCGGCCAACAGCATACGGTTCAGTTCAAATATGTTGAGCTTTTTCATTCTATGTTACTTTTCCGATGCAAAGATACGTATAAGCGAGCGAAATATAAAGTTTACTTTCATTTTTTGCAGTGAGTACGGAGTATCTTCGCGGTTTACCGCAAAGATACGCATAAGCGAGCGAAAACGGGTAAAGATGACTTAAATATTTCGGGTGAGGTAAAATGGTTTTTAACATAAAAAAAGCACTTTTATACCTATATTATAATAGGGATTGATTTTTTTTGCCTACTTTTGCGGCCAAATTCGTGAAAGCTGATTAAAATTATGCAAAAGAATTTAGTAATAGTAGAGTCTCCGGCGAAGGCCAAAACGATAGAGAAATTTTTGGGTAAGGACTATAAGGTGATGTCGAGTTTCGGTCATATCCGTGACTTGAAGAAGAAGGATTTCAGTATTGATATTGATACGTTTGTTCCTACTTACGAGATCCCTACCGATAAAAAGAAAATAGTAGACGAGTTGCGTAAGGCGGCATCACAAGCTGAGACCGTGTGGCTCGCATCCGATGAAGACCGCGAAGGAGAGGCCATCAGTTGGCACCTGTTCGAAGTGTTGGGACTCAAGGCTGAGAATACCAAGCGTATCGTCTTTCACGAGATTACGCCGACTGCCATTACTGCAGCTATACAGGCTCCGCGCGATATTGATATCAATCTTGTCAATGCGCAGCAGGCACGCCGAGTGCTCGACCGTATCGTAGGTTTCAAGCTCTCGCCCGTATTGTGGAAGAAGGTCAAACCATCACTCTCGGCAGGACGCGTACAGTCTGTGGCTGTGCGCCTCATCGTGGAGCGTGAGCGCGAGATACAGGCATTCCAAAGCGAGGCCTCATATCGTGTGGTGGCCACCTTCATGGTACCCGATGTCAATGGCAACCCTGCGGAGATGAAGGCCGAACTGGGTACTCGATTCAAGACCAAGGAGCAAGCCGAGAACTTCCTGCAGGCATGCAAGGACGCTACTTTCACAATCGAGGAGGTACAGACCAAACCTTTGCGCAAGTCACCGGCACCTCCCTTCACTACATCGACTTTGCAGCAGGAGGCAGCCCGTAAGTTGGGCTTCTCGGTGTCGCAGACGATGACTATCGCTCAGCGTCTCTATGAGTCGGGACAGATTACCTACATGCGTACCGACTCTACCAATCTCTCTAACCTCTGTCTTGGTGCCAGCAAGAGAGTTATCATCGAGAGCATGGGAGAGCAGTATCACCAGGTGCGTAACTTCAAGACCAAGGCCAAGGGTGCCCAAGAGGCTCACGAGGCCATTCGTCCAACCTATATGGATCGTCAGAGCATTGACGCTCCTTCTGCCGAGCGACGTCTTTACGAACTCATATGGAAGCGCACCATTGCTTCACAGATGGCCGAGGCCATGATTGAGAAGACTACTGCCCTCATTAGTATGACGGGTAATGACTATACCTTTACCGCTTCGGGCGAAGTAGTGACCTTCGACGGTTTCTTGCGTGTGTATCGTGAAGCTACTGATGATGATGCCCAGAATGATAATCAGGGCAGCCTCTTGCCTCCCTTGCATCGCGGACAACAATTGCAGTACAGTGAGGTGCAGGCTACAGAGCGTTATACGCAGCATCCCACACGCTACAATGAGGCCAGTCTTGTACATAAACTTGAAGAGTTGGGTATAGGACGCCCCTCAACGTATGCACCCACTATCAGCACGATACAGAATCGTGACTATATCGTCAAGGAAGACCGTCCCGGACAAGAGCGCATCATCAATGTGTTGCGTCTGAAATCGGGCAAGATTACTGATAAGATGGTAAGCGAGACTTTTGGCAGTGAGAAGTCGCGTCTTATACCTACCGATATAGGTACCGTGGTCAATGACTTCCTTATCCAATACTTCCCCCAAGTGCTTGACTATAATTTCACTGCCAGCATTGAGAAGGAGTTTGACGAAGTTGCTGAAGGCGAGAAGCCTTGGGATGGCGTCATCGCTACCTTCTACAGCGACTTTGCGCCCCTCATTGATAAGACTATGAACGAGAAGCAAGAACGCAAGGTCGGTGAGCGTATCCTTGGTGTAGACCCCAAGAGCGGTCGTCAGGTATCGGTAAAGATAGGCCGATTTGGTCCTGTTGTACAGGTAGGTCTTGCCTCTGATACCGATAAGCCTCGCTTTGCCCAGTTGCAAAAGGGTCAGTCTATCGATAGCATCACACTTGATGAGGCTTTGGAGCTCTTTGCCCTTCCTCGCACACTTGGCGAGTGGGAGTCGGGTACCATCGTGGTCAACGTAGGCCGCTTCGGTCCTTACGTGCAGTTGGGTAAGGAGTATGTGAGCCTTCCCGCAGGTACCGACCCCATGCAGGTGACTTTGGACGAGGCTGTCGCTCTCATCGAGAAGAAGCGCCAGTTTGAGCAGCAGCGTCTCATCAAGTCTTTTGCCGAGAATCCCGATGTAGAGATACTTAACGGTCGCTACGGCCCCTATATTGCTATGGCTGGTAAGAACTACAAGATTCCTACAGGCACTGACCCTGCCACGCTCGATCTTGCAGCTTGCATGGAGATTATCGAGAAGGCTGCCGAGAAACCTGCTTCACCCCGCCGCCGCAAAAGTAAATAATATGACGCGCATCCTACTTATTGGATTTATGGCTGCCGGCAAGACCACCCTTGGCAAGGCTCTTGCCAAGGAGTTGGGGCTACAGTTTATCGATCTCGACCATTATATCGAGAGCCGCTATCATTGCACCGTGTCGCAACTCTTTGCTGAACGTGGCGAGGAGGCATTCCGTCAGATTGAGCGCAACATGCTGCACGAGGTAGCCGAGTTCGAGGATGTCATCATCGCTACGGGTGGCGGTACTCCCTGCTTCTATGATAATATGGAATATATGAACGCGCAGGGCATTACCGTATTCCTTGAGGCATCCATCGATGTCATCTACACTCGCCTGACGATTGCCCGCGTGCAGCGTCCTTTGGTAGCAGGTAAGAGTGCCGATGAGTTGCGCGCCTATATTGCTGACA
>JAEIGA010018801.1_pt1 | contig 10531 bp, 26 predicted proteins | sample 9270691 | NCBI WGS metagenome assembly JAEIGA01 (sample SAMN17057246, study PRJNA624740) | gut metagenome | biome: biome; isolation source: fecal sample | host: Bos grunniens | place: China: Xizang | collected 2019
AAAGCGATCTGCCAGTACGGACAGTGTAAAGAGTGTACTGAAGACTGTATAGATTACAGGGCAGCTATGAGAGTCGCTGCCGAACTCGAAGCTAATGGAGTGGAGGTATCCGAAGATGATCAAGTATGAATTCCCTTGTTACCCCGGAGATGAAGTCTGGTACATAGAGCTCTACAACGGAAAGCCGCTCACTTTTGGAAAAGATAAAGTACAGATGGTCGGCTTCTCCACAAGGAGTGTACAGATCAAACTCAGAGGACATCAGAGTTTTAACAAAACCCACACTTGGGGCAAGACTGTCTTCGCTACTGAAGAAGAGTGCCGGAAAGTTTATGCGCAGCTTAAGCAAGAGAAGGGGGAAGTTGGAAGATGAAACCGGAATGCTATCACACAGCTTGTATGTACTCGGCAGACGGGTGTGCAGGATGTTCTCATGAACTCGACTGCTATGAACACTTCCTCAACTACATGACAAAGGAGAATAAGAAATGACGCAGCAAGAAAGATATAATGAACTCTATAAGTTCCTCCTCGAAAAGAGCACCGCAGCCGATGTGGAACTCTGCTTCGAAACCGAGGAAGGCGAAACTGTAGTTGTTGATAATCCTGAAACCCTTAAGCTGCTCAACCAGATCCTTGAGGAAGCTTATCTCCCCTTTATCTGCGAAGCTATGGTTGAGGCTGGTTACCACAGAGATTGGGAGGATATCCTGTAATGTACGTGATCAGATGTCTGCCAACCGAAGTTGCTGCAGTTTATTACTACGCAGGTACCGATGAGAAAGGAACTCCTCTCTTTGCTATCGACCGCGAGGTAGCAACCAGGTTTCCTAATCAGCTCGAAGCGGAGAGGGCGGCTAATCCCCTCCTCTATGACAGAAGAATAAGAACATACAGAATCGAACCGGAGGATTAACATGGAATACACTACTATCTACAAAGTCTATGGCTACACTGCAGATGGTAAGCCTATCCTCTGGGCTGAGTTCCTTGATCTTAAACTTGCGTGCCAGTACGCAGTCGCTAACTACGGAAAGATCCATCCCAACCTTCCCGAGGTAGAGAAAACTACCTATGTCTACGATCCAGAATTCAAGGTTGTTCACTCTGACACTGTAAAGATCGGGCCTGAGCTAATTTACTACATGAATAAGATTTAAGGAGGACTTATGATTAAACCTACTACCCAGCTTCTTGAGGAAGCTTTGAATGATCTGGATGAGATCATGGACTACTCCCTCTCCACTTGCGGTGATCCTAATATCCCGCGCTGGATCCTTGAAGTAAAGACGAAACTCGCGACTGTTTATGGTAGACTCTCCTCCCCGGTTACGCAGCAGACTAAGAAGAGCTCAGACTTCGAAGAAGTTAAGTCTTACATCGAGGCCGGAAAGCTTCCTCCCCTCGGTTCTGTTAAAACCGGAATACAGTATATTAACTCTGATAAATAATTTTATTAAGCTCGGATTTATGTCCGGGCTTATTGTATTATATAATGAAGACTTTAAGTGGAGGATATTATATGGCCTATATTGCATGGGTAAGATATGGAACGTCCAATAGCGGATGCGATGAATACTTAACACCTTCTTCTTTGTCAGGAGCCCTGGAACTTTCCAATGGTATTCTACATCCAGCTACTAGATTTCAAACCTTGGATGCTGCAAAAGAAGCTGTACATGTTTGGTGCACTAAGCGCAGAGCTGAGTTAGAGAGGATAAATATTCATAGTGGCAAAGCTTGGAATCAAACGCGTGAAGGCGCCTGGAAATATGAGGAGGTATTATGATTACTTTTACCGCTGAACCCTTAGGCGTACGCTGGAAGCCGTCTACTTATACTCCGCTTAAATACGGTAAGGTTTATAAGTATCGTTGTGATAGGTGTAAGACACTTGTAATAGGTAAAATGGACTATTGCTTTTACTGCTACGATAAGGGAATCTTTTTGGAGGATGAAAAGGAATGACTATTTGGGAAGCAATTAAAACTATGACCAAGGAAGAATTCGCAGAGTGGCTGTACGCGAACTGCGAGTACATAAGCGCAGAGTACGGAGCCTGTTCCGGAGAAGATGACTCTTCCGGTATTCTCCGACTTCTCGATACTGATAAGGAGGGGGATTGGTAATGCAGTACCTCGGAACCGTACGTAATGTTGGGGAGCTGCTAGACATCCTCAAGAAGCAGAGTATCGTCTGCGGCCTCAACTTCAAGAACCTCGACTTCGGATCAGACTATTCTGCAGAGGTCTGGTATGATGAGGATACAGCTGAAATCTGCTTTAGATAACATGCCCAGAAAATAAATTCCAAATTTAGAAAAGTTTGGTTAGTTTACCTATTTACAAATTTTAGATTTTATGGTATAATATAAATGTAAACAAAACGAAATGAGGTACATACATATGACAATGATTCCTGTTGACTCTTCCCTGATTAAAGCTATCGGCTATGATGAAAACTCCCAGACCCTGAGAGTCCACTTCAAAGCTTCCAACTCTGTGTACGAATACTCCGGTGCTTCGAAGGAAGTCTTCGATAAGATCATGGGTGCAGAGTCCAAGGGTAAGGCACTCAGAGAAGAGGTCATCAACGGTGACTTCACCTACTGTAAGATCACCAATCCCTGAGGAGGAACCCAAGATGCCGGAACTTAGTTGCCGCTGCCAAAGCTGTGATCTCAGATCCAGCTGTGCTTTCTATCAAGCAGCTATCGAACCTGTGATTAAGGTGGTTGAAGGCTCAGACTATGACTTGTCTGATGTCGCTACAGTAGCTTACCTTTCCGCCATGACCTCGGTTCTGAATGACTTCTACTGTGATCAGTATGAATAAGAGAGGATACATAAGATGAGAACACTTCAACACTTTAAAGACTTTGTACACGAGATCACCTCCTCTAACTCTAAGAAGTTTAAGCAGGAGGTTCTGCAGAAGTACAAGGATGATACAGTAATCCAGCAGTACCTCAAGATCGCCTTCGATCCCTATACTGTGTACGGTATCTCCACAAAGAAACTTCATAAAGCTGTGATCGGAATCCGGCCGTATCCGGCAGATGTTATCTTTGACCTCTTCTACTGGCTCGAGAAGAATAACACCGGCACAGATGCTGCAGTCAAGATGTGTCAGGAAACTCTGAACTTTGTTGCGGCACAGGATCAGGAAGCTGCGGCCCTCCTCGAGAATCTTATCTGCAAGGATCTCAGTATCGGAGTAGATGCAAAGTCGATCAACGCTGCGATGCCCGGACTCATTCCCACCTTCAACGTCCAGCTCGCGGAGAAGTACTTCGATAAGCCGGAGAGGGTTGAGGGTAAGGAGTTTGCTCTCACTACCAAGATCGATGGCGGTCGTATCATTGCCCTCAAGGAGAACGGTCAGGTATCGTTCTACACCAGAGCCGGTCAGAAGTACGAGGGTTTGGTTGATCTCGAGGAAGAGATGAGAGATCTGATGCCGGATAACCTCTGCCTCGATGGTGAGATCACTCTCCTCCATAACGAGGGGATCCCGTCGAAAGAAGCTTACAAGCAGGCGATGAAGATTACTCGTAAGGATGGAGCGAAGCATGGAGTTAAGATGCTCGTCTTCGACATGATGACTGCTGATGAGTTCAAGGCACAGAGCTGCCCTCGAACATACACGCAGAGAAGAGCATGTCTCGAGAACCTCTTCGATCAGTACCTCATCTACTTCGAACTCCTGCCTATCCTCTATCAAGGTTCGGATACTGCCATGATCACGAAGCTTCTCGATGAAGCTATCGCTGATGAGCAAGAGGGAATCATGATCAACATCACTTCCGCACCCTATGAGTTCAAGAGAACCACCTCTCTCCTGAAGGTCAAAAAGATGTCCACAGTCGACCTCGAGATCGTAGGCTATGAGGAAGGCTCCGGCAGACTCGCCGGAACTCTGGGAGCGATCTTGGTACGCTACAAGGCAGGTAACATCGTGAAGGTCGGTTCCGGTTTCTCTGATGGTCTGCGTGACCTGATCTGGGAGAATCAGGATGACTACCTCGGCGCCATCTGTGAGATCCAGTACTTCGAGGAAACCACAAACGCAGACGGTGGCATTAGCCTGCGCTTCCCGATCTTTAAGGACTTCCGTCCTGATAAGACTGAAGCAGACTTCTAAAACAAAATAAATATATAAACAGCCAGATCTTAACAAAGTCGCACAAAAGGTTTTGTTAAAGTTTGGCTGTTTTACCTATTTATTTTTTCGGTGAAATATGGTATAATATATATGTAACGAAATGAAGCTTAAGGAGATCACTTATGAAGATTATTAAACAAAGAACTCCTATCAAATTCAGAGACTATACAATCGAATTCAGATATAAGGATGATCCAGATGCTGGTTTCTCTTTTCCTGCTACCTGCCACGGCGACCCAGATTTCTCTGTAATGTGTCAGGAGATGCTGGCTAACTACGAAGCTTGCCTCACAGATAAACGTTTGACAGAGGGAGAATTTGAGACCCACACTTGGACCTACATTGAACCGGCTCTTGGACTCTGCTCCTGTGGTAAGGAGGTAGTCCTCGACTGTGCTCATGCCGGCGCTGTGAGATGTGAGTGTGGAAGATGGTACAACCTCTTCGGCCAGGCCCTCAAAGATCCAGAGTATTGGGAGGAAGATTAACATGATCTATGAAATCAGTTTTAAAGCAGACCTTACCCAAGAGAAGAAAGAGTTCTTGGAGCTTCACCTTGAGGATACTCTGAAGCTCCTCGGTCTGGAACCGGAAGCTCTGTTCATAACACTGAGGGAGAAGCCTGATCCTCTGCCTGCCTGGGAGGTTAAGACATATGAACCCTCCCTTGAGGAGCTTCTTAATACCCTGCCCCTGAGACATATCGAGGACATAAAGAAATGCTTCGAAGCCTGTAAGTCCAAGGCGGATATTGCAAAAGTTATTAAAGCAGCTCCAGCATACCACGGTGAGTTCTGGGCAGAGTATGTTGACCATTCGATTATTATAGTAAATAGATATTTCGACGATGATGAAGGAGACATTGAGGATGAGTACTGGTATGACTATCCTGATGACTGGAGGGAAGACGATGAGTAATCCTGAAGATAAAACCTTAGCTGAGCTTACAGCGCTTCTTAGGCAGTCAGTAAAGAATGCTGAAGACTTGGTTGAAGACTGGGGAGGAGAATACCTTAGTCCTAGTCTTGCTAAGACAGTCGAGTATGCGAAGACTGTACTCAAAGAGCTGGATCAGAATAAAGCTTTACTGGAGGATTAATATATGATTAAAAAAATGGGAGTAAAGAAACTCTATAAAGATAGCTGCCCGAATTGCGGCCACAGGAATCAGCAGATCATTGAGACCTATGGTAAGTATCCGGAGTATGATAAGTTCACGGATACTCTTACTAAGTTCTTCATCTGCCAGCGTTGCCTCACTGAGTACTACGAGACCTACAAGCTCGAGTACCATGGCTGCACAGTAAGGGAACTCAATGATACCCAGGATGGTTACCAGATGGTAAGCTACGACGCAGATGGAAATAAGAAGCCGATTCTTGAGGAGGATTAAAGAATGAAACTTGCTAAGACTATTATTATAATTACCCTCGCTTCCCTACTCGCCTTGTCCGCAGCCTTTAATATTATCTTCCTGTCGCTCTTCGAGATCTGGAAGCCCTCGGAATTTAAGAAGCTTCTTGTCTTGCAGGCTATGCAGGAAAGCTTGAATCAGGTGGAACCGGAACCTGAGCCTACGCCGGAGTCTACTCCTGAGCTGGATCCGAAACCGGAAAGCTCTAAACCAGTAGATCAGAAGTTTGCTTACTCTAATGGTGTGATCAAGGTAAAGCAACTTAAACAGACTATCGGTCTCCTCGGTCCTGGTATCCAATTCGAGATTGAGAACATCTCTACTGAGGCAGTTTGTATAAGCTTTAGAGAAATCTATATTGATGGGTATAACGTGGATCTCTCCGGAATCTATTGCGAGTGCCTCAACCCCGGTAAGAAAACAATCAAGGAGCTTACTCTCTGGGAGTCTGAGTGGGAAGCTTTTACTACCAAGCCTCATGAGGTTCAGTTTGTTATTGAGGTCTATGATTTTGATAGCCTCGTAACCTTGACTAGGAGTGAGGTCTTTACGATCACCCTCGAATAAATACTAAAGCCCTTCGCTCCGGCGTGGGGCTTTTCTTATTTGCTAAATTATACGATTAACAACTTTGTAAAGGAGAGCTTAGATGTTTAAGACAGAATTCATGAAGCTTTTAGAAGAGCTTGATGTATTAACTGAAAACTCTAAAAGACCTAATCTCGCTGACTGTCGTATGATTACTTCAGATGTACTAGATATAAGAGGCGAACTCGAGGCAAGTGCTTGTCTAGATTATAATGGAGAATTAACTAGGGTCCAGGTACGTACTGTTATTATCCGGGATACTGAGAATGGTAAGGAGTTTTTAGGTAGGAACTACGGCCGCAGAGTAGGCCTTCCCGGTGGTGGCTATGATATGGAGAAAGATAATGGCGATATCCTAGAGACGGCTACTCGAGAAGCCTATGAAGAATTCAACCTCATATTGACAGATGTTAAGGATACCGGCATCGGCGTCTGGAGTCACCGAGAGGATTCCTGGGTTACTAAGCATGTAACAAATGAAGAGGACCGTTGGACTGGTTACTACTCTTATTATGTAACTAGTAGAGTAGCAGGTAATGGCGATAACTCCCAGCCGGAAGAGATTAACAAATGGACCTGGCTACCTATTGAAAAACTAAAGTTTGTAAATAAAGAACTCTATGCCCATGTAAGTTCATTAGAGGAAGCTATCCATCCGGATAAAGAAGCCCGGACCGATATTGGAGAAATCTCTTATCTCTGTGATTCTTTAAGTACCCTACGTATGATACTCAGCCGTATGGAAATCCAGAAGACATATGTACCTGAGGTAAGATATGAAGTAGGCCAAAAGAATGGTAATACCCAGCGCATTAAGCAGATGTCTTTATCTACATCTCGAAATCTACTTGGGCATGCAGAACGTAGACCAAATAAGTGGGGCTTCGGCGTAATCCTTGATGGTCAGGAGTTATCCAGATATTATGATATCGAACAGTATAATCACGCAGACCATAAACTTTTAGACCTCTACTTAACCAAGATAGTTAAATTAACCGATGAGGCTGCACAGCAATATGATGGAAGCCGGGTTATTCTTATGCTTGGTGAATATGGTAATAGACTTATTAGTAGACAGGGGGATGCGGATCTAAAGATTTATAATAGACTCATGGAGTTCTTGAGACAAAGCGGATACATACAGAATGCAAAACCGTTACACTACTATGTAGATCATAATGGTAAGGACGCCTGGTGGAAAGCTCCCTTTGGTTGGGCAGGTAAAGGTAAACATGACAGCCGGTTTATAAACTTACTGCCTAGTGATATCGAGGAACTCTATGTCTGGCCTCAGCCCTTCTCTAAGTATGGTGTCCCTGTAAAAGCTATTCAGGAATATTTCCATGGAGAGTTCACCTCCATGATGGGCACATACTCCAGCTTTAATGAAGAGGAGGAACGTATCTGGGTAGAGAATAACCTCATGAATTTTATTCAGATTCCTAGACCTGCGTTAGCCGGCATTATTCTTCCGGATTACTTTAAGGAAGACTATGAGCAACCTGCTCCTGCTAATTACCACCTAGCTTGGCTTAAGAAATTTGTTGCCGCAAATGACCTTAGAGTTGACTGGCATTCCTTTGTAGATGTAGATCACTATGAAGCGTCAATAAATAAGAATGATACTGAGGAAGATGAGCTTGCTTGGCAAGAGTATGATCTTAGTTTAAGTGATGCCAGAATCATTCTTACTAGAGCAGATCGTGCCAAAGAGAGATTTATAAAAGGTGAGTTAACTAAAGCCGAATTCCTTAAGGACTGCCCTCCGTCGGTAATTGCAACAGCTGCGGTTAAGTTAGCTATAGAGGAGCAGATGAAAGATCTTACTGTAGATAACTATCAGGCTAAGTATCAGAATGCTCTCGCAGCAGCAAAGAAATATTATGCAGCTAGAACTGTTACAGGAAGATTGACTAAAAAACCTGATGAGCAGCTAGAAGCTTTATTTAATTACTACTGCCCCGATCCTCCGGAAGCCTCCACGGATGAGGATGCTTTCGAGCAGGACTTTCCCGAAACAATTTTATAAGTATATCTAAAGGAGACCTATAATGCAAGAACAACTTATTAAACTATTTCAAGAATATATTAAAGCTTGGTCATGGGAAGAGTGGCAGGCAGCAGGTTCTTCTGACCGCGAGGATGTGGTTATAAATGCTCTCGCAGACCTCGGACCTGAAGTAGATATAGATGAAGCTTATGACCTTTTCTACGACTGGGCCGCAGGTCTTACAGAAGAAGACTTTGGTACTAAGCTTCAAGAGACAGTAAGAGTAGTAAGTGATCCGGATACCTTATATCATGCAACCGAGCTCGGCCCCTTCTATAAAATCTTTAGCTCAGGTACAATGCTATCTAAGGTAAGAGGAGACGAGGGTGTTCAGGCTCTCTGCTTTACTACTGATGATTCTTATACTATCTATGGTTACCCCTGCACTATTGAGTTGAGTAGAGCTAAGCTTCTTGAGGCAGGCTATGAGCTCTATCCCGTAGACGAGTATGAGGAGGATGAATACGGTAGCGGAGAATCTGAGGAACGTATTAATAAGGACATTACTAGCGTCTGGGACTACGTTACCAGTGTTGAGATTAGATGGCAGGACGTTGCAATAGCTGAGGCTGAGGATGACCTTAGACTTTCTACTGCGGAGTATGATGAGGACGGTAATGAATCTGATAACTGGGATCTTAAGCTTTCCGACTTTAGAGCTCTCTTAGATGACCTCAAAGCAAGAGGTATCCAGGTTAAAGAGATCGGCGAACCTATGCCTAACGAAGACTACTGGTTTGATGAGACCGGCGAGTTTAGGTACGGCAAGGAACTTGTGGCAGTATGACTCAGGTAGAACTTATCTGGGGCTGGACACAATTCATATTAAATGTAGTTCTTATTTTTTCCGGCCTCAAGGTAGTTTGGGACATTAGTAGATACAGTACTATCAGGTGTAAGAGATTACATATGAAGATCTGCAAGGAAGGCATGAAGCTACAACAGAAATATAATACTGTCGGATGTTTTGCTTCAAGAGCTCGAGTGCGGAAGTTTCGAAAGCTGGTTATAAAACTTCTTATCTTAGATCCGAAGACTACTAACCCTTTTGATCCTACAGAAGCTAAGGATGTATTTCAGGATTTTAATGATGCTAAGAAGATTTATAAAGCTACCTATCATGGGCCTAGATCACGGACCTAAAAATAATATCAAAAAAGCTTGTACTCTGATGCAAGCTTTTTCTTTTTATGTATTGTATTATATAATGTGTATAGTCTATAAGGAACTGGAGGAGATGTAATATGAAGACAGTATTTACTAAGCTAACGCCAAGAGCCACAACTAAGGCACCTATCTATATGTCCCGCCAGCAGCTTAGAGATGCTTATTATATTCCAGAGGAGCACAGAGACAGAATTATTATAGTAGACTTTAAGGAGGATGCTGGTGGAACTAACTCCCTTACAAAGAATGATAGTTGCAGCAAAGCAACAGATACTTCTATATAAAGCTACGCACAAAAAGAAATCTATTTGTCAGTGGTGTTTTGAGGAACCTGCTGTAGAAGGTAAGACAGTTTGTCAAGCTTGTATTGACGCGGCGACTAAAAAAGAAGATGATGATTTTGATTTAGATAAATGGTTGGAGGAAGAGGATGACCTTGGAACAAAAGATACAGAGAGCAGATAAGGTACTTGCTTATTATCCCGGACCTTACGAAACTAAGTGGGCTATTATGGAATACTGGGGCCAGAAGGGAAAGCCTCTTAAGGTAGCAAGTTATTATATCTATGGCGAGGAACTTAAAACTGGAGACCCCTTGTATTGTTGGCACTGGCAACCTTCCTTTAATTCTACTATTATAGAAGATGGTTTTAATACAGAGGAAGAAGCTAAAGTAAGAATGAAGGAGCTAAGGAGACTTAGAAAAGATAAATAAATTATTATTAAAGGAGACATTTAAATATGGGTTGGTTAGATGCATCATTTACCTATAGTAGTGGTAAAACACCAAAGTATAAAGTAGGAGATAAGGTATATAAACTACTTGTTATTCCGCCAGAGTTTAATAAGAGAAAGCTACAGAAGTTCTGCGTGCCCTGTGAGATTATAGGAGTATCTACAAAGAAGAGTGGTTTTATTTTTAGAGAATTTACTTACGCAGTTAAGTACGCGACTGGTGACACTGTAGAAAACGTTTACGAGTCAGAACTTTATACCGAAAATCAGAACGTGCCGGAAACTAAAAATCCGGATATTACTTTTAAAGAAGCAGTAGAAGAAGCTTTAGAACAAATGACAGAGGATTCATTATAAGGAGATATAATATGACCAGAGGCGAAGAAGCTATTATTAAAGGATTTTTGATGGGT
>JAEIGA010018802.1_pt1 | contig 10531 bp, 11 predicted proteins | sample 9270691 | NCBI WGS metagenome assembly JAEIGA01 (sample SAMN17057246, study PRJNA624740) | gut metagenome | biome: biome; isolation source: fecal sample | host: Bos grunniens | place: China: Xizang | collected 2019
AAGCCTTTTAATTATATCAATTGTACCGAAATAACAAAAAACTTAAGGAAGAAATTCGTCGAACAACGAATTTCTTCCTTTTTTAGTTGCCTTGCCCTTTGAACAAACTTCGCCTCTCAGCGTACCCACGTACGCTTTCGGGTAACCGAAAGCAAGGCTACGCCTTACTTTCGCTCAGTTTGTCCAATCTGTGCTATTTTTCGTCCACCCCAAAAGAGGCTGTAGCAAAATGGATTTATTTTGCTACAGCCTCTTTTTTATTCGCATTATATAAATTCTAAGTTTTCCACATCTTCTGTGTATATTTCGTCTCTGATGTCGGGGTCCTTATAAGTAAGCTCTACACTTTCAATGGTAACACCTGATGCGTGTCTTATATAAATACCCTTAGCAGGAATAGGACAATAACTATTTGATTCAGGATGAAAATCACCCTTTTCGTCAACGTTAAATTCCCAGTTTTCGTCTGTAAAACCTCCGGGAAGGTCTATTTCCATATTCTTCAGTGAAATATTCTGAACTTTCGCTTTTTCGTTACCTGAAATTATAATTCCGCCTAAATCTCCTGATTGAGCTTTAATAACATCGGCAACAAGCCCGTCAATCTCTAAATTTACAATACTTGAGGGAGTATCTTTACTTTCCGCTGCAGAAACAAATATAGGACCTGCACAATTATCCATTTTTATATTCTTCATTTTAACGTCTTTTGCAATAGCCCCGTCACATACTGTAACCTTTATACCGCACGACATAACATCGTAGAAATAACAGTTTTCACATACAATATTTTCGTAATTGCCCACAGATTCCGCACCTACTTTGAAACCTACGCACCCTGCTGAAAGCTTACAATTTTTCACATATATATCACGGCATACGAAATCAGATGTTGATTTTAAGCAAACTGCATCGCCCCCCGATGATACTTTACAATTAATTAGCTTTATATTTTCTGAGGAGTCTATATCAATACCATCATTGTTTTCATTGCCAGGACTATATACCTTTATGCCACGAACATAAATATTCTTACATTTATCAATATGGAAGCAGCATGAGGCTGACTCTTCTATTCTTATACCCAATACTTTGATGTCTTCACTGTTTACAAAGTGTACCAAAGATAGCCTTTCGTTGTTTTCATTGCCTAATTCGTGTGCATTTCCCGTTATTTTTCCGTGTCCTAAAATTTCAATATTTTTAACATTAGTTGCAGTCAAAATTGCTTTACCGAAATCAGTATACACCAAAAGCTCAGGTATTCCTGAGATAATCGCTCCGCGTTTTATAACAATTCTTGAGTTATCTCTTAAAAATATTGTACCTGTTCGGTAAGTACCCGATGAAATTTTCAGCACAGTACCGTTTTCGGCACATTCATCAATTGCTTTCTGAATACTCTCGGTATCATCTGTCTTACCATCACCTGTTGCACCAAAATCACGTACATCATGTGCTTTTTCCTTTTTGTTGCGTTTTTTTATTGCAAAAACAACAACTGCAAGCATGATTAATACAATAATTCCACCAACTGCAAACACCTTATAGTGTCGCATCTTGGGCATTCCCTGTGATGCTGATACTAAGTCTATTAACGCATCTATTGAAGCAACAGATGTAATATACTGTCTTGCAGGAAGTCTGCTGAAAACGTGGTAGTAATTATCTACCTCGCCTTTTTCTGAAATATATGCCCAATTGCGTTCCCCTGACAGTCTCTGTACATCTACATATATGCCCGTTTCTGCTGCCTGAGCACCCGTTGCGGTTTTCTTTAAAATTATAGAATCAGAAACCTCTAAAAATGCGTCTATGTCCATAACCTGTTCCCTTGAATAATCTGTTGCACAAATATATATCTTCTCCACATCAGATGTATCCTCGAGACTTAAAAACTCAGTAAGTGTTATTTTCTCTCCCGTAAGCTTAATATCTGCATTTAACGCGTCTCTTCTTACTGCATCCGCCGCTTCGAATTTTCCCTCATTAAGCAGTTTTTCAAAGCGTTCCCACATGTCACCTGTGGCACCTTTTAGCTTTAACTCTTTAGTATCATAGCTTGTGGCATTAAAAACATAAATAGGATTATTCTTATCAAAATAAGCAAAAAGGTAAACATTTTTTGCCATAGGGATAAAACTACCCACCACGCACGGGTCAGAAAAGGTAACCCATTCACGCTCGTCCATATCTCCCTTTATTACTTTAAATGGACTGACTAAAACCTGTTCTTTGTCGTATGAAATAAGCTCTGCAAAAAACACCTTTGCACCATCATGAGAAAGTAAATCCTCAGGAACGCTGCCGGCAAATGCCGTCATAGGTGTAAGCAACAGCACCATTATAACAAAAATTCCAATAACTCCTTTTAAGACTTTCATTTTGTCCTCCTATTTGTATATCCACATTCTGACTATCCCAGTAAGACATCAGACACCAACATTACGCAAAACCCTATCAAAAGTGCGTATGTAGCTCCCCGCTCACTCCCGTGAGCATGTGTTTCAGGTATCATTTCATCGCTGATTACATAAAGCATCGTTCCGCCTGCAAAAGCAAGTGCAAAAGGAAGTATCACAGTAGACACACTAACTGCAAAGTATCCCAATAACGTGCCTATCACTTCAACAACACCTGTTGCTGCAGCTATCAAAAACGTACGCCAAGGTTTTACACCGGCAGAAAGCATCGGTCCTATAATTACCATACCCTCAGGAATATTCTGCAACGCGATACCGCCTGCAATTAAAAGTGCCTCACCTGTATTTTCAGAGCCAAAGCCTACACCTGCCGCTATTCCCTCAGGAAGGTTGTGTATGGCAATTGCCATAACAAACAATAGAACACTATTTAGATTTTTGTTATCCTTGTGCTTTTCTATATCAACGCCCGCCATCTTATGAAGATGGGGAACAATCTTGTCAATAACATTTAAAAAAACAGCTCCAGTAAAAATGCCTGCAACAGTAATAAACAACGAAAAATTTCCGCCATAATCCAATGACGGCACAATAAGTCCTAAAATTGCCGCAGCAAGCATAACTCCTGCCGCAAAAGACAGAACAATATCACTGAATTTATGAGAAATATCTTTAAATACAAATCCTAATATAGCACCAAAAAGAGTTGCCCCGCCAACACCTATGGCAGTAATTATGACCATTTCCATAATATCACTCCTTACACAGATAGAGATATTTTATCACATTTTAGGCGTAAGTTCAATATAATTTCATTAAAAAAAGGCGGTAATTCCATAGAAATTACCGCCTTTTAACATCATATTACGGACGGAGTCCCATTCCGCCTTCTAATGTTAACGTTTCGCCATTTAAGTATTTAAAATCAGGAGATGCTAACTGTACGCAAACTCTGCCGATTTCGGTCTCAGGGTCGCCAAAATGTCCCGCAGGAGGCATTTTAACATTTGCCTTAAACGCATCGGGATATGCTTTTTCAAAGTTTTCAAGCTGTGCAGTCCATGCTATGGGACATACAACGTTTGTGTTAATTCCGTCAATTGCCCATTCTGTTGCCGCAACTCTTGACAAACCTCTTATGCCTTCCTTTGCCGCAGCATAAGAGCACTGACCGTAGTTACCGAAAAGTCCTGCACCTGATGCAAAGTTAATGATAGAGCCCTGTGTTTCCTTTAAGTAGGGGTAACACGCCTTCATATAGTAGAATGTAGCGTAAAGACCTGAATACATAGCAAGGTCAAACTGCTCTGTTGTGTGATCCTGAATTGTTACGCCTGAAGCTGAAGCTTGTGCATTGTTTATCAGAACGTCAATTCTGCCAAAAGCCTCTATTGCAGCATCAACTACACCTTTTGCAACTGCCTCGTTGTCTGCTCCCGCAGAAATATCGGCAGAAAGTGCCAGAACCTTAATACCATAGTTCTTTTCAAGTTCCTCTTTCGCCTTTTCAAGCTTTGCTACGTTACGTCCTGTGATTACAAGGTTTGCTCCCTCTTTTGCGTAAGCTGTTGCAATACCGTAACCGATAGAACCACATCTTCCGTCTGAAAGTGTTGCAAAACCTGCTCCTGTGATAATTGCTGTTTTACCTGTTAAAAAACCCATCAATAAACCCTCCTTGATTTTTTTATATTTTAATTTAACTATTTTATCTCAATCTGACATACTTTCATTGCGTCAAGTGCTCTTTTGTGACTGTCAGGTGTGACACCTGCACAACATTCTTCCACAACGGAAATTTTTACCTCAGGCAGATATGCCTTTATAAGCATCGCATTGGATATTACGCAGATATCAGTACACAGACCAATAAGTGTAACTTCATCAACATCTCCCTGATTTTTTAAATACTCTGCAAGGTGTGTACTTCCAAAAGTAGGTTTGTCAAAAACTCTTTTTCCCTCTGTAAGTGGTATTAATTCCTTTGCTATCTGCCATCCTTCTGTATCCTCTATACAGTGAGGTACAGGTAGATTCTTACCCTCTTGCGTATTCATATAATCATCATGGTGAGTATCCCTTGTAAAAATAATTTCTCCGCAGAAATTTTCGATATATTCCTTTACCGCAGGTACTATAGAAACCGCCTCAGGTGTCCCCAGTGCTCCATCAATAAAATCCTTTTGCATATCCACTACTATTAAGTATTTCATTGCTTTTCCTCCAGTATTACATCTATATAATCGTCTATTCTAAGTGTATCCTGTGTTACATTGCAATCTACGCAAACTACATTTACGCCTGACTTTTCTGCTTTTTTTAATGCTTCACCAAAAGCCCTGTGTGTTTTATAGTTCGGTGTAAAATATGAAATACCTTTCATCTGTACCACGAAAAATATATATGCCTCATAGCCGTTTTTTACAGCATCAATTAACTCTTCTATGTGCTTTATTCCACGCTCTGTGGGTGCATCAGGAAATTTTGCAACTCCTTTTTCTTCCAGGGTAACACCCTTTACCTCGGCAAAAATTTTACGTTCTCCCACCTCGATATAACAGTCAAAGCGTGAGTTTTTATATTTTGTTTCAGGGCGAAGAACTGCCGATTCCCCGAAATATTCCTTTGCCCATTCATAAAAAATCTTATTGGGTGCCTGTGAATCAATATTTACAAGCGTATCTTTTTTATAAACTGCAACAAGGTCATATTTTGTTTTGCGTGCAGGATTTTTGCTTTCTTCTAAAAATACTTTCACACCTGGGATCAAAAGTTCACGGCATCTGCCTGTATTTTTCACATGGCAGATTTCTTCTTTACCTGATATTTCAACATATGCTATAAATCTGTTGGGGCGGGATAGAAATTTCCCCTCAACAATATTCTGATATTTCATACTCGACCTCATATAAATAAAATGCATCTGAAATATGCTCAAAAATTTATAAGGGACGCATATTTCAGATGCTGACAGTAAAAACAATATTATTTTTTATAAGGCGGTGTCTGCGGACGTGACTGATTTTGCACAGGCGTAGCAGCATTACGGCTCTGTACATATGTGCGTGCCGCCTCCAACTTTTTATTAAGCTCCCGATTTTCTTCTGTCAGTTCTGCAATTTTTGCCTCATATGCCTGCTTTGCTTTTGTTAAGTCGTCTGCCATATTCAAAGCTGTAAGCATAGCTGCCATAGCTGAGCTGAGTCTGGAATTCTGAATCTTTACATCACAAAGCTTTTTGTTCACAAGGTCGGAAATCTCCAGCATATACTCTCTGCTCTCTTCTGAAACTATGGTATATTCCTGACCGTCTAATTTTACGGTTAATTTATTTGCCATACAGACACTCCTTTATGATAGTTCTGCATTCACTATTTCATTCATTATGTTCTCAATTTCACTTTGGCGTGTTTCTTTTGCCATGACAAGCTCTGAGACCATAATCTGCTTAGCACTGTTAAGCATCTTACGCTCCCCTGTGGAAAGACCGCGTGTTTTATCACGGAACATAAGACTTTTTACGACCTGGGCAACCTCGTAGATATCTCCACTCTTTATCTTTGCAGAATTTTCTCTGCAACGCTTATTCCAGTTCGCGTCCATTTCCGTTGAGCACTCACGAAACTTTGCAATGACCTTGTCGGCTTCTGCTTTGTCGATAACATCCCTGATGCCAATTTCTTTAGCATTTGCCACGGGTATCATAACCTTCATATCGCCAATAGGCATTCGCATAATATAGTATTCTTGCTTCGCACCCATGATTTCGCGTTCCTCAATGGACTCTATCACGCCGGCGCCGTGCACAGGATAAACAATATTATCCCCTATATTATAATTCATTCTGAACCCTCCCTGCAGGGCCCCGCCCTGCTGGTAAATATAATATGCCTTACTTATATTTTAACGCAACAGTGCCTAAAAGTCAAGAAAAATCTAGCCCCCAAAACTTTACACTTTTGTTACAAAACTTGAATATTTGTTGCGTTTATGTTATTATTTTCTTAGCTATTTTTGGAGGATATTATGATTAAATTTCAACCCCTGCTTTCAAGCTCGTCGGGAAACTCCATTTTTGTTACTGACGATACTACTCACATATTAATAGATTGCGGAGCACCTATCCGCTATATAGAAAAATGTCTTGCAAGACTTGGTATTGGGCCCTCGTGTCTTTCGGGTGTTTTTATCACTCATGCACACTCTGACCACGTAGCTGCAGCGGGAACACTCACCAAAAAATACAACATACCCGTTTTTGCAACCGAAGAAACATTTGCTCTTTCCGGCAGATATCTTTCTTCTATAAGCCGTAAAACCGCACGAATTATTTCAGCAGGAGATGATATCATTATCGGCGATATGGTTGTACACGCATTTAAAATACCTCACGACGCAGCAGGCTCAATCAGCTACACAGTTGCAGACTCTGACACAAAGTTCGGTATTGCAACAGACTCAGGTCATGTGAGCGATGAAATTATAGAAAATCTTACAGGATGCGAAAGTGTCATAGTTGAAGCTAATCATGATGTGGATATGCTGATGGGAGGACCTTATCCGTATCCATTAAAAAGACGCATATTAAGTGACTCGGGACACTTGTCAAATAAACTTTGCGGGGAGCTTTGTGTTACTCTTGCAAAACTCGGCACAAAATCATTCTGGCTTGGACACTTATCAGAAAAGAACAACTTACCAGAAACCGCTTACCGTACAGTATATGAAATACTTTACAATAACGGATACAATGTAGGTACAGATGTTGCATTAAATGTAATTCCTAAGATGTGGATAGAGGACAAAATATGAACATAAATATAGTTGCAGTAGGAAAAATAAAAGAAAAATACCTAAAAGACGCAATAGACGAATATTCAAAGCGTCTTTCACGATTTTGTAAATTAAAGATTACAGAGGTTGCTGACGAACCAATGAGTGACAGACCATCAGACAGCGAAAAGGCACAAATCTTAAAAAAAGAAGCAGAAAAAATAAATTCTGCCATAGGGACAACGGACGTTTTGGTTACTCTTTGTGTCGAGGGAAAACAGCTACCCAGTGAAAAATTTGCTGATTTTTTTGCCAGCCAAACAGTATCGGGTGCATCCACATTTACTTTTGTAATTGGCGGAAGTCTGGGGCTTTATGATGAAATCAAAGCAAAAAGCAAGTTACGTCTTTCCTTTTCTTTGATGACTTTCCCCCATCAATTAATGAGAGTAATCCTTTTAGAGCAGATTTATCGCAGCTTTAAAATAAACGCAAACGAAAGCTACCACAAATAATTAAAAAAACTATTGACAAATTTAATAAAGAAGAATAAAATATAAGAAACTGTTGAGGCAGAAAAAAGGCAGACAAAACTTTTTTTGAGCGAGCGGATTACGGTGTGAGTTCCGCAAAAGTTCCTGCGTAATATGGACTGCTGAGGGTGGCGTCAAATGCGCCAACGTAGGACTTACGTTACAAGTCAGGAGTATGATGGTACTTCGTAAAGTGCACGAGGGATTCGTGAATCAAGGTGGCACCGCGGATAGTTAATTCGTCCTTGACAGTTATTCTGTCGGGGACTTTTTTATTTGCCCGCTTAGGAGGAATTTATTATGAAATTAGGAAATGTAGATTTTGAAACTTATTTTAACAACTACCCCAATAAAGAGGGTTATTTTGGAAAATATGGCGGCGTGTTTGTTGATGACAAATTAAAGGCTGCCATGGCAGAGATTACAGAAGCATATTTTTCAATCTGTCAGTCAAGAAAGTTTATTGCAGAACTCAGAAGAATAAGAAAAGAATTTCAGGGACGTCCCACTCCCGTTACTCATTTAGAAAGACTTTCTGATTACTTGGGCGGTAAAGTTCAGTTATACGCAAAGCGTGAAGATTTAAACCACTCAGGGGCACATAAATTAAACCATTGTATGGGCGAAGCACTTCTTGCTCACTACATGGGCAAGAAAAAAGTCATTGCCGAAACAGGTGCAGGTCAGCATGGTGTAGCTTTAGCTACAGCGGCTGCCTACTTCGGTCTTGAATGTGATATTTATATGGGTTCCGTTGATATCAAAAAACAGGCTCCCAACGTTGCAAGAATGAAAATTCTGGGTGCCAATGTTATCGAAGTAACCCACGGATTACAGACATTAAAAGAAGCAGTTGACGCAGCATTTGATGCGTACAGCAAAGAATACAACGACGCAATTTACTGCATTGGTTCAGTTTTAGGACCTCATCCTTTCCCCATGATGGTTAGAGATTTTCAGAGTGTAGTAGGCATCGAAGCACGCGAACAATTTATTGACATGACAGGACATCTTCCTAACTCTATCGTTGCCTGTGTGGGTGGCGGCTCAAACGCTGCAGGTCTTTTTGCAGGATTCTTAAACGACCCTGTTGACATTTATGGTATAGAGCCTTTAGGTCGCGGACCTAAAATGGGTGACCACGCAGCAAGCTTAAAATACGGTACAGAAGGTATCATGCACGGCTTTAACAGTATAATGTTAAAGGATGCTCAGGGCGAACCCGCTCCCGTTTACTCTGTTGCCAGCGGTCTTGATTACCCCTCCTCAGGTCCTGAGCACGCATTCTTACAGGAAATCGGCAGAGTAAAATACGATGTAATTGATGACGAAGAAACAATTGATGCTTTCTTCCGTCTTGCAAGACTTGAGGGTATTATTCCTGCAATTGAAAGTGCTCACGCTGTGGCTTACGGCATGAAACTTGCAAAAACTATGGACCACGGCTCAATTTTGATTAATCTTTCAGGTCGTGGTGACAAGGATATGGATTATATCATCGAAAATTATGGCATAAGATAATAAGGCGTCAAAAAACGTGCAGAACAAGCAAGGCAGAATGTTTGTTTAAATAATGTGTTTTGGTAGGAATCCGCAAAGAGCGGATTCCACTTTTTATAGCCTTGCTTTTCGAACAACCCTCACCTCTCGGCGTACAAACGTACGCCTTCGGGTACCCATTCGGTTCGGTTTGTCCAATCTGTACTGTTTTTTCTCCGCCTGCGTCAAAAAACGTGCAGAACGCAAAAACACGGCAGTTCAGAAATTGAACTGCCGTGTTTTTTTATTTACAGTTTACTTATCAAATCCGCTATCGCCCCATCTTCATTTGAGCAGGTAATGATGTCTGCGTGTGCTTTGACGATGTCGTGAGCATTCGAAACTGCTGCGGATACACCTACGACGTCGAGCATAGAAATATCATTCTCATTATCTCCTATGGCTATCACGTTTTTAGTATCTATTCCGTTATGCTCGCAGAATTTTTTTAATGCTGCACCTTTTGAGGCACATTTATTAAATATTTCATAGTAAAAATGATGTGTTTTTATCAGGTTGTAATTTTTATTATGAGGCGAATTTAAAAATGCTTCTTTTATTGTGTCAGTTTCATCAGGCTTTTGTGCAAAAAGTATCTTAAACCATGGTTTTGGAGCATCTTCTATACGATCAATAAAAACTGCATCCACCTTCTCAAACGTTATGTGAAAATCTGTAGCAGGTGTTCGTTTTACCACATAGATACCCTGAGCCGTCATAACCTCTACTCCTGATGAGGGCATAAAACCCATTATTTCCTCAGCAGCAGGAATTGCCCTTTCGTCTATTTCTATTGTTTCCTTATATGCATTTTCGTTAAAATCATATACGCTGCAACCATTGTGACAAATACCTGGATAGTCAAAAGCAAGGTCGCCTGTAGCAGGAGTTACCGCCTCAGGGACCCTACCTGTAGCTATCATAAACTTTCCACCATGAGCACGAAAATATTCTATTGCCTCTATGTTGTTTTTCGGCACTATATTTTTTTCATCAATCAATGTGCCGTCTACATCTGAACAAATCACTAAATCCTTGAATTTCATAACAACCTACCTTGTGTTTGCTTTTTTCATAACTTATATTATACTCATATCTTCAATAAATTTCAATATTTTGCATAAATTTTCACAATTTTATGCAAAGAATGTATAATATTCATAATATTTTGCATAAAATTGCAATTTTATGCATTTTTATTTAGAAAAACACTTGACAAAAAAAAGAAGTGATGTATAATAATACTTATGTAAATTATTTATT
>JAEIGA010018803.1_pt1 | contig 10531 bp, 8 predicted proteins | sample 9270691 | NCBI WGS metagenome assembly JAEIGA01 (sample SAMN17057246, study PRJNA624740) | gut metagenome | biome: biome; isolation source: fecal sample | host: Bos grunniens | place: China: Xizang | collected 2019
TCCTTCGTAAACCTAAAGGTTCAGTCGTCGCAAGCAACGCTCCCCCGCGTTGCCGTCCCCCTTTGAAAAGGAGGACAGTTGGAAAGTCCTGCACAGTCGTGTTCCATGAAGGCTCTCCCGCTTTGTAAAGAGGGACGGTGCTGCGGTATCGCACTGCCATCGCCACTTTTACTGGAGAGAAGTTACAAAAGACTTCTCTCCTTTTTTTGTATCAAGCCTTTAATCCCACTCACTCTGGGTTCGCTAAATGTTTCCTAAATTGTTCACTATTCCATAAATTATTTCTACTTTTGTTATATGCAGTTTATGGGAAACAGGTTCAGATACATATATTTATTTTTGCTTGCACAGTTAATTTTCGTTTCGGGTGCATGCAGTGGCCGTGTGAGTACTCCTGAATCATCGGTATCGCTAGATTCCATATGCTCATTAATGTCGGGCGCGCGTTATTCGAGTGTCGTTTCATTGGACAGTCTTGCCGATGAGCTTTCACGTTTTTCGAATCAGAACAATGAGACGCAGATGATATTCTCTAATGCCAAGGCTTATTCGTCAATAATGGATATGGATTATGCAAAGGCCGATACTCTCTATACAAGGGTGCTCAATGAATCCTTTTGCGAGATTGAACGCCTTGTAGCAGCAGTTGGTTTGATGACCTTGGACTATCGCGTATCAGCTAACCGCCGTTTCTTTGACCATCGTACGGTAGCCTTGGAACTTATCAGGCGCATAAATGAGGATGTTGATTATCTTTCTGCAACAGATAGGGAGAGATTCGAACGTGCAAAGGTGGAATTTGGTATTGTATCGATATGCTATTTCGCAAACCTCGGAATGCTCGAAGAGAAGCAGGTTGCTCTCAAATACCTGAAATCGAATCTTGAAGTTGTGAAGAGCGTACCTTTGAGGGTATATGGCAGGATGATTGTGGCGAACAATACGCTTGACGCTAAAGAGCGTCTTTCTTCACTCCTCTTGGGTTTGAATCTCGCCAATAGCTACAGTCTCAAGTGGTTGCAGGCAAATTATAAACTTCTGCTTGCCATTGCACTGCGTGACAGCGGGCAAAGGGAACTGCTTGTAAGGGAGTTGCCTGACAGGTTTGAGATGTTCTCTTTGCATAATATTCCTTTGGAGAATATTCCTATAGCACTTTCGCATGAGGCTAAAGCGGATTTCGAAGAGTATGGTGATCGTTATATGATGACCGAGGCTATGGTAGTTGCTGCATCGTGCAATATTCAGTCCGGTGATTATGGCGATGCTCTTGTACTGCTCGATAGTGCATTGGTCGTGGTGAACGGGTATTATGGCAGGACTTATCCTGATTCTGTGGCTATTTGTTCAAATTCTTTACTTTGTTTGAATGATTCTGTAGATTTTGTTACCGACGCTTCGGCTGGTATGTACAATATTCCTGAATGCCTCCTTAGCATCCGCCGTGAAGCCAGTAGCGCGTATGCTGGTTTACGCGATAAGGTTGCTTCAGACATAAACAGGGAGGGATATCTTGAACTGCTACGTACAACACGCATGAACAAGAAGTTCGAGAGCCGTGCGTCATCGGCCGAAGAGGATGTATATAATCTGCAACTATGGATCATGGCTTTGGTGGCCATACTGGTCGTTGTAATTATTTTTTTATATATTACCTACAGGGCGAGGACCTCTTATGAACGCTCCTATGCGGTTGACCGTAAGCGCATGCTCGAGGTTTGTCGCAGTCTTATATCTTCACTCCCTCATGAGGTGCCAGACAAGACTATGTTGTGCAAGGCCATTACTGACATGCTTGACATTTCATTGGGTGGTTTCTCCGGAAATACCTCTTTTGAGATTGTTGGGGATGGAGAAGTAGTGCCGGAGGGAAATGCATGCCTGTTCGATATACATTATATGAACCATGAACCGGGCGACATACTGAAAGTTACTTCATCAATACCGTTGTCTTCCGAAAAGCATATCATAATCTCTATGGCAGTGCCGTATATAGCTGTGGCTATTGAGGAGGGTATGCGTCTTGCCGGGATGAGTGAGGAGCAGGAGAGGCTTGAGGAGCAGCGTAAGGCATATGAACTTTATCTTGCTGAACACAAGAGAGAATATCTACAGAAGCGTGTATCGCTTTCTGTCGTAAGTGCCATGCGTCCTTTCATGGACCGCCTGTTGAAGGAACTCCATGCATTGCCTGGGAATCTTCAGTCCGGGGACGAGGAACGCAAACTGCGCTACATAGATGAACTGACAGGGAAACTTGATGATTTGAATGTGATTCTTGAGCGGTGGATAAAGATGCGTCATGGTGAACTGAACCTGCAGATAGAGAACTTTGCCGTGTCTGACCTCTTTTCCATTATAGGCAAGAGTGCGCAGCTAATCGGTAGCCATGGTGTAAGACTCGATGTCATGGAATGCAGTGAGGTCGTGAAGGCAGACAAGGCTTTGACGCTGTTCATGCTTAATACTCTTGTCGACAATGCTACGAAGTTCACTCCGTCCGGTGGTACTATAACTGTCGGTTGTGATGTTTGTGATTCATATGTCGAACTGTTTGTTTCTGATACCGGTATAGGTATCTCGAAGGCCGATATTGACCGTATTCTTGGGGAGAAGGTCTATGATGCTTCCCGTATCGGTGAGGATAATGCTAGGCTGCAGCCAAAGAGCAAGGGTGGGGGATTCGGCCTGATGAATTGTAAGGGAATAATCGAAAAGTACAGGAAAACCGATGGGGTATTCTCGGTTTGTTCCATGGATATTGAGAGCAGCCCTGGGAAGGGAAGCCGTTTCTCATTCCGTTTGCCCAAGGGAGTAATGCGTCTTATAGCCGTATTGTTGATGCTTGTTCCCTCTTCGCTGTCTGCCAGCAATGATCTCTTCCTGCGTTTGGGCGAGAGTGTCGATTCTGTTTACATGAGCAACGTGAACGGTAACTACGAGGAGGCTTTCGTGCAGGCACGCCATGCTTTGGCCCTTTTGAACGAATATTACATTTTGGAGGTCGGCGGTTCCGATACACTCACGCTGACGGGCGGTAATGCAGCAGAACTTTCCTGGTGGCGCGGCGGTGTTTTCCCGGAGGAGTTGAAGGAGGACATTTATTTCAACATTCTGGATGTACGTAACGAAATTGCAGTTGCGTCGTTGGCACTGCAGCGCTGGCAGTCTTACAGGTACAACAATTATATCTATTCAACCCTGTACAGGCTTGTGCACGAGGATACAGGTATTGCCGAGCGCTATGAATCACTAAGGCAGGGCGTGAATGTCAGACAGGCTGCAGTGGCACTGCTCTGTTTCCTTCTCCTTGTACTGCTTGTCTACACTCTCCTTTCGTATGTTCGCTTCAATGTCATGGAAAGGATGAACGAACGTATGGTGATAGATGTGAATGAAAGGTTGTTGCATGTCGCTACGGGCGACGAGCGTGTTTCGGTGCAGGAGCTTGCAGACAGCCTTCTCCATGAATTCTACTCCTGTGTGGGGGAGAATATGCGTATGGAAAGGGTAGCAATGGTACTGTACGATGCCGCGAAAAACCAGTTCATGGCCGAGAAACCGCACCCCGTCCTGCATGGGAGAGCCGACATTTATATGTATAGCGTTCTTGAAAACGGTGAGGACTATATTTCACCCGACGGCCTTTTACGCGTGATGCCGTTGTGTGCAATACAGGCCGGCGAAAGTCACATGGTCGGTGTTCTTGAGATTGTTACCGAACGCCCCCTTGCTGAGAATGAGGCTGTTACCCTTGAACTTGTGACCGATTATCTGGCATCTGTTGCTTTTCATGCAGTTGTTAGGGTAGAGAGCCGTTATTTAGCTCTGGAGGAGATGGAAGAGGATGCTGCGCGCATTAAGTTCGAGGAGAACCGTCTGCATGTAAAGAACCTTGTCATGGATAATTGCCTTTCTGTAATTAAGCACGAGACCATATACTACCCAAGCCGTGTACGTGAACTTGCAGGTGTAGCACTGGCCGATAAACGAAGCCGCAGTGCATCGGTGGAGAGTATGCGTGAGCTTATGGAGTATTACAGTTCGGTGTTCGGCATATTGAGCAATTGTGCAATGCGCGAACTCAATGAAATGAATCTCGCTATTTCGCAGCGTAAATTGTCGGACCTGTTCGATTATGCCGTTGCATACCTGTCACGCCGCTGCAGGAAGAATGGGCTTGACCTTTCATTGAGTTATGAGCCTACAGATGCAGTTGTGGCTGTAGATGTCGACATCGCAATGTATCTTTTCGAGTCATTGCTCGATGCGGCCATGAAGGTCGGAACATCCGGAGTGTTGCAGCTTCGTGCGGCCGAAAAGGGCGAAGTAGTGTCGGTGGAACTTGTGGACGCAAGGGTTCATCTCGCTAGCGATGAGGTTGCAGAGCTTTTCACGCCGACAGAAAGGAATATTGTCACCGGCGGTCTCGTTGGAATGGAGTATCTTGTAGCAAAGGAGATTGTGCGTCTGCATGAGGATTATACTGGGAAATACGGTGGGCGTATGGAGGCACGCTCCGATGTTTCCGGAACAATAATACATTTTACATTGCCTAAATGAATGTTATATGAAGGATAAATTCAAAGTAATTATAGTTGAGGATGCCCGGCTTGAGCTCAAGGGTACGGAGGAGATATTCCGCACCGATATTCCCGAGGCCGAAATAATAGGTGTAGCAGCGAATGAGGCGGAACTTGATTCCTTGTTGCAGTCTCGTGTTCCCGACCTGTTGTTGCTTGATTTGGGCCTCGGAGGCTCTACAACGGTAGGAGTGGACATATGCGCTAAAGTGAAGAGAGAACATCCCACCGTCAATGTTCTCATATTTACAGGGGAACTGTTGAACGAGAAACTTTGGGTCGACGTTCTCGATGCCGGCGCCGACGGTATAGCCCTGAAAACCGGGGAACTTCTTACGAAGTATGAGATTTACAATGTGATGGCTGGCAAGCGGAATGTATTCAACCAGCCGGTTCTTGAGAAGATAGTGGAACGCTTCCGTGAAGCGGTAACGCGTGAGTCTTTGCGTCAGAAATCGATGATACAGTATGAGATTGACCGTTACGACGAGTGTTTCCTGCGTCATTTGGCACTGGGCTATACAAAGGAGATGATATCGTCGCTAAAGACAATGCCTTTTGGTGTAAAGTCGCTTGAGAAGCGTCAGGCCGATCTCGTATCGCGTCTTTTCAGTGACAGCGAGCAGCGAGGAATAAATGTGACGCGTCTTGTTGTACGTGCGATAGAGCTGAATATAATTGACATTAATAATCTTGAAGCCGATGAATGACCGACGAGCATTTTATTATCCAGCCATAGCATATACTCTGTTGCTTGTTGTAATATGGCTGCTGTCGTGGCTAGTCGGTATGCTTGAGGCTTTTTCGGGTGCCGATTTTGGCCTGGAACCTCTTGTCAGTGCCGAAGGTGTGCGCTGGGCCGTTCGCAGTTCATTGCCTTCGCTCAACCAAGCCCCGTGGGGTACAATAGTTCTTGTGATTGTCATGTTCGGCCTTGTGCGCGGCTCTGGCCTTAAGAGGGCTGTCGGGCGTCTTTTCGGTGCCGGGCAGCTCAGCCGCAATCAGAAACGTGCTCTGTTGTTCGCCCTGTTGGCGCTGTTGTGTTCGGCATGTGTACTTTTTATCTCCGTAATGTCGCCATGGAACCTGTTGCTCGGCATTAACGGTGGTCTTGGAGGTTCGCCTCTCGTGCAGGGCTGGCTCATGCTCTTTTTCTATTCACTCCTGTTCGTGGCTGTGGCTTATGGATTTATCTATGGCAATTACCGCTCGGGAATGGATATTTTGAGCTCATTGGCCGATACATTCTCATATTCTGTGCCTGGCCTTGTAGCTATTGTTCCTGCAGCCGGCATAATTCCTTGTCTTGAATATGCCGGTGTTTTTGCATTCTTTGCCATGCCGGACGAGGATGTGGCCGTCTTTGCCGATATTGTATATTCAATACCGTTCATGTATATAATACTTCTGCATCTTATAGAGAAGAAAGAATCATGAGGGGAAGTCTGCTACCCCTACATGAACGAGGTTGATTAGAAAGGCTCTTTTGTCGTTATACTCGCAAGCCTGAAAACAGCTCTTTAATTCAACCTGAAAGAAACGAGAAGCTGACTAAAAAGGCTATTTTGTTGTTACACTCGCCCTCAATGCCTTCGGCACTCCTTTGGGGAACTAAAGTTCCCGTTGTCGCAAACATTGCTCGTTCGCAATGTCATTTACGCTTAGTAAACTGCGCTTTTTCGGGCTTTGCAAGCCTAAAAATAGCTCTTTTTATTCAACTTCTTACAAACGAGGGTGTCATTAATACTTTTGGGTCACCCTCTCATGTAATTCGCCGCTTCTCTTGCCGGGCTTTATTCACAGAATATGCCTGATCCTATTCTTATATGGGTACTGCCGTTTTCCATTGCAATGGGATAGTCATCGCTCATGCCGGCCGACATGATGTCAAAACGGTTTTCCCCGTCATTGAAGAAACGTTCCTTCATCTCAAGGAAGAGTCTATGTACTGCAGCAAACTCCTCTCTTACCTGTTCCACGTCGTCGGTATTGCTTGCCATGCACATTACACCACGTATCTCAATGTTCTGCAATGTGCGCCATGCGCTGTCCTGGAGCATGGAGATGCACTCATCGGGGGTGAAACCGAACTTTGTATCTTCCTTGGCAATGTGTATCTGCAGGAGACATGGAATCCTGCGCCCATTTTTGGCACCGTGTCTGTCAACCTCCTGAAGTAGCCTGTAGCTGTCTATGCTGTGTATAAGGTGCACGAACGGTGCAATGTATTTGATCTTGTTGCTCTGCAGGTGCCCAATGAAGTGCCACCTGATGTCGGCGGGGAGCTCCTGCTGCTTCTTTACAAGGTCCTGTGCCTTGCTCTCGCCGAAGTCTCTTTGCCCCGCTTCGTAGGCTGCCTGTACCGATTCTGTCGGATGGTATTTCGATACGGCTATAAGCGTTACCCCGTCGGGCAGGGCAGCGTTTATCCTTTTTATTCTTTCTCCTATATAGCCGTTATCCCTCATAATGGAATATGTCCACGATGGGGCTCTCGTTTACTGATGCAAGGTTGTAGTCCATGATTGAATCCTCCATGTGCTTGTTGAGGTTCTTCACGGCATTTGTCACATCCTCGGCCTTTACAAGAATGACAACGGACGATTTCTTTTCCTTTGCCGATACTTCGTCGATGGTAACCATTGTTATCTTGCACTTAAACCATTTGTCGGCAGTCTCGCTGTCGCTGTCGACCAACTCGTTGTACTTTGTGCGTTCCATCTTGTTTATGTTGAACTCGCCTGTTACCTGTGGCTGCAGTTCCTGTGTCAGGCGTTTTTCAATCTCGGTAAATGTGAATCCCTGTACCAGATAAACCTCATTCACTTTTGTATTCAAGCCTTTCTCGCCTGCGCGCTCATATGCGACTTTGCATTCAAACCAACTCTGTACCATAATGTATGTTTTTCTTTTCTTTTATTTTCTTAATTTTGCGAGAGACCGCGACTACAAAGTTAGTAAATGAAACTTCTTTCCGGTATCTTTTCTGCCAAAAATTATGCAAAATATTTCTTTCGGTCGTTGTTGAAGCGAAGTATGCTGCCGAGCTGCCTCAAATCCTCATTCTCTTCGTCAAAATCATATTCACCCTCTATATATCCATAGTTCACAATCTCTTCCCCGTAGTCATATTCCATGGCCGGGTCAATGTCCTCGTCGTCGTCATTGCCGTATTCTGCAGTTTCATTATCTATTCGGCTGTATATTCGCCGGTAGAACCACTCTATGTTGAACCCCAACAGCAGAAGTTCCTGAAAAGGGGACATTGCATCCCCGAGTTCACGGCTTATTGCATCGAGGTATTCGCTCTGCTCCTTTGTTATCATATGGCCTGCTGCTTCTTATAGTTCATGCTCCCTTCTTCCTTTCTTGGACTGAAAGGTGGCACTGACATTGTGTCTCATATTTTTACGGGCAAAGAAATTCATATTGTCGATTCTTGAAAGCAACGTTAAAGCATACTCTTTGAACGATGCGATGTCGCGTCGTGCAACTCCGCTCTGCATCGCCGCCTTTGCAACAGCTGATGAAACTTCCGTGAGCAACCTTCTGTCGCCCGGCTTGGGGAGCAGGTAGTCGCTTCCGAATTCCAGTCGGCAGCCATATTTCTCTTCCACCTCATGGGGAATGTTTTCATGTGCGATTCTGGCTATCGAATAGGCGGCTGCAATTTCCATATCTCTGTTGATGCATGTGGCCAGTGTGTCCAGTGCTCCGCGGAATAGGTAGGGGAAGGCCAGCACGTTGTTTATCTGGTTCGGCGTGTCGCTACGTCCGGTTGCGACAATGGCATCAGGCCTCAATATCCTAGCCTTCTCATATCCTATTTCCGGGGTGGGGTTGGCAAGCGCGAATATCACAGGTCTGCCGGCCATTACCTTCACGTCATCGTCGCCCAGCAGGTCGCCGCGTGACAAGCCTATGAAAACATCACATCCTTTCATTGCATCGTGCAGTGTCTTAGCCCCGTTATCTGTCGCGAACTCCTGCTTTGCCCTCTCCAGGTCACTGCGCTCCCTGTTTATAACTCCCTTGCTGTCGACCATTGTAATAAGCTCTTTCTTTGCTCCAATGTCGAGTAACATGCGTGCCGTGGATATGCCGGCTGCACCCGCACCGCAGATGACGATTCTTATGTCGCCAATCTCCTTTGCGACAACTTCGCATGCGTTCATCAGCGCGGCGGCAATGGTGACCGCTGTCCCGTGCTGGTCATCGTGCAGAACGGGAATGTCGAGCAACCCCCGTAACCGCTCTTCGATGCGGAAACATTCGGGTGCCTTAATATCCTCGAGATTTATTGCACCGAATGTGGGAGCCAGTGCCTGTATCGTGGCAATCATCCTTTCCGGCTCCTCGTTGCCCAATTCTATGTCAAATGCATCGATGTCGGCATACACCTTGAACAGCATTGCCTTGCCCTCCATTACAGGCTTCGATGCGAGTGCACCAATATTGCCCAATCCAAGTACCGCACTCCCGTTTGATATCACAGCGACAAGGTTGCCCTTGTTGGTGTACCGGTAGGCTTTCCATCTGTCATGGTCAATCTCTGCGGCAGGTGCCGCGACCCCCGGCGTGTATGCCATTGACAAATCCCGCAGTGTCCCGTACGGCTTGGTGGGTACAACGGCTGTCTTTCCCGGCTTGCCGTCGGAATGGTACTTCAATGCTTTGTCATTCAAATCGTTTTCCATTGCTTTTTTATTTCAAACAGAAAAACAGTTCCAAAGGTTTGTTCATGCAATATAATTTTTAGCGTTAATTATCCATTTTAGTGATACATCTCCTTTTGACATTACGATACAAAAATGTATCTTCGCGGTATATTACCGTAACAAGCGGTATTGCATATTATGGAGAATTTTTTGGATTTGTTGAAGAGACGCCGCAGCTCCCGTGTCTTTACAGGAGAACCGGTAGACAAGGATTGTGTGTGCAACTTGATGAAGGCTGCCCTGATGTCACCATCAGGACACCGCATCAATCCTTGGGAGTTCATTATGGTAGAGGACAAGGATGTGCTCAAGGCTCTTTCGGTGAGCAAGGAACATGGTGCCGGGCTCCTAGAAGGTGCAGCAATGGCGGTAGTTGTGATTGCCGATACCGAAAAGACCGATGTGTGGATAGAGGACTGTTCCATTGCGACTATAAACATACAGCTTGCGGCTGAGGATATGGGGCTAGGTACATGTTGGGTACAGATACGCCGTCGTTCCGATGCTGACGGTAACAATGCCGAGGACAACGTGCGTGCCCTGCTCGGTATTCCGCAACACTATGCCGTACTCTCCATAGTGGCTGTAGGCCATAAGGCACGCGAGGCAAAACCTTTCGACGAGGAGAAGATGCAGTGGAACAAGATACATATAGGACGTTTTGGAGGTGAGTGAGAGTATTGTCATAATAGGTGCCGGGAACATGGCCACATCGCTGGCCATGGCTCTTAAGGAAAATGGCTGCGCACCTGCTGCCGTCTGGAGCCGGACGATTGAATCGGCAACCCTTCTCGGCAATATGGTTGGGTGTGCATATACTGACGACCTATCATCGCTCCCCGATGCCGATATCGTCATCATATCCGTTGTCGACAGTGCCTTTAATGATGTTGCGCGTTCCGTTACAGGCCGTTACCCCTCATCGTTGATAATGCACACCGCAGGCAGCATCCCCATGGATTCGCTCCGTGAAGCCGGTGCTTCACGCTATGGCGTGTTCTATCCCATGCAGACAATGAGCAAGAGCAACATCGTGCCTTTCGATAATGTGACCATCTTTGTCGAGGGATATGATGAATATACAGCATCCTTCATCGAGCATCTGGCTTCGAGGCTGAGCCGCAAGGTAGTACGTGCCACGAGTGAACAGCGCCGTTACCTCCACGTGGCGGCAGTCTTCGCATGCAACTTCCCCAATGCGGTATATAACATGGCTGCCGATATTCTAGA
>JAEIGA010018804.1_pt1 | contig 10531 bp, 5 predicted proteins | sample 9270691 | NCBI WGS metagenome assembly JAEIGA01 (sample SAMN17057246, study PRJNA624740) | gut metagenome | biome: biome; isolation source: fecal sample | host: Bos grunniens | place: China: Xizang | collected 2019
TCCGTCGAAAAGCGATCCTTTTTCCGCTACCTTTGCGCTACCATTGTGCATGCGAAAATGAACTTACTATCATAATAGTTGCTTTCTATTATTAATAGTATTTTACTATAATATATCTATTTTCTATTATAGTTACTATCATACGGTGATGTTAGTGAAAAAAGTGGTATTTTTTTGAAAAAACGGCGTAATGTAATAACAAAAGCACCCTAAAACTTATAAAAAAGTATTTTTTATGTACTTTTTTTGTTTTTAAGTTTATTTTTTGCTACCTTTGCGCGCTTTTTTGCGTCGTGTAATCAGAAAAATAGTGTTGTATGAAATTTGGGGAGCAAATATTGTCTCTGATGATTTTGCATTATTTGATAGTGAATTTTAAATTTTAGATTTTTGGAAATATGAAAAACAGTATTCTCGTCCGTTGACGAATGCGTGTGTCATTGAGTCAGCAATCTTGTGTGCATCTGGTGTACCAGGAACAAAAGGTGCGTTACCAATTATTGAAAAGTCATCAAGTTCATGGTGATAGAATTATCGCAAGTTTTATTTATTGTTGAAAATGAAAAAGGTCTTTTCTTTATTGATAGGTGCATTGTTGGTATATTCATGCACCTCTAAGGTGGAGTTAGGTACTCCGTTCCAAGCAGGTCAACAAGTCAGTTTGATAGCCCATATGCCAAATACGAACAGTGGCGCAAGTCAACTGCCTAGCAAGCAACGTGTGTCAGGTTTGGATGCAGGAACTCATATCAATCTCACATGGGATGAGGGGGATGTGGTGCTTGTGACGGTTGATGGTCAAACTGCAGAGTTTACACTAGAGAGCGGTGCCGGTAGCTCTACGGGTACTTTCACGGGAACGATGCCGGCTAATGGTATGACTTATAGTGTGCAGTATCCAGTGTCAGAGCCGGACTTGAGTAATCAGACCTATGTAGAGAATGGTTTTGGCAAGGGTTTGCTGAAGTTAATGACAACTAATGGTACGATAGATGATGGGTTTACTCTTGCAGCGCAACATTCGTTATTTGGCTTGCAATTGACCGGTAACACTACGGTTAGAAAGATTGTATTAACAAATCTTGAGAATGATGAAACATATACACTCAATTATGCTATGGGTGTGACCATAACGAGTGCTGTTAAACTTTTTTACTTTGTGGTTCCTGCTGGGGAATGGACAGCCGGGTTGAAGGTAGATGTTTATGCAAGCGAAGATGTTAAGCTTGCAGAATTTTCAACATCAAATTGCATCGCTATGTCCTCAGGAAAAGCCACTATTATGCCTGAAAAGGAGGTGGCGCATGATTATGTTGATTTAGGATTGAGTGTAAAATGGGCAACATGTAATGTTGGGGCTACCAAACCAGAGGAGTATGGGAACCATTTTGCTTGGGGAGAAACGCAACCAAAGAGTATTTACGATTTGAGTACGTATAAATGGAGCGAGGATGGCACTGCTTATACCCTTACAAAATACAACACTGGTAATACTTTTGGTATGATAATAGATGATAAGACACAGTTGGAACTGATTGACGATGCGGCTGCTGCCAATTGGGGCGGCAATTGGCGCATGCCTACCACAGAAGAACAAAAAGAGTTGTACGAGCATTGTACCTGGACATGGACTACTATAAATGGTGTGAATGGTTATGAAATTACCTCTAAAAAGTCTGGTTATACCTCTAAGTCCATCTTCCTCCCTGCAGCTGGCTATCGCTCAGGCGGATCACTCAACTTTGTAGGCGTTTGCGGCGACTATTGGTCGAGTTCACTATCCCCAGATTTTACCATTCAAGCGTATTATATGGGCTTAAGAGACGGAGTGTGGCATGGCTGCGATGTCCGTTCTTTAGGGCTTTCCGTTCGACCTGTAGTTGAAAATATTTCATACACTGGTATTTCTGAAACTGAAGGAACGTTGCCAACGATAGAAGTGTTGTCAATTGTTTGGTAATTGGTCATAATTGTATATCTCTATGATTAAAATGTTAATTACTATTAAGAACATTAATTACTATGAAAAAGATATTTTCTTTGCTTGTAGGTGCCTTCTTGGTGTATTCGTGTACTCCTAAGGAGGAAGAATTAGGCACGCCTTTTCAAGCAGGTCAACAGGTGATGTTAAAAGCTAATATGCCAGGAAGAAATAGTAATGCGAACTGGCTACCTAGTAAACAACAAGTTTCGGGTGTGTATGCTGGCACCCATGTAAACCTTGTCTGGGATGAGGATGATGAAGTGCTTGTTAAAGTGGATCGTAAGACGGCAAAATTCAAATTAGAGAGTGGTGCAGGTAGTACTATAGGTACTTTTATGGGGATCATGCCAGCTAGCGGTACGACTTATAGTGTGCAATATCCTGTTTCTGAACCGGATTTAAGTAATCAGATATATGTAGAGAATGGTTTTGGTAAGGGGTTAATGAAGATGACTGCTGAAGGTACGTTATATGGTGGCTTTACCTTTGTAGCACGACATGCATTGCTTGGTTTGCAATTGACAGGTGAGGAGGCATTAGGAAATATCGTGTTGACCAACCCAGTAAATAGCAAGACGTATACATTGAATTGCGCGGGTGTGACCTTGACGAATGTGGAAAAGTTCTTCTACTTTGTGGTACCCGCACAGACGTGGGCTCGCGGTTTTACTGTGGATGTGTATGCCCCCGACAATACTAAAAAGATTAAGACTTTGACCACGTCGAGTAGGGTAGTATTTACTGCAGGAAAAGCTGTGGTTCCGTCTGTGCAGGAGGTTATATCCCCACCTGTTCATGGAATTGGAGTCTTTTCTGTGTCAGCAGACAAACTAGTGACTTTCTCACCAGGCAACTTGCAGTTTCATCCAATGAATAATAAGTGGCGTTTTGCTGAGCATCAATATGACTATATAGGTAACGCTAATGCCAATATCTCTGCAATATATGACGGTTGGTTGGATTTGTTTGGTTGGAGCACAAATGCTACAAATTTTGGCGTGATTTCATCTGAGAATCCGAATGATTACTTAGGTGATTTTGTGGATTGGGGAATAAATAAAATTGGTGTCGAAGTCCCTGAATCATGGCAGACATTGACTTCCGATGAGTGGAATTATGTTTTAAATGCTCGTCCAAATGCGAGTTCACTCTGCGGTGTTGCTCAAGTTAATGGAGTAAATGGTTTGATATTACTTCCAGATTATTGGTCTTGCCCTGTGGGTGTGACCTTTATATCAGGTTTTGCTTCCACTTATAATCATCAAAATATTACTGCAGAAGATTGGGCAAAACTAGAGGAGGCCGGTGCGGTGTTTTTGCCAGGTGCTCTTTCTCGTCAAGGGACAGATGTTCGTGAATAGGCAGTTTATCCAGCTCAGTGCTATTATTGGTCGGCGTCAGAAGCTACTGGCCCATGTGCAGATTTGCTTATTTGTCAACCTAATCAAGCTAGTACAACTAGCTATGCTCGTTTTTTGGGGTGTGCTGTCCGTTTAGTTAAAGATATAACTCCGAACTTTTCAGTGAGTGAGACTAAAAAGGTACTATTTTCTCCTGGTAACCTACAATATACTCAATCTACCAATACATGGTCGTTTGCTAGTACTCAGTATGAGATGTTAGGTACTGATAATGTGATAGGTGGTGTCGTTGATTCTGATCCGAAGTATGGTGATACTAAGTTAGGCGATGCTTTAGCGGATAGGATAGATTTATTTGGTTGGAGTGGTAATGATGGTTCTGCAAAGTTTGGTGTTAGTGCTTCTAATAAACACGAGGATTATTTTGGAGACTTTGTAGATTGGGGTACGAATACGATTGGAGATGATGCTCCTAATACATGGCGTACCTTGACTAATAAGGAGTGGGAATATCTAGATTGGCAGCGTCCCAATGCTAAAAATCTTATAGGTGCTGCTCAAGTCAATGGTGTGAATGGTTGGATCGTGTTACCTGATAAATGGACTCGAATATTAGGTATTGAATTCAATCCTGGTTCTCAGGATCTTGTTTATATTTCATCTTATGCAGATAACCAAACTTTCACTATTGATCAATGGTCTAGATTAGAAAAGGCAGGTGCTGTGTTCCTACCTGCTTCAGGTTATCGCAGTACTTGGAATGATAGTGAAAAAGAATACTTCCCAGGCTCATACGTATACGGTGTGCATCGTGATGGTCGCTATTGGGCTTCGATGGATAATGGAAATTATAGTGCGTATAGTTTTTGTATTGCCCCTTCAGAGTCATCTGTACAAAATGATATTCGTTGTCAGGGATTTAGTGTTCGCTTGGTTCAAGATATACCATAGCCTAGATTAGGAGGCACATAACTGCGTAAAATAATAATAACAATGTTCAATCTGCATAATCGGCTCTATGATCAATTATACAGATTGAATTGATAATACAAGCCGTTTATCCAGAGACAAATAGATACATGAAGAAATTATTTTCGTTATTAGCTAGCATTTTACTCATCTATTCCTGCTCCCCTAAGGTGGAGTTGGGTACCCCTTTCCATGCGGGGCAGGAGGTGGTGCTCTGTGCTGCAATTGATGATGATGGTGCACCTGCAGGAGCTAAGCGTGTGTCTGGTGTGGACTCTAATCCGGAGAGTAGTGAGGGAAGTCTATATCTTTCTTGGGATGTGGGAGATAAGATTTTAGTAACGGTTGGCGAAGAGACTGCGGTCTTTGTTTTGTCTAGCGGAGCAGGTGGTTCATTGGGTACTTTTAGAGGAGAGATGCCTGCAGAAGGTAACACCTATGATGTGACCTATCCTGCAGATTACAAGGAAGATATGCTCTCGACCCAAACTTATGTGGCAAATGGCTTTGGCAAAGGCTTGATGAAGTTGACTACCAAGACTAGTGGTACGATAGATGGCGGGTTTACTCTATCTGCAGACAATGCCTTGTTGGGTTTGCAGTTGACTGGCAGTACACCCATTGGCAAGATTGTGTTGACCAATCTTGCGAATAAGAAAAGCTATACATTGAGTTGCCCAGGTGTCACTCTATCAGACGATCCTACGCTGTTTTACATCGTGGTGCCGACTGGCACTTGGGGTAGTGGATTCCGAGTTGATGTGTATGGTAGTGATAATATTTCTAAATATAAGTCTTTCTTTAAATACACCGATATTACTTTCTCAGCAGGGAGTGCCGTGGTGATGCCTCCGCAAGAAGTTGCATATCAAAATATTGGTGTTTTCTCTGTGGCAGAGGGAAAGAAGGTTACTTTCTCCCCAGGTAATCTACGCTATCATTCTAAAAGTGATACATGGGGCTTTGCGCCTCTGCAGCAGGAGTGTTATGAAGCAGGAGGTATTGAAAATATAGATGGATGGGTGGATTTGTTTGGATGGAGTACGGCTGCTACGAATTATGGAGCGAATACTTCAGATGATAGTAATCAGTATCTGGGAGATTTTATCGATTGGGGGACTAATGAGATTGGTATGTCTGCAGCCAATACATGGCGAACATTAACTGAAGCAGAATGGAATTATCTACTGTTTTCTCGCCCGAATGCGACTTCTCTCCAAGGTGTTGCTTGTGTCAATGGAATCAATGGTTTGATTTTATTGTCGGATGATTTTGTGTGTCCGTTAGGTATAGTTTTTGTGCCTGGTTTGAGTACTAAATCAGGGAATTATGCAATTCATCAGTCATTTAGTGTTTTGCAATGGTCGCAACTAGAAAAAGCAGGTGCTTTGTTCCTTCCTGCTTCGGGTTATCGTATTGGAGTAAATTGTGGCCATCAGAATGTCCATGGTACTTATTGGTCGTCAACGGAACGCAGTAATAATATTGCTATGGCGCAAGCTTTTTATTTTCATTCAAACAGTTTGATGATAGGCTTCTCTGGGCGGTCTCGTGGAAATTCGGTTCGTTTGGTTAAGGACTTGTAAACTTCCTGGTTTAACTTTTTTATTCTAATTGTTTGGTAGGGCGAAATGGTTTTTTTCGTCGTACTAGTGTTTGTGTATGGTCATTGCTAAAAGTGATTTTTGTAATTTTTATACAACTTTTGATCATGTTAGCAAGGGAAGTGTAATGCCCATTAACTACCTTCCTTGGATAGTGGATTTGATTTAGATAAAAGATGCTAAAAAACAAAAGACAATGCATGCGCTTAGTACTTGACTATAATTATTTAATATATTTATATTCTATTATAGTTACTATTATTTTAAGGTGATGTTAGTGAAAAAAGTGGTATTTTTTTGAAAAAACGGCGTAATGTAGTAACAAAAGCACCCTAAAACTTATAAAAAAGAATTTTTTATGTACTTTTATTTGTCTGTTTAGTTTTTTTTACTTATCTTTGCGCCCCTTTTGCATGTATAATCAGAAAATTAGAGAAATATGAAAAAAATTTCTACTCTTTGTTTGGTCCTTTTGTCTGCTCTTGCCTCTTGGGCATATGATTTCCAATCAGGTGATTTGTACTACAATATCACTAGCGATGTAGCGCCTTATACCGTGGAGGTGACATATGAAAAATATTTTAGTTCCTACAACTACTCTGGTCTTACCATCGCTACTATCCCTGTATCCGTTTCCTACAACGGCATTACCTATAGTGTTACTAGCATTGGAGAGCAGGCTTTCTATGATTGCACCTCCCTCACTTCTATCACCATCCCTAATAGCGTCACAAGTATTGGGTATCGTGCTTTCGATGGTTGCACCTCCCTCACCTCTATCACTATCCCAGAGAGCGTTAAGAGCATTGGAGGGTCAGCTTTCGAAGGTTGCAACAATATTAAAACTATCCATATAAAGGCAACAACGCCACCTAGTATAGGATTAGATGTTTTCTCCAAACAAGTGAGAACTGCCAATATACCATGCGGTACCAAGGAGGCATATGAGGATTCAGATTGGGTGTTACATATTATCTTCTTTGAGGAAGATTGCTCAGAGCCTATCGACCCAACTTGGCAAATCACCTACACCTCCACCGATGGTAAAGTTACTCCAAATAAAACCGATGTCTTTGGTGCAAATATCGTAAGCAACACCTACCAAGACGGCCAAGGTGTCATCACCTTCGATGGCCCAGTGACGAGCATTGGTGAGAAGGCTTTCTACGAGTGCAAATCTCTCGCCTCTATCACCATCCCTAACAGCGTCACGACCATTGGAAAGTGGGCTTTCAGCTATTGCTCCTCCCTTACCTCTGTCACCATCCCTAATAGCATAACAAGCATTGGACTGAATGCTTTCGGTGATTGCGGTAATCTTACGGCAACTCATTATACGGGTGATATCGCAGATTGGTGTGAGATTCAATTTGGTACTTATGATGCCAATCCAGTGCATCATTCACATTATCTATATATCAACGGTGTAGCGATCACAGATCTTGTTATCCCTGCTTCTGTGGAGCGTATCGGAGATTATGCTTTCCAAACTTGCACATCCCTCAAATCCATCACCATCTCTGAGGGCGTTAAGCATATCGGAATGAGTGCTTTTGCGGGTTGCCAGATCAGCTCTATCGCTATCCCAGAGAGCATTGAGAGTATCGGCAATTTTGCTTTCCATGTATGTTCCTCCCTCTCTTCTGTCACCCTTGGCAGTGGTGTTAAGAGCATTGGAAGTGTGGCTTTCGCGGATTGTACCTCCCTCACTTCCATTACGATCCCAGAGAGCGTCACGAGCATTGGCGAGAGTGCCTTCTCTGGTTGCGATAATCTCAAGACGGTCTATGTCAAGGCTCTAACACCGCCTACATTGGGTGATGACGCATTTAAAGATGCTCCAATAGCTGTCTGCCATATCCTATGCGGTACGAAGGCAGTATACGAACAGTCTGATTGGGCAAAATATGTGACAGAGTTTGTAGATGAAGGTTGCAGCAGTATTGAGCAGATAACTTACACTACGATGAATGATTCGGTAGTGGCATTTAATACAGCAAGCGATTTCGGTGCATATTACGTAAAGAACGAATATAAGGACGGTAAGGGTGTAATCTACTTTAATACTCCGATTACTAAGATTGGTGCAGCAGCATTCTCCTCTTGTGGTTCATTGACATCTATCACATTGCCAGAGGGAGTAGTGAGCATCGAAGAGGGCGCATTTAATGCTTGTACTCAACTCAAGTCTGTAGTGATTCCTAGCACGGTTGTTAGCATAGGAAATAACGCATTTAATAGTTGTCATGCCTTGTCAAGTGTAGTGCTCCCTAAGAACATCAAAACCATTGGTGAGAGTGCCTTCGCAAACTGCCAAAATTTGATGGCAATCACATTGCCAAATGCATTGAACAGTTTAGGTGGAAGTGCATTTATGGGTTGTGTAACATTGCAATCGGTGGAATTGTCAAATACGCTTGCTAGCATTGGTGCTCAAACATTCTTGGGTTGCTCATCGCTAAGAACGATCACTATTCCTGCTAGCATCAAGACTATCGGTTGGCTGGCATTCTCTGGTTGTCGCGGATTGAGATCCATTACTTGTGAGAGCAAGACACCCGCGGAATTGGAAGATTATGCCTTCTACGATGTGCCTAAGTCAATCCCTGTATATATCCCTTGCGCAAGTTTGGAAAATTATGAAAAAGCAGCAGGGTGGAAAGAGTTTACTAACTTGATAGAGCCTGAGCCAGAGATAACTGAACTCCAAGTGACAGCTTGCGACACTTACACATGGAATGGTAAGACATATACAGCAAGCACCAAAGACTCTGTAGTATTGACCACCGCGGAAGGTTGTGATAGCATTGTGGTGCTCAATCTGACCATCAACCAGAGCGTTGAGGCAGAAATGACTGTAGATACTTGTGATACATATACATGGAATGGTCAAACCTACACAACCACTGGTGATTACATCTATACTACTACCGCACAAAATGGCTGCGACAGCACAATTACCCTGCACTTGACCATTTATCCATCATATCATGTGGATACCGCAGCTATAGCATGTGATGAGTTTGAGTGGTATGGAAATACATATACCGCAAGTGGCGACTATACTTACACCACAACAACCATCGATGGTTGCGACAGCATTGTAACCCTGCACTTGATCGTGAATAAATCCACTATTGGTGCTCCGCAACTAGATACTATCTGCTATGGCGAGACATTCACATGGAATGGGCAAGACTATACTGCTACAGGTGAATACCAACAGACATTAATCAACGCTGCGGGCTGCGATAGTTTGGCAACCTTGCGATTATTGGTATTGCCTCAGATGATTACGCAAGAGGAAAAAGTGGCTGTGTGTCCATCACAGTTGCCATATTCATGGAAGGGTCAAACATTGACAACAACTGGCACCTATTCTCATCGCGTGCCATTCGCGGGTACGACTTGTGATAGTATAGAGCATCTGCTCGCGTTTGAGGTGTTGCCAATAGCGACATCAGAAACCACCGAGGTAGCTTGCGACAGTTACACATGGAATGGTAATACATATACGGCGAGCGGTGATTACACCTTTACCACGACTGGTGCTAATGGCTGTGATAGTATAGCCACCTTGCATCTAACTATTAACCATAGTGTGAAGACCGAAGAGACAGCTGTGGCTTGCGACACTTACACATGGAATGGCATCACCTACAGCAAGAGTGGCGATTATACCTATACTACTACCGCCCAAAATGGTTGCGACAGCACGATTACCCTACACTTAACTATCAACCAGAGCGTAGAGGCAGAAGTAGCAGAAGTGGCATGCGATAGTTATACTTGGAATGGTAAGATATACACAACTAGTGGTGATTACACCTTTACAACCACTGCCAAGAATGGCTGCGACAGTACAACTACTTTGCACTTGACTATCAACCATAGTGTGCAGACAGAAGAGACCGCAGAGGCGTGTGATAGTTATACATGGGCTGCCAATGGTCAAACCTATACTGCATCAGGCGACTTTACCCATACCTTGCAAACCATTCATGGTTGCGACAGCACAATTACCCTACACTTGACCATCAACAAGAGCGTAGAGGTAGAAGAAACCATCGAGGCATGCGACAGTTATACATGGAACAATATTACTTACCAACGCAGTGGTGACTATGTACAACGACTGACCGCGGCTAATGGTTGTGATAGCGTGGTGACGCTGCACTTGACTATCCACAAGAGCGTTGAGGTAGTTACGACGGAGACGGCGTGTGATAGTTACACCTGGGATGTTAGTGGTCAGACATATAGTGTGTCAGGTACCTATACCGACACTTTGCAAACCTTGCATGGTTGCGATAGCATAGTCGTGCTCTGCTTGACGATCAATAAGAGCGTAGAGACTGAAGAGACAGCTGTGGCTTGTGACAGCTATACATGGAATGGTAAGACATACACCACGAGTGGTGATTACACTTATACAACTACCGCCGCAAATGGTTGCGATAGCACAATTACTCTACACTTGACTATCAACCAAAGTGTGAAGAAAGAAGAGACAGCTGTAGCTTGCGACAGCTATACATGGAATGGCAAGACATATACAACCAGCGGTGATTACACCTTTACCACTACCGCCGCAAATGGTTGTGACAGCATCA
>JAEIGA010018805.1_pt1 | contig 10530 bp, 19 predicted proteins | sample 9270691 | NCBI WGS metagenome assembly JAEIGA01 (sample SAMN17057246, study PRJNA624740) | gut metagenome | biome: biome; isolation source: fecal sample | host: Bos grunniens | place: China: Xizang | collected 2019
CTTGGAACTGGTGATGAAGTATTTGAAAGGTCTGTTACATTAGGTTATCAACATCTTCTTGGTCCTGAAAAATGGATTTTACTTGACGATATTAAAGAACAATTGGAAAATCTTAATCCTAAAATTTATAAAGCTGCATTGAGTAAATTAGAAAATTATATATAGTATGTGTACTAAAACACGAAAGGAAATAGCCGGAGAATTAGGTTGCACTGTGAGAACTTTTAATAGATGGATTGAACCTATTTCTAAAAGTATAGGAATAAAAGCTTATCAGCACTATTTTACTCCTAAACAAGTTCAGGCTATATATGAGTTTCTAATAATTAGTAAAGATTAAATATAGAGTTTTATTTTTTTTATGTATATTTGCCGTGTAAACACTAAAAATTATACGGTTATGGCAAATATGACATTAGAAGAAAGAAAGAAACTACGTCAAGAATCAATTGACCTAGTTATTAAAAGAAGCGGTGTTTCTAAAAAAACTATTATTGAAAATGCTATGGTTAAATTTTTTAATGATAATATGGATTTACTAACAGCCGCAGAAATTAGAAAATATAAAAATGTGGTTATATAATGAAAAACAATAATCCTAATAATATTTACATTGACACAAATATTCTTATAGGTTGTTATAACGACAACGAGCCAGATAAACTGGCTATCAATTATTTATTCTCTCTCAAAGGCAAGAGATTATATGTATCTTCATTATCTATTGCTCAGTTAGCATCTGTTTTTCAAAAGATTAAAACTAATGAAGAGATTAAAAAGATAATAAGAGGTATTATTGCTAAAGTAAATATTGTTCAATTTACTGAGGTAGATATAACAACAGCATTAGGATATGAGAATAAGGATATTGAAGATAATATCCAATATGTTTTAAGTCAAAAAGTAAAGTGTCTTTGGTTTGTGACCAATAATATTAAAGATTATAGGGCATATTCAACCATTGCTTCTGTTAATTCTAGAGATGTACGAACTATAGATAAATAATATTACATATAGCTAGAAAGGCAGTCCCAGCACAGTAATGTGTTGGGATTTTTTTTGCTCAAAAGTTTGCAGAAGTTGTCAAAAGTTGTCAAAAGTTGACAGAAGTTGGCAGAAGTAGGAAAGTGAAATTTCACACTTCCTTAAGTTTGTGGCATTAAACAACTAAAACTAAAATTTAAGAATTATGAACCAAATTAAAACCGCAGTTATTCTGCTTATTGTAGTGGCCGTTGGTATCGGCGTACTTCTATATGCAAATCGTGAGAAATTAAATTCTAAGTCTGAAACTCCAGCTGAAGACGTAGAGTAGTAAATTAACTTCTAAAAAAAATAGACATGAGTAAAAAAATGATTAATCTTTCAGAGGAAGATTTTAAAAGAGCTTCAGATGCTAAAGTTGATACTGGTTATGTTGGTGCTGGTGATCCTTTACTAGATATGGGTAAAGCTTCTTCTTTTGCTACTGAGAACAACACCAACAGACGTTTTCAAATTATCCTAAAAAATACAAGTGCGGATAAAACTGTTTTTGTACAGTTTAACAAAATCCTTACTGGTGTTATGGATAATTGCAATCTTATTCAAGAAGGCAAAATAGCTGAAACTCTTACTGTTCAAGGTACACCTAATAGTGCAAGTCTATTAGCAGCTTACTTGGAAAGCAACCCTACCCGTATTCATGCAATACAGTTCAAGGTTGATGATCCTGAACAATTAGATGAACCTATCAAGTTCCACGCTCTTAATGTATTTGGTAATCCAAATACAGAACAACTAGTTCCTTCTTCTAAGCATTCTGAAAACACCAACAACCCTAAAGTGGTTGAAATTGATGAATGTATCGACTGGTTGTGTTCAGACAAATCTACCATCATTTATGGTGTCCGTCCAGGCCGTACTGTAACCTTAACAATTAAATTCGGAGCAAGTGTTGATACTGCTAATTACTTAACTCGTCAAGCTATTGAAGCTCGTCAGACATTAGCTGCTTCTATGTTAGCGTTAAACAAGTAAGAAGTAGAATTTAATAAGTATCTCTTGTTGTAAGGGTATCGCCCGCTGTATAGCATTGGCGGTGCCCTTAATTATTAATAATTATAAAAAAATAGAATCATGAAAAATAAGAAAATATTAGTGAGCATTTTGACTCGCGCAAAAATAAATCCACTGTTAGTTGAAATTTATTTCGTAAAAGCTGGTCTTCCAAAAAACACTGCAATTTCTTTGAATAGTCTTACTGCTCTATGGGAAGTTAATCCTGATTTATTCTCTGATTTAATGGACAAACTATTCCCAGATGCAGCACAAGTATTTGGTGTAGCTAGTGCAGAAGGTGCTTTCGACTGGAAAGGTCTGCTTGGTGGACTCTTCGGTGGTGTTGGAGCTGCATTCTCCTCGATGAGCGACAGTGCAGCTGCTAATACTGCTGCTAATAATGCTATTGCAAACGCAGAATATCAGGCACTACTAGCAGAGCAAGAATCAGCTAAAACAAAACAAACACTTTGGATTGTTTTAGGCATTCTAGTAGTAGTTGTAGTAGCTGGTGTATTTATCTTCAAAAAACGCTTCTAATGAAAGAAAACATTGTGTACTTGCCCGATTTTGGCTATTCTGGTAATCCTGCTAGATGTCATGTGCCTACTGGTCTTATAGAAATTAATGGTGCAGTGTGGCCTTATCTTACAGATAATCAACGTGAATACATTCTTAATCATGAAAGAGGGCATCGAGATTTACACACTTATAGTGAAACAGATGCAGACAATTACGCACTAAAGAAGATGGCACTTAAAAAGCCTTATTCACTGTGGAATCATTACCAAAATGTTAAATCTATAAGTAAAAACAATGAAGAGCGAGTACACAATGCTAAAATAGAAGCTTTACGAATTGCAGCTGCAGATGGTTCTGAAGAAGCTAAGCATATTCTTAATAAATATGGTTATGCTAATGCAGATGGTAGTAGTAAGGTAAGTAGTAAGGTTTCTAACACCTATTTAGTGAGCATAGCTATAATATTAACCATTTTAATAATCATATTATGGATAAAAAGAAAAAAATAATAATTCTGGTGCTAGTGGTAGCATTTCTCTTATACTACTTTTTTTCTAGGAAGAAGGCAACAAAGCAAGAACCTATTCCTGAATTATCTGTAGAAGAAAGAGTATCTGCAAGTCTTAGTAGCGCATCTCAGAAGTTCAACGAAAGAGTTGAAGAAAACATTGAGGAGAAGGTGATGACTCCAGAACAGGAAGAATATAACCTTGCCCGTCAGAAATATTTTAATTTATACGGTGCTAACCCAAAATCTTCATGGAGTTTGACACAAATAAATACAGCTATTAAAGAGAAAAAAGAAGTTGATTTATATATCTCTGAATACATTTCAAGAGGTGGAGACCAAAGTAAAATAGAAAATGATGAAGACATTGTTACTCTAAATGAAATTAAACTTCTTCTATCAGTTCTAAATAACGAAGTTAACTCTGCTATTAGTAATGCGGAGCGTGAACTTAGTTATTTCAATGTAAAAATTGATCGTACAAAATATAATTCTGTTACTAAAGTAAATGAGTTCTTAGCAGAAGAATTATCGCGCAGAGAAATTGCATGGGCAAGTAAAAAAAATAGTGTATCGGGTAGAGCTTCTAGTATGTATCAACACATTACCAATCAAGCAAAGGTTTCTTGGTACGATGAGATGGCAGATGATTGTAACTGGTATGCAGGTCTAGCATTAGATTTACAAATTGCAGTAGGCGATCAAATGGGCTGGAATCCACTTCTGGGTGGTAAACTCGGTTGGATGAAAGATGATACGAGGTATCTAAGAAAATATCGTGATGCTTTTGAGAAAGCACATAATATGGCCAAAACTGCTTCTACTTATAAAGTAGATAAATATGGACGTGTAACTTCAAAATAATAAAATTATGGAATTAGATATAGATTTAGTAAAAAAATTAGAAGAACGTGAACGTTCATGCTTTCATTCTAATAGAACTGTAGAAACTGCAGTAAAACAACCTAAAGTAGTTCCTGCAGAACCTACTAAAATTAAAACTGTAAAGTGTAACTGTAACTCTAATCCTGCTATCAATTGGTGGCTTGCATTAATAGCATTTCTACTGTTCTTTATGTTATGTACAAACCCAAATTTTGAATAATATGTTACCATTTACTACAAAACAGATAGGAATAGCTGTAGGTGCTTTATTCCTTGTAGTCTTGCTTATTTGGATTATAAGTAAGGTTAAAAACAAAATAGAAGACAGTATAGTTAATAGTAAACTAGTAGATGAAGTTAATTCAGAAATAGATATAAATAAAACTACACTTACTCAGAGTCAGTTAAATACTCTCTCTACTAAAATTTATACAGCCCTTAAAGGTGCTGGTTCAGATGAGAGTGCCATTTATGCTGCTATAGAAGAAGTGCAAACACGCACAGATTTGCTACAGCTTATAAAAACATTTGGTGTTAAAGACTCTTTAACCATGAAAGAATGGTTATATGATGACCTTTCTGTAGATGAGATAGCACACATTAACAACATTTTATCAAGTAAAAATATAAACTATGTATTCTAAAGATAAAATAGCATTAACCATGTCTATAATCCTGCTTATAGTGGTTATAGTTCTATTCATTTGTTTCTTTCCTAAGAAGCAAAAGAAATACACTCCTAGTATAGAAATAGAACCTATAGAATTATACTCTATAGATGACCGTGTTATAACTAACAAGGAAGCATACGACGAATGGGGTAATATTAAACTTGATGGTGTAGAATATTTATAAAATATGAAACTTACTAAAAATCAGATAATAATTTGCAGTTCTATAGCTACTATATCATTAACAGTGGCTGCTATATGCTTTATCATTTTTAGTTTTAAAAATCGTACTACTATGAAATTATCAGAAAATGGTTTACAACTATTAAAAAAGCATGAGGGATTACGTCTTACTGCCTATCAATGTAGTGCTAATGTGTGGACTATAGGTTATGGTCATACTCGTGGTGTCTCTATGGGTGATACCTGTACAGAACAGCAAGCTGAAGAGTGGTTACTGGAAGATGTTGCCATGGCAGAAAAAGCAGTTAATAAACAAGGTTTAAAAATTAATCAAAATCAGTTTGATGCACTAGTAAGCTTTGTCTTTAACCTTGGAGAAGCGGCGTTTAAGTCCTCTACTCTACTTAAAAAAATTAAAGCTAATCCAAACGACCCTACTATAGCAGATGAGTTCGCCAAATGGCGTTATGCTGGTGGTAGTGTAATAAGTGGATTAGTTACCAGAAGAAAAAATGAAAGTAACCTTTATTTTGGATAAGATATGAAAGATAATATAATATTTCGTTCTGGAAGCGAGATTCAAACTGAACCTTTAGCAGCTGTAGCTGAAATCACAACAGACGAACTACACATACAATACATTGGATATGCACGTCGTGGAAGCAAAACACTAGATGATAAAAGTTACTGTATTTTGCGTATTATGTGTAATAGAGAAACTGGTGTTACCACCTATATGTATAGTAATGGTAGCCTAGAGAGAAACGTAAGTTTCAACGAGAGAGAAAACATTGAATATTCATTTTTAATTTAAATAATATATGAGTTATCAAATACCATTTGGTGGCTGTTCTTGTGGGAATAGCAATATAAATAATAGTAGTGGTGGAGAAGGTGGTGGATTCTTTGGTGCTCCCCTACCCTCTAGAGTATATAAAAATCTAACTAGTGCAGATAGAACTGTTAGTGTAGAAGATAATATGGTGGCAGAACTAGATTTAAGCTCTGTTTCTGATTTTCCTGAGAAAGTGATATTACCTACTGTATATGATTTTGTAGGAAGAAAGAAAAATTATGATAAAATAGCTAATTATTTTTTATCATATTATGATGATTATAAAACACATTATAATTTATGTTTTTGTTCACTTCCACATTTAATAGGTACTGGAATTTATGACTCTTTTCTATCTCCTAGTTGGGGTGATTATGATGAAGAAGGATTTAGTGAGCAAGAAAAATTTATGAGAACTAAACCTACTGCGTATGAGTTTTGGACCAAACTAGTTAGCATCTATTATGAGAGACGTATCAATAGTGACTGGGGCGAAATTACTCCAGATGATGATTATGCATTCTTAAAAGTTAGAGACCATAACGGAAATCTTTTAGAATATTCACTTGTTGATTATTTAAGAGATTTTCCAGATATGATGAACATGGATGAAATAAGATCTTATTTAAGCTCACTTGCCGTATATGGTTTTTTAGTTAATAGAGAATATGTTTTAGTTCCACTTACTGATAGAATCTATATACATGAACCTATAAGCGATATAGAACCTTATAATAAAGAAGTGTGCCTTAAAAGCTATGTATATCTTGCTAGGTTTCGTATATATTATAATGGAGGTTATAGGGTCGAATATATAGATACATGTGGAGCATATACAAGTGGTAATTCTATTTATGTGCAAGGAATAGAAACAGAAAATCAAGCCCTTGTTTTTTGTCAAAAAAGGATTTTAGGTTTTGAAATTCTAGATATACCTATTACTGCACCTAAAGATTTTAATAGTATAAACCGAGCTACAATTAAGGTAAAAAATATACGATATTGTTATCTAAATTTAGTAGCAGAAGGATATGATTTTCTTCCACTACAAGGAAATATTCCTTTAGAAAGCACTAACGATGGGTTTATTGTACCATTAGACAAAGACTATGCTGGCACTACAGATGGAGCTATAACTATTGAAACTATCAATAAAAATGGAAGAGGCACATTCCTTATAACTGCTATATTTCATGGAAGATATATGAGTCAAATCTATACAGCAGACCGTTTAACAGATTATCAAGAACATGAGTCATTAGACTGGAGTAATGCGAATCATATTTATTCATCAAGATAAAATTTAAGTTATGAAAATATATAATGAACTTGGAGAAGTAACAGAAATAACTACTCCTGTAGAAACTATAAAACTTTGTCATAGTCTGTCAAGCAGACCTATAAAGAGTGCATTACTAAAAGGTAATAGCAAAGCTTTTGTTCAATATTGGTACACCGCATGGAGTATTTTGTCCGCAAAAGCGAATCTTCACACTTGTAAGTTTAATCTTCATACAGATGATATTGGTAAAAGACTATTAGAAGGACTTCCATACGATAATATCGTAGTAGATTTAAACGAACTAGATACACATATAAATCTTTTTGCTTCAGCTAAGTATCTGGCACTACAAAAAGAAGAATTAGGAACCATTCACATAGACGGTGATGTAATCTTAGATTCACCTATGGCTAGTGAAATGCTAAATTATGAAATGTGTGATATTATAGTACAAAACTATGAATCTACATACAGAAGAGAAATCATGTTTATAAAACCTATTATACATAGAGCCGAAGAATATTTTGGTAAAGGTGCTTTCTGTTGCGGAATTATTGGTTTTAATAAACAAGCAGCAAAAGATAAGTTTATTGATAGTTATTTCTCTTTTGCAAGAACATTAAATTCATACCCAGACTTAATAGACAAAATTAATAAATATCAACCTGATGTTATTTTTGATTTACTCTTTGAACAAGCAAATCTATATACTTTATGCTTAAATAACAAATACACAGTTAAACGTCTGTGTCGTAAATTGGCTGATATTTTTGAACTTCGCCATTCTGGAGTTAATCATTACATTTCTAAAATTAAATATCTGGAAGAAAACATAGCTAAATGTAAAGCAGCTGTAAAAGAAATGGCACCTGAAATTTATGAACGCCTATCTAAAGCAGAAATGGAGGGTCTAGAATAATGAAGTACTCACATATTACAAGTTATATCTTATTTGTTATTACTTCTGTAGTAATGCTCGTTTTATTTGTTGTAGGTTTCCTACTCCCACCAATAGGAACAATAGACAGTTCTATAATCCAAGCAGGAGGAGAACTAATGGGGTTAGCATTTATAGTACAGCTTCCTCATGTAGTTCGTGTCATTGGAGATAGAGCTATAAAAATTAAAAAAGGAGATTTCACAATAGAAGCTGGAGAGAAAGATTAATCAAAATTAGAAAAATATGAAACTATTAAATCCGATTGCGAAGCTTCATAAAAGTGAACTTCGTGTTGCATCGCAAAAAAAATGCAAAAAAGCGAGAAATAAAAAGAATTGGTTCGAGATACCAAAACCAGTAGTAGTAACTAAAAATAAGTAAGTATGAAAAAAATAGTAGATACATATTCAAATTCCATTAAACCCATTACTGGTGGACGCTGCCAAAGATGGTGGGAGTCAAACATGAATAATCTTAATAGTGCTAAAAACAAAAAGCACAGAGAAGAAGATGCTGAATTAGATATTCATAAATTCTTGAATGAATTTAATTTAAAAGGCGTCGAATTTGGTAACTGGTTACAACAAGGAGAACGTTACGATCATCTTTTAGCGGCAGGTTATGCACTTTACGAGTTATCTAAGCTTGTTGGCAAAAATATAGGTTTTGACTATAATGTGGGTATTGCATTTGGTGCACGTGGTATGCGTGGAGCTGCAGCACATTTTGAACCACTAGCCAATATGATTAATCTCACAAAAATGAAGGGTCACGGTACTTTAGCACATGAGTATGGTCATGTATTAGATTATAATATTGGTGCTTATCTAGACCAAAACAAACTATATTCTTACCTATCTGGCGGTCGTAGTGTATCTAACCAATTACCAGGGAATACAGGCAAAGAACTTCGTGCTATGGTAAACCAAATTGTGGATTATGTTAAAACAACAGATTCATACAAAAAACTATTTAAAGGGACTCCTGGCAGTCCTTACTGGCATAGACGTACAGAAGTATTTGCAAGATTCTTTGAACAATACGTTGCATACAAAACCAAATCATCTAATAGTTACCTATGTCGCAGATTTGATTGGTACACAACCAGTATGTCAAAAATTGCATATCTTCAAGAAGATGAATTTATGCAGATACTTCCAGTAGCAGACAAACTGGTAGCACGTATTAAAGACTACTGCAGTGAAGATGGTTTACCTCTAAAAGCGAAGCCATACCCAGAGCTAATCATTTACAAACCAAAAGGCCAGGCCAAGGAAGAACCTAAAACTGTAGTTACAAAACAGCCACAAGATACAAAAGCTACAAAAAAAGAAGCAGTAGTTTTATCAAAGGAAGTAAAAGATGCTATCATGGATAGACTTATGAGACACATAGATAATGGTAACTATGGTTTGTTTTCTACATACAAAGAAAACAGCAAAACTCCTCGCATCTTGTTCCAAAACAAAATAGAAATCGATTACTCAAAAGGCTATAAGGGTACTGTAAAACAAACTGGTAAATTGATTGCTACTATTGAAGGTAATTTTGCCAAAAAGAAAAAAGATGGTATGTATAAACAACTAAAACCAACTATTAAATATTTGTAGTATGGCAAAGAAAAGTCAAACAAAGAGTAATTGTAAAAAGTTCCCTTCAGCGAAAGAAACTAAGACAACTGTAAATAAAGATGGTATTCCTGAATATATAGAGGGAATACCTACTAATAAAGATGCTGTAAGCGAACGACGTGAATTGATTGTAAAGTATTACGATGGTTTGTGGAAGCGTCTGCAGAGAGAGGTAAACAGTAACTATATTTACAATGAATACTGGAAAGCAAATATTCATATCGTAAAAAATGAAAGCGACAAAAAAACTAAAAACGTAGCTCTTAGGAACTGGAAATCAACTTATGCAGTTAAACATCTTTATAAGGTTATTAAAAATGCTAAACCTATAAATGGTAATCTGGAAATTGACACTCCTAAAGACGGGGTTCAGAGTAAGAACGGGTATAAGAAGATTCTAATTCTATACTACACATTTACATCTAAAGAATATGAATATTTAAACTTTACTGTAAAAGTGACAATAGGAATAAAAGCTGATAACAAATGTGTTCAGTATGCAGTTAATAAGATTGAGATTAAATAAAAAAAAACAAGATTAAAGACTGAGCCAGTATCGCACTTTCGTTTGAACCACAACATCTTCTAACCTTGTTCATGCAACAAAGGTAATACTAATTTTTAAAATAACAATATATTATGGAAAAAAAAGCAAAAAAAACAAAGAAAACGGTAAAAGCAATTTCTTTTATGACAAGAAAACAAGCAGATAATTTACAAAGTAAATTACGTCCTGCAATTAAAGCTACTACTGCAGTGATCGAGAAGAAAAATCTTAATCCAACCCATGTTAAAGCATTGAAGAAGTATAGAAAAATGCTCCAAGATGCTAATAACTACTTTGGTTGGAGCGTATCTACATTAGCTATGCAAAAATGAAAAAACTAATCTTATACGTTATTACTTTAGGACTATTTCTCGTATCATGTCGAGCACAAAAAGAGATCCTGGATGTAGAAAAGAATGATTCTGTTAGGATTGAATATCATACCATAATAGACACACTTATTATACGCGATACAGTATATATCAA
>JAEIGA010018806.1_pt1 | contig 10530 bp, 8 predicted proteins | sample 9270691 | NCBI WGS metagenome assembly JAEIGA01 (sample SAMN17057246, study PRJNA624740) | gut metagenome | biome: biome; isolation source: fecal sample | host: Bos grunniens | place: China: Xizang | collected 2019
TCTGTATAACCTTACGGATGATGGAAAAAAATTAAACTATATCTATACTTGGACTAGTATTGAATTTTAAATTGACAATATTTATCTGAATTAAGGACGATATAAACAAAGAATCAGTTCAATATCCGTAAGAATCAATGACATTAGAATCTGTGCATAGAAAATACAACATTTCACGAATTTTATTCGGCTGCTTTATATTCCTATCTCCTCTTTGGGAATGGGAATATAGAAGGGCTGACAAATCTCTATTTCACCATCATAAATTACAATAAACATTTCATGCGAAGAAAAATCCCATTATTATTGCTGTTTCTCAGCACTTTGTTCTATTTTTGTACGGAGGCTCCGGAATTAACGGAACAACCGGATATGAAAACAGAAAGTTCGCCAATCGTACGCAAAGCCCAATCGCTACTGAAACGATGTGGGGATGCAGTTTCATTGACAGGATTGTAATTAAAAGATAAAACATTGATAGTTGCTTATCATATACCGTCAGTTTATGATGAACAAACCGTCGGTTTACAATGAAGAAACCGTCGGTTTACGAAATACTAATCGCTTAGGTAAGTATATTGAAAATACAGATAGAATTTTCAATATTTTCTTTACATCACTACATAAATCGCTTTAGTTTGTTGATATTCATGTAGATAAGGTATGTAGTGAACTTATGTAATGAACTTTTTCTCTACATATTCATTACATGTTTTATCTGATTGACTTTCAGATATTTAAGATATTCGATGTAGTGATGTAGTGAAAAACAAGAAATACTTGTTTTTAATATATAATTTCATTAGTGTCTTTTAGTCACATTAAATTTGCATATTTGTCAGATATTCCACCTTTTTGTAACAATTATTACTATTGATTATATAAAACAAATCTCTATCTTTGTAGATATATAGTTTTAAATAATTATATTTATGAAATTAAAATCTTTAGAGAGAATTACTTTGCTGTTTTTATGCTTGAATATCGTCTGTAATGTTTATTCACAGAATAAATATACTCCAGACTGGCAATCATTGGAGCGTCATATGCCCGTTCCCGAATGGATGCGTGATGCAAAGTTTGGTATTTATTGTCATTGGGGTGTTTATTCAGTTCCTGCATATGGTAATGAGCAATATTATTATTATATGCATCGGGATTCTCTTTCCGAAGATTTCCTAATGGGTGGTCATCGTCGTCACGAGGCTATGTATGGCCCTTTGACAGAATTTGGTTACCATGATTTTATTCCGATGTTTAAGGCTGAAAAGTTTAATGCAGATGAATGGGCAACCTTGTTTAAAGAGAGTGGAGCACGTTTTGCCGGAACGGTAGGTGAACATCATGATGGCTTCTCTATGTGGGATTCTAAATATACTCCTTTTAATGCCAAAAATATGGGCCCCAAAAAAGATGTCATCGGACAATTAGAGAAAGCCATAACAGGACGTGGCATGAAATTCTTTGTATCACTTCATCATGAAAATAATTATACTTATGTGAAAGTGAAACCGGAATGGGCTGCGAACAATCCTAAATACGCCAAAATGTATGGTTGTTTGATGGAACACAACGAATGGTTGCAAATGTGGCTTGATAAATGTAATGAAGTTGTGGATAAATATAGCCCAGATATTATCTATTTTGATGCATGGATGGACCAGATTCCCGAAAAACATAAACTTGATTTTCTGGCGCATTATTTTAATCATGCACAACAAACAGGACAAGAGGTAATCTTTACCTATAAATATAAGGAATTTCCAAGAAGTATTGGTATGCTAGACCATGAGATGGCGAATCCCAAAGAAATAGATTCTTTGCCATGGTTATGTGATTATACCATTAGTGATGGTTATCATCGTTCATGGGGATATGTGAAAGGAATGCAATTGAGAACTCACAAAGATATTATTCATAAATTGGTAGAAGTGGTAAGCAACAATGGTCAACTTTTATTAAACCTTTCGCCCATGGCTGACGGAACATTTCCACAAGACCAAAAGGATGTAATGGCTAATGTTGGCGTATGGCTTTGGTCATATGGGGAATCAATTTATGGTACTCGTCCTTATGTCGTATCCGGTGAAATGGTTTCGGAAAAATACAAAGTACATTATACTCGTAAAGGGAAGGAAGTATATGCCATCTTCTTAGACTGGCCCGGAAAAGAAATTCCATTTGCTTTATCTGCTTTAAATCAAGAAAACTTGGGTGGAAAAATAAAATCGGCTACATTATTAAGCGTGAAGAAAAATTATGCGTGTGATTTTACTCAAAAAGATAATGGTTTAGTCGTTACTATACCAAAAGGAGCACGTCTACCTTCTGACGTGGCTCAAGTGATTCGTTTTACGTTAGAATAATACACTACCATACATGAAAAAACATTTGTTAGTTTGTCTGATAGGGCTCTTGTCGATAGTGGGAGTCTATGGTAACAGTGGAAGAACGATATATCCCTTGGATAAAGGGTGGGGTATCAAACCCATTACGGAAGTCAAGAAAGATGTAGAACTGAAGCCGGTTACTATTCCTCATACCTGGAATGCCGAATACATCGAAGGAACGAGTGCGTATAATCGTGAATTGATGATTTACAAACGGAAGTTACAAGTGACTCCCGAAATGAAAGGGAAGCGGTTGTTCTTGTTCTTTGAAGGGGTAAACTCGGTAGCGGATGTGTTTGTGAATTTCCAGACTGTGGCTCATCATCTGGGAGGATATACTGCTTTCTGTACGGAAATAACCAACTTTGTGAAAGAGGGAGACAATGAACTGGAAGTATGGGCAAGTAATGCCTACCGTACAGATGTACTTCCTATAAGCGGTGACTTTAATGTATATGGAGGAATTCATCGTCCTTGTTACCTGATTGTGACCGAACCCGATTGTATTTCGCCGTTGTTCTATGCTTCGTCGGGGGTATTGGTGCATCAACGTAACATCAGCAACCAAAAGGCTGAAATCGAAATAGAGACCATTCTTTCTTTATCGAATAAACGAGAAGGGCTGAATTTGCACGCCTCGATTTACGATGCGAATGGTAAATGTGTTGCTTCGGTACAGTCTGCTGTCAAGGAAGAACATACCTTTCAATCAGTGACTGTCGAAAATCCAGTGCTGTGGCATGGCAGACAGAATCCTTATTTATATACCATAAAGGTAGAATTGTACGACGGCGACAGGTTGTTGGATGAAGTGACCGAACAAACCGGTTTTCGCTATTTCGCTGTAGATGCAGAAAAAGGATTTATGCTGAATGGTAAACCCTATGAATTGTATGGCTTTTGCCGACATGAAGATGTACCGGGTAAAGGAAGTGCTTTGTTGCCTGAAGATTATGAAAAGGATATGGCATTGGTCAAGGAGATTGGAGCAACGGGTATACGATTGACCCATTATCCTCACGCCAAACGAATGCATCAATTATGCGATAGAGACGGAATCGTAGTGTGGGCAGAGATTCCACTTTGTGGGCCCGGAGGATATAATTATACCGGTTATGTAAAGAATGAGGGTTTACAAGCACATTCTCGACAGGTGTTAAACGAATTGGTGTATCAAAATTACAACCATCCGTCAATCTGTTTTTGGGGAATCTTCAATGAATTGTTGATTACCGACAATCAAAAATTCCAGGCATACGATCATCCGGTGGCTTTCGTGAAGGAATTGAATGAACAATATAAGCGTCTGGACCCAACCCGATTGACGACCTTTGCTACGTGTGTTGACCAAACACATTATCTGGGATGTGCCGATTTGATTGCCTGGAACAAGTATTTTGGTTGGAATGGTGGCGAACAGATTGGTCCGTTTATGGATAAGGTCAAAGCAGACTCGAAAGGAACTCCAGTAGGAGTATCTGAATATGGATTTGGAGGAAGCATCAAGCAGCATCTTTGTCCGGTACATGACGAGAAGATGAAATTAGGCCGTTTGCATCCTGAGAATTTTCAAGCCATCAGTCACGAGAAAAATTGGGAAGCTTTGTCGGTACGCGATTATTTGTGGGCAAGATTTATCTGGGTCTTTGCCGATTTTCAGTCGACTATTCGAAAAGAAGGTGATAAGGACGGAATCAACGATAAGGGATTGGTGACCTATGACCGAAAACGGAAGGATGTGTTCTATTTCTATAAAACAAATTGGAACAAGGAACCTTTGTTACATTTATGCGACACACGCTATGTGGAACGTAAGTATGATACCACGCAAGTCAAAGTCTATACCAATCTGGATACGGATGTGACTTTGTATGTAAACGGTAAGAAAATAGGTAAGCAAAAACGCGATGCCCTGAATCGTGTGGTTTGGGCAGATGTTCATCTTCAAAAAGGTGAAAACCACATTCAGGTGGAAGCCAAAAAAGGAAAGAAATTATATACAGAAACTTGTACTTGGATATTACAATAATTTGATAGATTATGAAACGGAATTTGTTGTTTTGGGGAGTAGCCGTTGGCTTGGCATTTGTTGCCTCTTGTACTTCTGCTCCTAAAAAAGATTGGTCGGGGTTGAAACAAGATACCCTTTATGTAAAGGCGGGAAATTTCCTGCCAGGTGAGCACATGAGTGCTTTGGGCGATTCTGCCAATGTGATTCATTATGTGTTGAAGGAAAGAGATAAAGTACCGTATAATCAATCGGTGGTGAGACAAACAACCGAACAAGCTCAATATGGTCCTTCGGCAGACATTCCGTATTTTACTGTTCGTTTTGCCATTCCTATTCCTCCGGCCTATACGCCGACTGAAGTGGCTGAACTGACCGGTATGGATAAAGGGGTGCATCATCATAACCATTCACCGGGATTTGAAATCATGCCGAATGGAGATGCTCTGGCTGTGTATTTCAGTTCTCCGGCCGGAAAGAGTGAAAACGATACCGCTGCAACGTTTGTACAGGCACGTCTTCGTTACGGATCGGAAGATTGGGATATGCCCGAAATTTTCTTTGATACCCAGGAAGGAAACGATCAATCAGGTTTGTTGTGGAATGATAATGGTAAAATCTGGTTTTTCGGGGGAGGTCGTTATATGTCGGATTATGTACCTTTCCGCATCGCTACCTCTACCGATAATGGAGCAACCTGGACATACTCAGTACCTCAATTGGATGCTGTAGCCAAAAGCTTTACCGCTCAACCGATTACCAATGCTTTCCGCGACCCACAAGGTAATATCTATATGGCTATGGACGGTGAAGATGGGGAAAGTTTCTTGTGGAGAAGTTCAGACGAAGGCAAGAGTTGGGTTGATATGGGTGGTCGTACCGGCACCCGCCATTCGACGATTGTCCCGTTGGATGACAAGGGCACTTTGCTCTCGTTGGGTGGAAAAAATGCCGACGTGGATGGATGGAACCCTCAGAATATATCACGAGATTGGGGAGCTACCTGGGAAGAAAGTACAGCTTCGCCATTCCCTCCGTTGGGCAGTGTACAGCGTCCTTCGTTGATTCGACTCGCTTCGGGCAATTTGATGTATATTACCGATTCGTACATGCATAAAAAGAAAATAGCTCCTCCTACCGGTTGGAAGTATGGTTATGATGCCGTGGTAGCTATTTCGAAAGACAATGGTCAGACCTGGCATATCAAACCACTACCGGTTCAGTTGCCACAGCGCCATCGTCCTCCTTATGGCTCGTTGGGATATTCTACCGTTCGTCAGGCTCCGAACGGAGTGATTCATATTTTGACAACAGCCAATTTCCCACCGATTCATTATGAATTGAACGAAGCCTGGTTGTGGTCGGATGCCGGTGAATTGATTCCGGGATCAACTGGTGGCGAAGTGAAAGAATATACCGAAAGCTATGCCAACGGAGATTTGAAATCGAAATGGACGGCTCGTATTTGTCCGAATGGTCGCTATTTGTTGCATGGTGAATTGATAGACTATTATCCAAATGGAAAAGTACAGCACCAGGTGGTTTATGAGAATGGTAGAAAGACTGGTACTGAAGTCTATTACTCTCCTGATGGAAACATGGAATGGATGTGGCAACGCGATTTGGTGAAGAAAGTAGGTGTATGGACTCAATTCTGGAAAAATGGAAACAAGAAGGTTGAGTCAACCTGGAATATCCAACCGGAAGCAAGAGACTTGAAACGTGAATTTTATGGTTATGTGGCCAGTGGACCTTCTACTCATTGGAATGAAGACGGTACCGTTGATAAGGTGTACGTCTTTGAAAAGGGATTGTTAGTAGAGGAATAAATAAAAAGAACGGGGTCGGATGAATTAATTTAAATCCGACCCCGTTCTTTTTTTATGCTTAAATACTCAGCTCGTGTAAAACATTCACCAATTCGCGGTCGATGGGCTTGTCGTTTTTGATGGCTTTGGCGAAGGGCACATAAACAATCTGGTCGTTGACGATACCAATCATCACATTACGTTGGCCTTCGAGTAAAGCTTGGATACTGGCTACTCCCATTCGGCTGGCGATGATACGGTCGTGTGCTGTAGGGCGTCCGCCACGTTGCAAGTGCCCAAGGATGGTTACACGTACATCGTATTGAGGATATTCATTCTTTACACGTTCGGCGTAGTGCATGGCACCACCTGTAAGTTCACTCTCGGCTACCAATACAATGCTACTACTCTTGCTCTTGCGGAATCCGTGTTCGATAAATTCTTCCAATTGGTCTACTTCCGTACTGAATTCTGGAATGATGGCTGCTTCGGCACCGGCAGCGATGGCACCGTTCAGGGCAAGGAATCCGGCATCGCGTCCCATCACTTCTACGAAGAACAAGCGCTCGTGCGAAGTGGCAGTGTCGCGAATCTTGTCTACTGCATCGAGGATGGTGTTCAAGGCGGTATCATATCCGATGGTGGTATCGGTGCCATAAAGGTCGTTGTCGATGGTGCCCGGCAAGCCGATACAAGGTATATCATATTCTTGAGCGAAGATACGTGCTCCGGTCAAGGAACCGTCTCCTCCGATAACAACCAAAGCGTCGATTTCATGCTTCTTCATATTTTCGAAAGCTTGGGCGCGTCCTTCGGGGGTGGTAAACTCCTTGCAACGGGCAGTCTTTAAAATGGTACCACCTGCTTGGATGATGTTGCTTACGTTTTGTGACTTGAATTCTACAATTTCGTCGGTGACCAAACCTTTGTATCCTCTGTAAATGCCATATACTTTCAACCCGTTGGAAATGGCTGCGCGGGTTACCGAACGGATTGCTGCATTCATACCGGGAGCATCTCCCCCAGATGTCAATATACCAATACTTTTAATGATTGCCATAATTGTATCTTTAAGTTGTTATAATTAATTTTCTAATCATGATTGTTTTTCATTACCACCTTTTTGCACTCTTCCATTAACCATTTGGGAGTGGATGTAGCTCCACAAATACCGATGGAATGGGCGTTTTGTAGCCATTCCGATTGTATTTCGTCGGGTTGGTCTATCTGATGGGTGTTGGGGTTTACTTGCAGACACTCGTGATAGAGTATTTTGCCATTGGAACTTTTCCGACCGCATACAAACAGAATAAGGTCATGACTGGAGGCGAAACTACGGATGTTAGGCATCCGGTTGGCCACTTGCCGGCAAATGGTGTCGTAATATTGGAAGGATGCGTCAGGAGAGATATGTTCCTTGATATAGTTCACTATCTGCCAAAATTCGTCCACCGATTTGGTGGTTTGAGAATACAGACGAATGTCTTTGGTGAAGTCGAGGCGGTCGGCCTCTTTCAGACTTTCGATGACAATGGCTTCTCCGTTGGTCTGTCCTACCAGTCCCAACACTTCGGCATGTCCGTTTTTACCATAGATGACAATCTGTTTGTTGAAACTGTCCTCGGAGTTGTGGTATTCTTGTTTAATGCGCTTTTGCAGACGGAGTACAACCGGACAAGTGGCATCGATGATTTCGATGTGGTTTTCTTGAGCCAATTTGTAGGTGGACGGAGGCTCTCCATGAGCACGGAGCAGTACCTTGACGTGATGAAGACGGGCAAATTCTTCGTGGTTGATGGTGATAAGTCCCATCTTCTTGAGACGCTCGCATTCTTGGCCATTGTGCACGATGTCACCCAAGCAATAGAGCGTATTGCCCTTTGCCAGTTCTTCTTCCGCTTTTTGGATGGCGGTGGTCACTCCGAAACAGAAGCCTGATCCGTTGTCTATTTCTATGTTAACCATGAGTGACCCGTTGGAATTGTTCGGCCAACCATTGTTTCTGCTCTTCGATGGTTAGGTGGCTGTTGTCGAGCAATATGGCATCTTCGGCTTGACGAAGTGGACTTACGGCGCGGTTTTGGTCGATATAGTCACGCTCTTTTACATTCTTCAGTATTTCTTCGAATGAAACTTCCTGACCTTTGGCTGTTAGCTCGTCGTAACGGCGTTGGGCACGAATTTCGGCAGAAGCTGTTACGAATATTTTCAGTTCAGCATCAGGGAATACAACCGTACCGATGTCTCGACCATCCATCACGATCCCTTTGGCCTTACCCATTTCTTGCTGGAGGCGTACCATTGCTTCGCGGACAAATCCTAAAGCTGCTACAGGACTGACGTGGGAGGAGACTTCCATCGTGCGGATACGCTCTTCTACATTAGCACCGTTTAAATAGGTAACGGGACGTTGTGTTTCCGGATTCAATTGAAAAGAAATGTTGATTTCAGACATTCTTTTTTCTAGGGCTTCTATATCTATTCCCTCTTCTGTAAACAAATGGTTCTCCAAACAGAAAAGTGTTACGGCGCGATACATGGCACCGCTATCTATATAAATGTAGCCTATTTCACGTGCCAAATCTTTTGCCATGGTGCTTTTCCCGCAAGAAGAATATCCGTCTATGGCAATGGTTATTTTTTTCATGATTAAAGATTGTTGTTTTAGGCTTCAAAGATAAATAAACTTCTTTGTTTAGGAATGAAAAACGAAGAAAATAACAGGCTTTAGCAAATTTTTACTGAAGAAAGGTTTCTTGTTTGAAATAAATGTACTACATTTGTCGCTGTAGTATAACTACATCATTTATTTATTAATTTTTAAACAAAACTTTATGGAAGTTAAAAAATCGCCTAAAGCGGATTTGGAAGGTAAGAAGACCACCAGTTTGCTCATCGGTTACGTACTGATCTTGGCTATTTTGTTCGTTGCGTTCGAATGGAGTGAACGTGATAAGCAAGTAACTACAGATACAGGTATCGTAGATGTTGTGTTTGAAGAAGAAATTATTCCTATCACAGAACAGGAACAAAAACAAGCTCCCCCTCCTCCTGAAGCTCCAAAAGCTGAGGAAATTATCCAGATTGTAGAAAACGATGCTGAAGTGGAAGAAACTACTATTCAGGCTTCGGATGAAACAGATAAGGCCGTAGAAGTGAAGTATGTTCCGGTTGAAGTGGAAGAAGAAGAAGTGGAAGAACAACAGATTTTCCAAGTAGTAGAAGAAATGCCTGAATTCCCTGGTGGTATGTCAGAATGTATGAAGTTCTTGGGTAAGAACATCAAGTATCCGACTATTTCTCAGGAAAATGGTGTGCAAGGTCGTGTAATCGTACAGTTTGTGGTTAATCAGGATGGTTCTATCGTTGATGCGGTAGTAGCTCGTGGTGTAGACCCTTATTTGGATAAGGAAGCGCTCCGCGTGGTAGGTATGATGCCGAAATGGAAACCAGGAAAACAGCGTGGTAAGGCTGTACGTGTAAAGTACACATTGCCTGTTATGTTTAGATTACAGTAATCGAATGAAAAATCTAGTAGAGGCTGCCCTAAAAGCAGCCTCTTTTTCTGTTACACCTATAATTTATAGATTATGCTTTATTCTGCGTCCCAATTATTAGAAAAAGTAAATGCGTACATCAAACGGATGCCTTATATGCGTGAGCCCCGTGAATTGTATGAACCGATTGAATATGAATTGTCGTTAGGCGGTAAGCGTGTTCGCCCGGTTTTGATGCTTATGGCGTATAATTTATATAAGGAAGATGTGGATTCCATCTTGTCGCAGGCGGTTGGGCTGGAAACTTATCATAACCATACGTTGCTTCACGATGATGTGATGGACAAGGCTGATATGCGGAGAGGTAAACCTACTGTACATAATGTATGGAGTGAAAATGCAGCTATACTTTCTGGAGATGCTATGCTGATATTAGCTTATCGGTTGATGGCTGATTGTCCGGATGATAAATTAAAAGGGGTATTGGATATCTTTACGCAGACCACCATGGAAATTTGTGAAGGTCAGCAATGGGATATGGAATTTGAGAAGCGTCAGGATGTGACGGTGGATGAATACATGGAAATGATCCGCTTGAAGACATCGGTGTTATTGGCTGCAGCTTTGAAGATTGGAGCTTATCTTGCCGGTGCTCCTAGGGAAGATGCAGAGAAACTCTATGATTTTGGCGTGAAGATTGGATTGGCATTCCAACTACAGGATGATTTCTTGGATGTGTATGGTGATCCGAAGGTGTTCGGAAAGAATATTGGTGGAGATATCTTGTGCAACAAGAAAACCTATATGCTGATTACCGCCTTGTCTCA
>JAEIGA010018807.1_pt1 | contig 10530 bp, 12 predicted proteins | sample 9270691 | NCBI WGS metagenome assembly JAEIGA01 (sample SAMN17057246, study PRJNA624740) | gut metagenome | biome: biome; isolation source: fecal sample | host: Bos grunniens | place: China: Xizang | collected 2019
GTTTTACTTTTATCTACATATACAAACACAGCTAAAAATAAAACCGATAACAATATTTTATTAAATGGAGGTAGTGCTACCACACAAGGTAGTGAAATTGTAATTTCTGCTGATTACACTTCATTTATACAATATGTTTATCCTATTATTAACAACATACCATCTGCAAAAAATTATACTGAAATGGATTATGATCCTTTATTGGATTATATGCATTGGAATACAGAAGCTTCTGATTATACTAATATAGATTTAATTTATAACATTGCTACTCCTAATGAACCTTTAGATATTTCTGTAAAATTTGCATCTTCTGGTTTAACAAGTAATTCTTATTGGACAAGTACAGATTTATACAGAACCATTCGTATTAAAAGTGGAACCAATTCTTTTAGTCAATTATTCTCATTTCCTAATGCGAGTACAGTCATTTCTTAGGATTCTGATTATAACATTGAAATTTCTGAAAGTAAAGAAGTTAATGTTGTAGATTATTTAGAAAATATTGAACACTTAGTATTACAAGAAGCAGACATTACTTCTGATGGATTGAACTTTACTGGATGTAATCGTTTGAAAACTTTAGTACTAGGAAAAACAGATAATAATTTAACAGATTCTCCTGAAGATACTCCAACCGAAGATATTGAATGGTATGCAGTTAAATTTGTTGATGTATTAAATCCAGGAAATACAATTAAAGTGAATGCAGCTGGAGCTAGCACAGGATTTAAACAAGTTATTTTGCCTAAATCAAATAGTGTTGAGCAAGTAATATTGCCTAATTGTATTGAAATTGCAAACATTAATTATTATCCTAATTTACAACGTTTTGAATTTAATGCAGGTACAGAATTGACAAACTTAACTATTGATGGACGTAATCCTAATCATATTGTTGAGTACTTATTAAATAATTTTGTAGGCACTTATACTACTAATTTAGAAATTACTAATATTCCTGATAATTTCTGGTTATCTGAAAATGCTTGTAAAAAATTAACTCAAATAAGTAATGTTAAAATAGCTGGAAAAATTAATATAGGAGATGGTTCTAATTTAGCCCAAATCGATTGGACAACAAAACGAATGTTAGTTGAAAAATTTGGAAATATTGATGATTCAAGTAAAAATAAAATTATTTTTGATTATAAAAAAGTAAATTATGATGGTAGTGCAGTATCTGTTAATGCTACCGGAACTATTGAATCTTCAGGTTTGGCTCCTATTTAGTTAAACATTTCTGGAAATAACATTCCTATTGAATCAGACGGAAAACATGTTCGTATTAAATATTCAATTAAAGATAAATCTACAGGATCAACTCCAAGTACTTCAGATATTTGTTTTGTTAATGCTTGGACACCTCAATTAGTAATTAAAGAAGGGTTAACTGGAGTTTATATTATAACTACGGAAGTTTATCCTTCATCTGGAAGCACTTCAATTAAATTAACTACAGAACTTACTGTAGGATTTTATGCTCCTAAAGTAGGAGATTTTGCTTACGTAAATGGAAGTTTTAGTTCTGTATGTGATCCAAGTCAAGGTTTAGTAGGAGTTGTATTCTATAGTAATAAATCTGTAGTAGATGGTAAAAATACTTATGATGTACGTGTTTTAAGCGCAAGTTATAGTAGTACAGATGTTCCTCTATCTCCTGCAATATATGCACGTAATTTTTCTTAGAGTGGAGGAAACTCTTTATCTTTGAAACAAAATCAATATAATAGTTTATTGGATAAATTAGGATTAAATCCAGATTCTTATTATAAAGATCCTTATACATCTGTAACATCTCAAACACGTAATTCTGCAAATGGAACAATTGTGTATGATATGAAGCAAAATGGAATTGATTTGTATCAAGTTGTTTTTGATAATGTAAGAGAACATGAAGTATAGAAATCTTATATAGATTTAGCAAACGGATTTATTGCAAAATTAAATTCAGAAGCTAGACTTAATCTTTCAGAAAATTACATAGAAGAGTTTGGTTGGATTAAGCCCACTTAGGAAGGTAAAGAAAGATTTGAAAATCTTATGAGAGAGCTTAATTCTAAAACTTACATTGATGTTCAAAATAGCTCATATAAATCTTCAGATTGTGGTGGTTTTACATTTGCTCTATTCCCTGCTTTCTTAAAAGCTTTGTATTATGCTCCAGAAAATTTAACTGGTAAGGGAGAAACATACTTTGGAATTGGTAATTGGTATATTCCAGATTCTCGTGAAATGGAAAGATTAATTTATTATAGAATTAATAGTACTATCAGTACAGATGCTTCTTCTGAAACTGCTTGGAATAATACGGTAGCTTCTGGTAAAGATGTTAGTGGTAAAAAATTAAATGTGTTTACAACAGATGCATTTACTAACATTGCATATCTATCAGATCAAGGACCACAAATTACTTCCGAAGGAACTAGTATTGGAGAAGGAATGACTTATGGATCTGCTTACTGGAATAACTCTCCTCAATGGATAGCAACAGTATCCGAGTGGGAATCTGCTGTATGTGCTAGAGATACATCTCATAATGTTTCACCTGTTTGTAGAATAGTATTAGTTGAATCATGAAATACAATATAAATAATACCTCTGTGGTTATCTATGATGGTAACCACGAGGTAAAACTTCCTAAGTTAGAATTTAGCAATGCAATATTAAATGAAGCTGTTTTAGAAAAATTGTCTTTTGAAGATTTGCAAAACATTTGGAAAAGTTTATATGGAATTCCGGCTAATGTTAAACAAATTTTATTAAAAAAGAATTAGTTGTACAGTTCTTCATCTAGTATTAACTCATTTTTCTATAACGGAAACGAGTATTGGTTAGATAAAGATAATAGAACTTGCTTATGGAATCTTAGTAACTCTAGTTTAGGTGATATTGAATTTATTGTTGGCGATAAAATCGTTGAAATGAGTTCAATCAAATTAAAAGCCTTTTTATTAAAACTAGAAGTATATGCTTATAAATGTTTTGTAAACACTTTTAAACATGAACAAACTATTAAAGATTTACAAAGTTTAGAAGATATTATTAATTATAATTATACAACTGGTTATCCAGATAAAATAACATTAGAATGAGTAGTATATTAAATTCTATTTCATAGGGTGATCTCTAGGTACAAAGCGTACCTAGGGATAAACCTATTAAAGAAGATTCTATCGCATACTTATTGTAGAATTCTGAAATAGAATTTGAAATACCTGATAAAACGTGCGATTAGGAATCATCTAAATTACCTATGTTTGAAGAGTTTGAAATAATACAAACTGATGATATACAAAAACCAAGTTTAGATGATTTATTTCAAAACTCTGAAATATCACTACCTGTTGATTTACCCATTGTTGATAAATTGGATGATATTAATACAGGATTTGGCGAAGACCACGATTTACATTATAAAATCCAATGCCTTAAATTAAACACACCTCTTTATAAAGAAAATTATCTGAATGAATTTACAACAGAAGAGGATAAAGCTGCTGCTAGACATGCTTTAGGATTATATAATAAAGGCGATGTAATAGCAATGTCGTTATTAACTGCAGAGGATGGTCTTCCTTCCAAACAAGCCTGGAATGATGCTACTTTAAAACAACTAAAAAAAGGTGATAAATTTTTTACACCTTATACTTCTTTTTCAGCGGTATTTGATTCTAATGGAGATTCGTTAGAAACTAAAATTATCAATCTCAATGAGTTAATTAACCAACAACAAAAAGAAATTACAAAAATTAATGAAGTATCTAATAATTCAAGTATTTTTAGTTTGGGAGATGTACGAGTATTTTTACAAGGATTTAATAATGGAGATAATCTTAAAACAACTCTTAATAATATGAATGAAGAGATGTTGAGATTTGAATCAACCGGACAAATATAATATAATATGGCAACACAAAAAGGTTTTATTAAAGATTGGGCGGGTAGAAATATTCTTCCAATCACAAGAGGCGAATTAGTATTAGATAAAGATGGTAATATAGCTTTAAACTCAAAATATTTTCTTGCTGGTGAAAACGGTTCTCAATATGGTTTGATTACCGCAGCCGAACGTGAAATGTTAAGTGGAGGTGGTAGTGGTTCTGGTAGTAGTGGTATCACTGATTTATATAATAGATTAGATTATATTAATTCAGGATTATAGTTTAATGGACAAACATTAAACTTTTATGATATAAATAGTAACGCTACCCCTATTCAAATTGGTTCAACAGGTGACGGTAAACTTATTATAGGTGTTTCTAACAACGTTATTAATTTTACTTTAGAAGCATTAACTAATAATGATACTACCGCGTCAAATATTGTTAAAGGTTTATAGGTTGATAAATTCGGTCGTGTAATTTCTGTAACAAGTGATATACTTAATAACAGTGATATACCTTCTGAACTTACTGGTAAAACTTTAACTAACGCTGTTTTAAAAAGTGCCACTACTGCTGATAAAGAAATTGGAACTGATGAAAAAGCTATAGTAAATAAAGCATATGTTGATGCAAAGGTTCAAGAAGTAACTGGAGTCGCTACAGGTGCTTTAAAATTTGGTGGAGGTATTAATTCTGCTAATGAAGCGGAAACTGCTTTAACTAGTGCACTCCATCATAATAGTTATTTTAAAGTTACGACTGAATTTGAAATTAATACCAGTGATTTAAAAGATAGTGCGGGTATTTCAGGTTCAACATTGAAAGTTAAAGTTGGAGATACTTTAATTGTAGTTCCTACAAACGGAACACGCTCTTAGTTTGTATATGTACCTTCTGGTGATGATGTAACTACTATTACAGTAAGAGGAGAGGATGAAGCAGCTAATGCATTAACAACTGAAATTGGAAATGTAACTTTAAAGTTTGGTCCGCTATTTAATGTAAAAAATAATCCTTCTGGAAGTAGAACTGCTTACATTACTTTTCCACAAGCATCTCAATCTACAGGAGGTTATCTAAGTAAAGAGGATTACGCAGCTTTTAAAAATTATGCGAATTCATTAAGTGTAGATTATGTTGGTGAATTTTCATCTGGTGCAGGTGTTTACACAATTGGTACTTTAACACTTGGTTCTGGGGAAAAAATTATTTATGGTAAAAACAATATTACTACCTTAACATTAAATAATGGGTCAGGAACAAATCCAGAATATAATCCAATTTTAAAATTTACTGAAACAGGAGCAACTGATGTTTCAATTGCAATTAAAGGTTTAAATGGTATTCTGACTAAGAAAAATGGTAACAATATTGAAATTGGAGCAGCAAATGAAATTATAGAGCAAACAGTTCCTGGAACATCTACTCAAACTCAATATTTAATTATTGACGATGGTTATAAATTTGGTGTACAAATTGGTGAAGTTGATGCGGATGGTAATATAACACAGCACGGTTTAACTGATTTTAGTCAATTTATTAATTTAGTTTCAAAAGTAAGTCAAACTACTCGTTTTGAGGTGTTTGAATACTCTTTAAAAGGTAGCGCTAGTACTACTGAATATCGTTATGGTAATCAACTACTAAAAGACGCTATCGCATTAGCAACCATTTAATATTATTATATATGGCTAAGAAAATATTCTTACGAGATGAAAATAATGTTAAAGTTTTGCCAATTACCAGAGGAGAATTAGTACTGGATTCCTCTGGTAATCCGGCATTTCACTCAAATGAATTTCTGGCTACAGATTCTCAGCCAGGATTAATGTCTCCTGATGATAAACAGAAATTAGAAACAGTCGCAGGAAATACAGTAGATACAGAGTTGAGTAATACCTCAACTAATCCAGTTCAAAACAAAGTTTTAACGTAGATTATAAATAGCATTAGAGAAAAATATTTGAAATCTGCGGTTGTTAGTGGAAATAAAGTAACAATCACAGACCAAAGTAATAATACTGTTGAGTTTGTTAATTCCACATATCAAATAGTTACTAATGCTGTTGATGGTTTAGTTCCAAAATATGATTCTGTTGATGGTACAATAGATACTCAAACAACAGACTGGGTATTAACTAATCATAATGGAACTTTAGGTTGGTATAAATTACCATCCGCAGCTTTCAATAGTAGTTCTGTACAATTATTTGTTGGAGCAAAAAGTACTAGTAATAATAACAATAGTAACTCTGCTACTACGAATGGTAACACTTATTTAAAATTATTTGGCAATTCTACACTGAAATATCAGTACAATATAAAAGGTACAGGACTTACAACTGTAATAAGTGATGATAGTGGAACAATTACAATCAATACACCTACATCACATAATCAAGCTTCGTCAGATATTAATAGTCTTACAGGTTATGTTAAAGCCACAGCTATAGCTGCTATCGCTGCATCAGATTCATTAAATACCGCTTTAGGTAAGCTTGAATTAAAGGCAGACACTGCTTACACATTAGTGGCAGGCGCTTACGATGGTGATGGTACTATCGAAAATCTTGCTGAAATTTTAAAAGTATTAGAAGGTATTTCTGATACTGAAACTATTCAGGCTATTATTGGAAAATATTTACCTTTAACGGGAGGTACTATATATAATTCAAATGTTGCAACTCCTCTGTATATAAAAGGAGCTACAACTTCTGCTTTTATTGGATTTCAGGATAAAGATGCCAAGACTATGGGATTTATTGGTATGTCTGGTGAAAATTCTCTTAAATTTTGTAAACGTAATGGAATCACTAATTATGATATACTACATACGGGGAATTATAATTCATACGCACCGACTTTAACTGGAACTGGAGCTAGTGGAACTTGGGGAATTAATATTAGTGGTACAGCAGCTCATGCTACATCTGCAGCGGCGTTAGCTTGTGGTTCTTTTGATACAGCTTCTCAAATAACTACAGCGTATGCTCAATGGGCTAATAATTCTAGTTGTTCTGATGTACCATCTATGGGTTATGCAGCTGTTTTGAATGTGGGTTATGGTAATTACAGATGGTGGCAAATTTGGAATAGTAGAAATGATCATCAATTATTTTGGAGACCTGAAAAATCTGATGCGTCTGGTTGGGCAGATGTGCATACTTTAATTGATGATAAAAATATTTCTAATTATTTACCAGTAGTAACTAATTACTATTGGGCTAACGTCCCTATTAGCGCTACTAGTAATAGCGGTACTAGTCCCACTTTTAAGAATGCAACTACAACCGGTTTATTAACTGTTTCTTCTAATTCTACACATTGTGGTATAAAAGTAGGTAATAACTACATTAACGCAATTAATGGTGAGTTAATTATTCAAAATAATACCGCAATTCGTTTTGGTGATGATTCTTGGTATTATAACTATTGGGCAGGATTAAAATATGTACATTCTTCTAAAACTATATCATTAGGTCTTGCGGATGGTACACATTTTACAGCGAATAATGCTTAGTCTGGTGGTACTATATAGTTTCCTGGTATATCTACAATGTCTATGGTATCGGGTGCAAGAATACATGCTAACGGTGGTAACTTGTGTTTAGGAAATTCTAATAATGCAGGATGGTTGATGTTACAAGACGTATGTTCTTAGTCAGGTAGTACTTATTGGAGTATTTATAACGGAGGATCTGCAAGATTTGGTTAGATTACCTCTACTGTAGCTACTGGAACTGCTCCTTTTATAATATCTTCAACCACTGTTAATTCTAATTTAAATGCTGATTTATTAGACGGATACCATGCAAATAGTACAAGCAATAAACCTTGGGGAACAATACCAGTAATTAATACTTCGGGATGGATGGAAGTAGGTAAACATTTTGAATTTCATTATGATAATACAACTGGAAGTGACTATTCTACTATATTATAGTGTACAGGTAATTATTCTAATATAGTTAATTTGCCTTCTGCATCAGGAACTCTTGCTTTAACATCGCAAATTCCAACATCTCTTCCTGCTAATGGTGGTACTTCTACAGATGCAAAGTATTTAAAACCTGTTTCTCCAACATCGGATTCGAGATTTTGGTATTATATGGGTCAACCTGCTATTGCTAATGCTTTTGAAGGCTCTAGCTCAGATTATTCGATATATAGCTATCCTAAAGATGGTACTTATGCTAGCAGTACTAATGTTAATATCCAAAATTTACGTTTACAATGGTCAACAGGCTATTTTCATGATATATTCACTTCTCCTAATGCTAGATACTTATGGCATCGTGATGTTACTAATAATTCTGCTAAAGCTTGGGCTAGAATTGTAGAAGAAGATTGTGATAGTTATACAAATACTTGGAATATTAGTATTAACGGAAGTTCTGGTAGTGCAACGACAGCTACTACTGCAACTCGATCATCTATTGCCGGTGATGGTACACTGAATATGATTCCTCAATATCATAATGAAATTAATTTTGGAGGTACTTCTTCTGCTACTATTCTTTATTTTGGTTATAGAGCAGTAGATTCAAGACCTATACCGACTAGGTTTATATTTGGAGGTTCTGATGGTTCTGCTTCTGTAAAAGCAAGTGGATTTATTAAGAAAGGATCTTCTGATTCTTATGTGCTTCTTGGTGGAAGTGGGCATAAACTAGAATCAAGTTTATCTGTAAATTATGCAAGTAGTGCTGGTACTGCATCTAAAGCTACTAATGATATTGATGGCAATGCCTTTAAAACTACTTATTTAAGAAAAGTTACTGTTGCTAATGATACTACAAATGATTTTAACTAGTTTGAAAGTATGACTCTAACAGGTAGAGGAGATCCTAAAACAGGAGCTTCTTTAACAAATGCACCTTGGACGGGTTCAGGACCTGCTGGAGGTTATGGAGTTTTAACATATTTATGGTCTGGTTATGGTACTCAAATGGCTTGGGGTTATAATAGTAATAGAATTTATATCAGACCAAAGTATTATACTAGTACTTCTGGATCTATTGTTTGGTCTTCTACTTGGGATCAAATAGCTCTTATTTCAGATATCCCAACCAAAGTATCACAATTAACTAACGATAGTGGTTATATAACTAGTTATACAGATACCGCTGCTGGAAAAACATTTAAAACACTATCTAGTAAATCGCATACTAATTGGATAAATAACACAACAGATGATAAAATTATACCAACTATGTCATTTATGGCATATTGGAATGGTGCATATTCATCTACCAATGCTTCTAATCTTACTTATTGTGCTAATGGTACGATAATCGGATCATCTAATTATACATCTTATTTAGGATATATCGGTACTACTTCCGTACAATCTAGTAGTGCAGCACAAGCATTAACTGGAATAAGTAGAATCAGCAATGCTTCTAATTCAAGTTTGTATTTAGGAAATTCTGATAATTCAAGTTGGGTATATACACAAGATATTTGTTCACATTCAGGTAGTAGTTCTTGGGCAATAAATATAGGAGGAAATGCTTGGTTTAAAAAAATTAATGTTGGATATACTTATTCAACAAATGGATCTAATTTATTAAATGTAACAGGAGGATTAATAGATGTTACAAATAATGGTAATACATTATCAATAGGTTCTAGAAATTCTACATGGTGTCATTTTGAAAACAGTGCTAATATTGCTTTTTATTTTAATAATACAATACATTCTACAGGAGGATTTACCGTATATAGTACTAGTTATGGTATTAATTCTTCAGGTGTAGGAACATTTTCTACGGTGAAACCAGTTAGTAATAATACATACACATTAGGAACATCTAGTTTAAAATGGAAAAATGTATATGCTACTACATTTAATGGTGATTTATCAGGAAATGCATCGTCGGCATCTAATTTAAAAAATAATTCTAGTGGAGCAGTAGATTCTATAAGTTTTTATAGAGCTTCTAGTGTTTCTGAAACTTTAGCATCTTCTCCTTCTTACTGTAAACCTGCAAATGTAGATTCAGATGGTAATACAATGATTCTTCGTATGCGATGGTCATCAGGAGCACACGGTCATGATATATATGCAGGACCAAATGAACCAGAGTTATGGCATCGTAATACTAAAAATAGTACTGAAGTATGGCGTAAATTTATAGATAGTGGAAACATAGGTTCTCAATCTGTTAATTACGCAAATAGTTCAGGTAATTCAGATACCGTAGATAGTTATCATATATCTGTAGGTTCTTCAGCAGGAACTGCAACTAACACAATTTATTTTGTAATATAATGGCAGAAATTTTAAAAAATAATATTAAAATTGATAATACATACATTAAAGATTTAAAAGTAGGTTCTTCTCCAGTCAAATATGTAAAAGACTGGAGAGGTAACTTATTATATGATACATTTCAAAAAAATGTTTATGGTACTACATCGATAACATTTTACTATTCTAAATATAATAGTGTTTCAAACAAATGTCCTAATACTGGAGGTAGTGCTAGTCCTACAGTTAGTGCTTCTAGAACATATACTAAACAAGGTTATTCTGGAGCTTCTTATACAGGAGGCACTGAAAATTTTACTACTTTTAGTTATTCAATAATATCTGGGTCTAGTTATGCATCGGTTTCAAGCAATGGTACTGTAACATTTA
>JAEIGA010018808.1_pt1 | contig 10529 bp, 9 predicted proteins | sample 9270691 | NCBI WGS metagenome assembly JAEIGA01 (sample SAMN17057246, study PRJNA624740) | gut metagenome | biome: biome; isolation source: fecal sample | host: Bos grunniens | place: China: Xizang | collected 2019
CAGGATAGCGCAAAAGTAGTACAACTTGCAGAAGCATTGCCAAGTGTGTCCGTTTCCTGTGGAAACGGAACACAACACGATTTGCTTTTGGAAGAGGGTATTGAAGGTATGGACGGTTTTTGTGCACTTACGGACATTGACGAAGAAAATATTATCGTTTCTATGTTCGCAAATAAAAAGAAGGTACGAAAGACAATTACCCAGATTCAGAACGATGATTTATTTGGTATGTTAGATGAACTTGGAATCAAAAACAACGTATCTCCAAAACGTGTCGTTGCCAGCCGAATCAATAGTTATGTTCGTGCGCTTGCAAATTCCAGAGGAAGTAATGTTTTGACATTATATCAGCTGGTAAACAATCAGGTAGAAGCCTTGGAGTTTTTGGCGAAAAAACAGGAAAAAATTTACGATACACCTTTGAAAAATCTCAAAATCAAAAAGAATTGTCTGATTGCCTGCATTATTCGAAAAAATGAAGTTATCATACCAAATGGTAATTCAGAAATTAAGTTGGGCGATAACGTAGTAGTTGTAACAACGCATAAAAACTTCAACGACCTGACGGATGCGTTTGAGTGAGGTGAAACGGTATGGAGTATAGAAAACTTGGAAATATTTTAGGTAAGATTATGGTGTTAGAGGGGATTTTGATGTTAGCTCCCCTGCTTGTAAGTCTTATCTACAAAGAATCCGTTTTACACATATTGGCATTCGTCATTCCGATTGTTCTTTTGTGTGGAATTGGTTTTGGATTACAGATTCCAAAGGCGAGAAGAAATCATTTATACCAGAAAGAGGGATTTGCACTTACGGCTCTTGTTTGGATTATTATGACGATTTTTGGAGCGATTCCGTTTGTCATTAACGGGGATATTCCAAATTATGTAGATGCCTGCTTTGAAATTATGTCTGGATTTACGACTACAGGTTCTAGCATTATTCCCGATATCACACAGATGTCACATTCGACGCTTTTTTGGAGAAGCTTTTCTCATTGGATCGGGGGAATGGGAATTTTGGTATTTGTGTTAATTTTCATTCCAGAAAGCAATGACGGCTCCTCCATGCATCTTTTACGCGCAGAAAGCCCTGGTCCTCAGGTTGGAAAACTAGTTTCCAAAATGAAAGTGACCACGCGTATTTTATATTTGATTTATCTTGGCATGACAGTGCTGGAAATTATCATTTTGATGTTGGATAAACCAATTCCTGGATATGAGAGCGAACAGTTTTTCTTTAGTTTACTGGCTTCCTTTGGTTGTGCTGGTACAGGTGGTTTTGGATTTATTCCAGGAAGTATGGAACTGTTTCATCCGTTTTCACAGTATGTCATGGCGATTTTCTTGATTTTATTTGGCTGTAATTTCAGTTTGTATTATCTTTTGTTGCTTGGAAAAGTGAAGGATGTTTTGCGAAGCGAAGAAATTCGAAGTTATGCTTTGCTTGTGGTGCTTGCTGTTTCCTTTATTTTTCTCAGCCTTGTGGGAAAATTTGAGGCAATTCCACAGGTCTATACCACAGAAGAAGCCTTTCGTCATTCCTTGTTTCAGGTAGCATCGCTGATTACAACGGCGGGTTTTTCCACAACGGATTTTCATACGTGGCCGATGCTTGCTATTACTACCTTGGTACTTGTGATGTTTACAGGGGCGATGGCTGGTTCCACCGCAGGGGGAATGAAAGTTTCCAGAATTGTAATTTCCATAAAAGGTACGTATATTAATGTAAGAAAGGCCATCAATCCTCGCTACGTTGCTACGGCTCGTTTTGAAGGAAAGACCCTTGGACAAAAGACCATCAACGACGTATTTGCCTTTATTACCTTATATGTATTTATTTTGTTGATTGTTATTTTGCTTTTGGCATTTGACCCAGTCAATGGTCAGATGATAACGGTGGTCTCAGATGCAGGAACTTATACGGTAGAGCATGGATTCTTTACGAATTTTTCTGCTTCTCTTGCCTGTATCTCCAATATTGGTCCAGGATTTGAAGCGGTAGGACCGTATGCAAGCTTTGCAAATTATAGTATGTTTTCCAAACTTGTATTAATCTTTACGATGTTACTTGGAAGATTGGAAATTCTTCCAGTGTTGATTCTTTTTAATCACAGAACGTGGAAGAGAACCTAATCGTAGAACACTTATGTTAGCCCTTGATGTCTAAGTTAGATGTCAAGGGCTAAAACTTTTTTAAATTTTTTGTCAAAATGAATAGTTAAAAGTGGAAGTGAGAATCATTTTACTGAAAAGAAATTTGAAATAAAATTTTGCGATTTCAGGAGGATTCTTATATGGCACTTAGTAAAGTTGAAATTTGCGGGGTAAATACGGCAAAACTTCCACGTTTGACGGAAGAAGAAAAAGAAGTGCTTTTCCATCGAATCAAAAACGGAGATAAAGAAGCGAGAGAAATTTATATTAAGGGAAATCTTAGGCTGGTACTAAGCGTAATCAAGCGATTTGCAAACAGCAATGAGAATCCAGATGATTTGTTTCAGATTGGCTGTATTGGATTGATGAAGGCTGTGGATAATTTTGATACAACCCTTCAGGTGAAATTTTCAACCTATGCAGTGCCAATGATTTTAGGCGAAATCCGTCGTTATCTTCGCGATAATAATACCATTCGCGTCAGCCGTTCTCTTCGTGATATTGCGTATAAGGCAATTTATGCGAAGGAAAACTACGTAAAGCTTCATCAGAAAGAACCGACCATCATGGAACTTGCGACGGAGATTGGTGTGGAAAAAGAAGAAATTATGAATGCCCTAGATGCCATTCAAAGTCCGATGAGCCTGTACGAACCCGTCTATACCGAAGGTGGAGATAATCTTTATGTGATGGACCAAGTCAGTGATAAAAAAAATCGAGAGGAAAATTGGGTGGAAAATATTGCTTTGCAAGAGGCAATCAAGCGTTTGAATGAACGTGAAAAATATTTGATTCAGCTTCGATTTTATGATGGAAAGACCCAGATGGAGGTGGCAGAGGAGATTGGAATTTCGCAGGCTCAGGTGAGCCGATTAGAAAAAAATGCCTTAAAGACGATGAAACATTACTTAAGAGATTAAAAAAGAGGAAATCAGAACGATTTCCCCTTTTTTTAATCTTAACGCAGGAATGGAACTGCACCATAACGGCCTTCGAGATATTGTTTGAAGTAGACTTCATCTTTTCGAACTTTTTCCCCATTTTCTTTGAGGAACAATGCCAAGGTATATAAATGAGAAGAAGCATCTTCGTTTTTAGCAACAAGCCACAGTTCATCTCTTCGGAAGATGGAGTGATTCATGTTGGAAGTTTCATGGGTTGCAAAAAGCACCTGTGATTGGGAGTTTACAGAGGCATTTTTTCCAATGTAGCGGTACAGATATTGTAAGGTTTTGGAATGAAGTCCAAGCTCTGGGGAATCCATCAAAACTAAGGTATGCTCCTGGCGAGCTTTCATCAACGTAGAAAGTAAGGATAATACTTGGCGGATTCCGAAAGATTCTTCGTTCCAGGATATTGCGAAGGATGTTTTTTTGTGTTTATGAACCAAAGAGAGTTCGGAACCTTCTAATTTCATATCAGAGATTGCAATATCCATATTTTGTAAATGAGTCAACAATTCCTGTTTGGAACTTTCGTTGGCAATCATTTCTACTAAGGCAGATGTAGATTGTGTGGCTGGAGTTAAATACAGGATGTTCTTAAAATAAGAAAGAATTGCCTGCAATTCGTCTTCGTTGGACTGTGTTCCTAGAAAATATAAGAGTGGAAGAGATTCTGGAAGGGCAGACACATCGATATCTTCCCATGCTTCCCACAAAAATACCCCTTCGTTGTCTCGGTCAAAAAGCACATCAAACTGATTGGCAGTTACATCTCTTCCAAAAAGATTTTCTTCTACAACGGCATCGCATGTCAGTTTTAACTGATAATCATATTCTCGTTCGCCGATGCGAAATAAGATATCATACTCTACAGGAGTGTGCTCATCGGATGCAAAAAAAGCATTATTCTTACATACACTAGATGGAGCATCTAAGATGAGTTGTCGTAAGGAGTCGATTCCTTGTAAGAAATTAGTTTTTCCACTGCCGTTTGGACCAAAAAGTGCTGCCATTGGCAAAATACCCAATCGGTCGCTGTCACGATATAAATGTTCTGGAAATTCGGTGATTTTCGCTTCGGATAAGTCTAAGGTTGCAGTTTCTTTAAAATTACGGTAATTAGTCAAGGAAAATTGAATTAACATAAAAACCTCCGTTTGTCATTTGTAAAACTCAGCATTAGTATAACATAAGAGATTTTTTCTCGCAATATCTTATAATTTTTTTAGGCAACTTTCTTCGTGAATATTGACAAGAATGATGTCCTGTCCAATCTGGCAGACACATTCCCAAGGAATCCAATATTCGCTGTCACGACTGATAAAACAACAAAGTTTCCCAGGACCAGGCACGATAAGGTCACTAATCTGCCCAGTGCAGGGGTTAAATTCGATGTCAACGACGCATCCCATACTCTTACAACTACAAGTATTGATAACCTCTTTTTGCTTCAAATCAGAAAAACGCATAAAAATGCCTTTCTTTTTATTATAATATATGAAGTATTACGAATTATCTTGACGTTGACTTTCGTGATGTATTATATTAGTTAAGTAATGTATTCGAGAATATACCGTAGAAAGGAATATGTTTTGATATGAAATGCCCATATTGTAATCAGGATAATACCCGCGTAGTAGACTCCAGACCGGTTGATGATAATGTTGCGATTCGTCGAAGAAGAATGTGTGATGCATGTGGGAAACGATTTACCACATACGAAAAGATTGAGACGATTCCGTTGATTGTAATTAAAAAGGATCAAAATAGAGAACAATACGACCGAACCAAAATAGAGGCGGGTGTATTAAGAGCATGCCATAAAAGACCTGTGTCCGCAGAACAGATTCATGACCTTGTAGATGCGGTGGAAACAGAAATTTTTGATATGGAAGTAAGAGAAATTCCAAGCGCGGTGATTGGTGAAATTGTCATGGATAAGTTAAAGAATCTTGAGGCAGTTGCATATGTAAGATTTGCTTCCGTATATCGAGAGTTTAAAGATGTGAATACATTTATGGACGAATTAAAAAAAATCTTATAAAAAATTTTATAAAATGGGGACGATTGTTATGAAAACATTTGAAAAATCATCAAAATTGGACAATGTATTATATGACGTAAGGGGACCGGTTGTTGATGAAGCTGCCAAAATGGAAGCAAGTGGTCTTAGTATTTTGAAATTAAATATCGGAAATCCAGCTCCTTTTGGTTTTAATGCGCCAGAAGAAGTTATTTTGGATATGCGTCAGTCTTTGTGGGATTGTCAGGGATATTCCGATTCAAAGGGATTATTTTCTGCCAGAAAAGCAGTTATGCAGTATTGCCAGTTGAAGAAAATTCCAGGAGTAACGATGGACGACATTTACACTGGAAACGGAGTTAGTGAATTGATTAACCTGTGTATGCAGGCCCTTCTGAATGATGGAGATGAAATCCTGATTCCAGCTCCAGATTATCCACTGTGGACTGCGACTGCAACCTTAGCAGGTGGAAAAGCCGTACATTATATCTGCGACGAAGAATCCGATTGGTATCCAGATATTGCAGATATTAGAAGCAAAGTAAACGAAAAAACAAAAGCGATTGTTATTATTAATCCAAATAACCCAACAGGTGCCTTGTATCCAGATGAAATTCTGATGGAAATTATCAAAATTGCAAGAGAACATAACCTGATTATTTTCTCCGATGAAATTTATGACCGATTGGTTATGGACGGTTTGAAACATACTTCGATTGCATCACTCGCACCAAAGGATGTATTTTGTGTAACTTTTAGTGGTCTGTCAAAATCTCACATGATTGCAGGCTTCCGCGTTGGCTGGATGGTGCTTAGCGGTGCGAAAGAGAGAGCAAAAGGTTACATCGAAGGTTTGAAGATGCTTTCTAATATGCGCCTTTGCTCGAATGTACCAGCACAGTCTATTATTCAGACTGCATTGGGTGGGTACCAGAGTGTAGAAGAATATCTTGTTCCAGGCGGAAGAATTTATGAACAGAGAAATTATATTTATGAAGCCTTAAACGATATTCCTGGAATTTCCGCAAAAAAACCAAAAGCAGCATTTTACATCTTCCCTAAGATTGATGTGAAGAAATTTAACATTCAAAGCGATGAAAAATTCGCATTGGATTTACTTCGTGAAAAGAGAATCCTGATTGTCGGAGGAAGTGGATTTAACTGGCATGCACCAGACCATTTCCGCGTAGTTTACCTGCCACGTATTGCAGAGTTAAAAACTGCGATGACAAAAATGGGAGAATTTTTGGAAACTTATACACAGTAAGCAGAATAAGAAAAAAGAGGAACGATTTGGAAAAATCCAACGAGTTCCTCTTTTTTTGTTTTTTATTTTTGTTTTTATTCCTGTTTTTTATTCCTGCACGTGGTCAAGCCCCTGTGCCAGAATGGTAGAAATATGATTGTCTGCGATTGCATAGTAAACGGTCTTTCCGTCACGACGAAATTTGACGAGAGAAGATTGTTTTAGCACTCTTAACTGGTGAGAAATTGCACTTTGGGTCATGCCAAGAAGCTGTGCAATGTCGCATACACAAAGTTCTCCAGCAGAAAGTGCATACAAAATACGGATTCGGGTTGGGTCGCCGAATACTTTATAAAAATCAGCTAGTTTATATAAAATCTCATCGGATGGTAGATTCTGTGGTTGTGTTGGATTGTGGTGATGACATATATCGCAGACATCAATATCTGCCCCATCATGTAAGTGTTCTTTGTTCATCTAATTCACCTGATCTTTCCTTTTCAATATTGTCTTTAGTGTAACGGAAAAAACCTTTTTGGTCAAGTATGACAATGAAAGAAAAAATATATGTCGATAAGTTAAAAAATGATGTAAAAATGTTACAAAAAAATAAAAAAACTTAATAAAAATGTTGCAATCGAAACAGAACTGTGATAATATGTAAAAGGTTTCGAGTGAAGTTGTTACGGAAATGTTACAATATATGAAAAAAATATAAAGTTACACGATAATAGAATGAAAAGTAATCATAGAAAAATTAGGAGTCAGAGATGAAAAAAAGAATGTTATGTTTGTTACTCACAGTTACAACCGTTATGGGAAGCGCAATGCCAGCTTATTCTGCAACATGGAATCAGCCACAGCAGTTGTTTGCTCAGTCTCAGAAAGCTGAAACACAGAAAAGTGCAGCTGATATTGAGTTAGAACCACTGGTGACAGAAATTAATGTTGTAAAAGCAGATGTTGCATTATCTGATACAGGTGTGACAGTGACAACATTGGATATTCTCAAAAATGAGAACGGTAATACAGATGAAATGAATAATACAGTATCTTTTGGTGTTTATGATACAAAACTTATGGAAGCGCAGACTTTCATAGAAAGTATTTCTAACGTAATCACAGAAAGTCAGGAAGAAATTCAGCGTTTAGTAGAAGAAGAACGTAAAGCGGAAGAAGAACGCAAACGCAAAGAAGAAGAAGAGCGTAAGCGCAAAGAGGAAGAAGAACGCAAACGCAAAGAAGAACAGAAAAAACAGGCAGCAGCAAACAGCAAAGCTGCTGGTGAAAAAATTGTTGCTTATGCAAAACAGTTCGTTGGAAACCCATATGTATGGGGTGGAAATTCTTTGACAAAAGGAATTGACTGTTCTCATTTTGTATATCAGGTTCTGAAAAATTGTGGTTATTATGATGGTCCTTATGTTACTTCTACATATTGGAGAACAAAAGGAAAAGCGGTATCTAGTTTAGCACAGGCACAGGCTGGAGATATCATTTGCTATAAAGGACACGTTGCTATTTATGATGGAAAAGGCATGATTGTAGAAGCAAAAGGTAAAAAATGGGGAATTACTCATGACAGAAGTGCTAAATACGGTAAGATTTATGCCATCAGAAGATTTGTTTAATTAAGAAAATTTTATATAGAGTGTTTGATACATAAAAAAAGGTTCGAGAAATCGGACCTTTTTTTAATCTCATCTTAAAAAAGTATTACAAAAATAAAAAGATATTGAAAGCATACGGGTTTCATGCTAGAATAAAATCAGAGTTCTAGGCGAAAGTTATACTTTATGATAAAAATAGAAAAGTAATTACTAAAATTTGAAGAGAAGGAGTATTTGAATGAAAAAAAGATTATTATGTTTATTTCTCGGATTGACGATGTTTGCATCTCATGCGTTGACATCCCTTGCAACAACATCATCTCAGATGCAGCAGCAGATTAACCAGTCGGAGGAGCGTTTGAACGAAGCCAAAGAAAAAATTGAGGAATTATCCAAGCAGCAAGTAGCGCTTCAGAGCGAGATTAATGAGATGGATGCAGAGATGGTTGATTTGATGATTCAGATTAATGTCATTGAATCTGAAATTAAATTGACAGAAAAGAACATCGAAAAGACAGAGCAGAACATTGAAGAAAAAGAAGATGCAATCGAAGATAAAGTGATTGAAATCAAAGATACACAGGAAGAATTAGAAATTGCAGAGAAAAACAGAGACAAACAGTATCAGGATATGAAAAAACGTATCCAGTACATTTATGAAAATGGTGGACAGTCTGTTTGGTTAAATGCAGTTTTTACAGGTGGTTCTTTGACAAACATCTTAAACCGCGTAGAGTATGCTAAGAGCATGCATGAGTACGATAGAAAGAGCCTGACTTCTTATATGGAAGTGGTAGATGAAGTTACAGAATTAAAGGCTACATTAGAGAGCCAGAAGGTAGAACTTGAAGGTCAGAAAGCAGATTTGGAAGACGAAAAGAAATCCTTAGAAGGACAGAAAGACGACTTAGAGAATCAGCAGTATGGTCTTGAAAGAGAGAAAAAGAATCTGGATGCACAGATTGAAGCAAAGAAAGCAATTTCTAGCGACTACGAAGCAAGAATCGTAGAAGCACAGGCTTTGGCACAGAGTATTTCCAACCTGATTGAACAGCAGCAGGAAGAAATGCAGCGTTTGATTGAGGCTGAGCGTAAGGCGGAAGAAGAACGCAAACGTAAAGAGGAAGAAGAACGTAAGCGTAAAGAAGAAGAGGAACGCAAACGCAGGGAAGAAGAGGAAAAACGCAAACAGGAAGAAGAAGAAAAACGTAAGCAGGAAGAAGCCAACAAAAATAATAATAACAATAACAATAACAACAATAATAACAACAATAATAACACCTCCAATAATTCTTCGAAAGTAACAGGGGAACAGATTGTGAATTATGCAAAACAGTTCGTAGGAAATCCATATGTATGGGGTGGAAACTCTCTGACCAATGGAATTGACTGTTCTCACTTTGTATGGCAGGTATTGAAAAACTGTGGTGTATATAATAAGAGTTACCGTACATCTTATTGGTGGAGATTTGAAGGCGAACCTGTAGCAAGTTTAGCACAGGCTCAGGCAGGAGATATCATCTGCTACGACGGACACGTTGCTATTTATGATGGAAAAGGTAAGATTGTAGAAGCAAAAGGTGCAAAATGGGGAATTACCCATGACAGACGTGCAGACTATGGTAAGATTTATGCCATCAGACGTTTTATCTAATTGAGTACATAAAAAAGGTTCGAGCAATCGAACCTTTTTGCGTTCGTGAATCATTTTTTTGAATCATTTTTATGGAGGATTTTTATGGAATTGGTAGAAAAATTGATACAAAATCATTTCCTTGAAAAAGAAGAATATATAGAATTGTTAAATGCCTGGTCGGATTGTAACGTGCGTGAAACACTTCGTAAGGAAGCGGTTCGTCTGCGAGATGTTTATTATGGAAGAAATGTTTTTACGCGAGGTTTGATTGAATTTACCAACTATTGTAAAAATAATTGTTACTACTGTGGGATTCGAAATGGAAATAAAAATGTCGTGCGTTATCGTTTGACAAAAGAAGAAATCCTACAGTGTTGCAAGAGCGGATATCAGTTAGGATTTCGAACCTTTGTCTTACAAGGGGGCGAAGACCCATACGATACGGATGAGAGAATTGCAGAGATTGTGGAAGCAATCAAACAAGAGTATCCAGATTGTGCTATTACCCTTTCGATTGGGGAGAGGAGTTTGGAAAGTTATCAAAAATTTAAAAATGCAGGAGCGGACCGCTATCTGCTTCGCCATGAAACGGCAAATGAAGAACATTACAAAACGTTGCATCCAAAAGGAATGTCCTTATCGAAGAGAAAAGAATGTCTTTGGAATCTCAAAAAGTTGGGCTATCAGGTTGGCGCAGGATTTATGGTCGGTTCGCCAAATCAGACTATGGAAACTTTGGCAGAGGATTTGGTATTTTTGCAGGAATTACAGCCTGAGATGGTGGGCATCGGTCCGTTTATTCCACATCGAGATACAAAATTTTGCAAGGAACCAGCAGGAAGTGTTGCATTTACCTTGTTTTTGTTGAGTATTCTTCGTATTATATTGCCAAAGGTGTTATTGCCAGCAACCAC
>JAEIGA010018809.1_pt1 | contig 10529 bp, 3 predicted proteins | sample 9270691 | NCBI WGS metagenome assembly JAEIGA01 (sample SAMN17057246, study PRJNA624740) | gut metagenome | biome: biome; isolation source: fecal sample | host: Bos grunniens | place: China: Xizang | collected 2019
AAAAGTTTCTTGACAATCTTCAAAAACTTTTGAAACAATTGATTCAAGATACTTTCTTTTTCCAATCTTTTGGGGTGGGGGCCCCAAATGGATTTTGTGCTCTGTCCATACAGAACAGAACCGCTCCACTTCCTGCCAATCTGTTTTTTATTTCAGTTCTTTGGAGTTCCAAGAACCTTTCTTTCAAGAAAGGTTCTTGGTCGCCGAAGGCATTCCCCCGTCTCACTCAAACTCCACAGACAGCTCAGAGATCGAAGTAAAGTGTGCACTGCCGCCGGCCATGCCGATGACGCGGACGCCGCCGCAGGTGGTTGCATCGAGCAGCTCGAAGCGGTAGGACTGGTAGTTGCTGCCAAAGGTGCTTTGGCTGTCGCCCTTGGGATAAGCGGGTGCGACCTTGGCGTCGGCATCCTCCCATTCCCCGTCGATCAGCACCTGCACGCGCAGTGTGCCATCCTTGAACCAGCCGCCGTTGTCAAAGTGACAGCCCTCGGTAAAGATAACCGCCGTCACGTCAGCCTCGCTGCGGAATACGTAGCCGTAGAACTCCTCATGATCGTCGCCACGACCCTTGAAGGTATCGTACTGCTCGGTGGCGTGGTTGCCGCCGCTGCCGACAGGCGCACTCTTGCCGTCACGGATCAGCTCGATATCCTTGTTGCCCGCACCCACGGGAGAGGCCTCGGAGACGATAATGATCGCGCTGGCGACAGGATCGGTCAGATCGATCTCCCCATAGGTGGGATCCTCAACGTCGGAGAAATTGATATCCAGCTCGGCGCAGGAGATAAACTTCGAGCTGCCGCCTGCCGGACCGATCACGCGGACACCGCGGCAAGCGATCGGCTGCTCCAGCGTGAAGGTAAAGGTCTGATACGGGTCGCCCTGCGGCGCTACGTCATCCACCTCGATGTACAAGGGCGAGCAGGTGCTCGCTACCTTCTGCCACTTGTCGCCAATGAGCACCTCGATCTCGGGGGTCTTGGCAAACCAGCCGCCGTTATTGAAGTGTGCGCCCTCGGTAAAGAGCACCTCGGTCACGGTGACCGTGTGGTCAAAGCCCAAGCCGAAGAAATCCTTGGGGAGCGAATTGCCGCTGTAGGTATCGTACTGCTGGAGATAGTCACCGCCCTGCATGGTGGGGAGCTCGCCGTCGCAGATGACGCCGATATCGCGGTTTCCGCCGCCCTGAGGTGCCATCTCGGAGGTCAGACCCTCGACCTTAAAGCCGCGATCGCCCTTGAGGTTGGTCATATCCACCACCTGCTCGACGGTGGCAGTTTTATCGCCCACCTTGGCAGTGCACTTGACAGTATAGATGCCGGGCTGCAAGTAGGTGTAGGAGGAAAGGCTTGCACCAAGAACGGTGCCGTCGCCCATGTCAAAGGTGTAGGCAACGTCCGCTGCCGCGTAGCCCTTGGGAGGAACGGAGGAAGCTCTGATCTGCACCTCTCCCGTGCTGCGCGGGGACAGCGTCATATATACGGTCAGCTCGTCGTCGGGCCACTGCTCAAAGGGAACGGGATTGACACCCTGTTCTGCCGTCAGCGTCCAGACGCCGCCCTTCTCGGTAGCGCCTGCGTTTTTCATGGCCTCCTTGGCCAGCGCGATGTTCAGATCAATGCAATCGTTGAGCGTATAGTTGGTATAGGCAAACTTGGCGCCGCTGTAGTCCACCGCGCTCTTGTACTCCTCGGGCAGGCCCGACAGACCGTACATGGTGCCGAGAACGGCCGCAGCACTGGAGGGGTTGCAGTCACTATCCTGACCGCAGCGCATGGAAATGACGATAGTATCGACCAGATCACCCTCACCCCACAAAAGACCGATCAGAATGTAGGCCGCGTTGATCTTGGCGTCGATGTTCTGCAGACCCGGGAAATCGGGGCACTTGTCGTCAGCCGCCCAGTCCTTCTCAATGTCCTGCCAGCACTCCTGCCAGCTCATGCCGCTCTCGTAGCAGGCCACGACCTGCTCGCAGACGGCGCGGAACTCGGTGCCCTCGGGCACCGAGGCAATGCCGATATCAATGACCTGTCGCAGATCGTCCGTAAAGAATGCGGCTGCATGCATGGCGGAAACAAACACACCGCCGTAAACGCCGTCGCCGTAGTTCATCAGATGACCGATCTCAAAGGCGCGCTCGGCCGCCAGTGAGGGGTTTCCGGGGAAAATATTGCCAAGGAAGTCCGCCTCGATCTGCCAGTCGATATCGTCGGCGTGGTAGTTGTACTTGTAGTGACCTGCAAGAGAGGGCTCAATGCCCATCTGCAGATTCAGTCTTCCCTGGTAGTTGGCGTGCGCCAGACCGAACTTGGAGTCGCGGAAATAGGGCGCGATCTCGTCGATGGTCGCCATGACACCCTTGTCCTTCATGGCGTCGATAAAGGGCACCTCAACGTAAAGGTCGTCCTGTCCGAAGGCGTCGTTGACCATGGTAGGTGTCCAGACGGGCACCTCACCCTCGGGGATGATGACGCCGTTGTAGCGGAACTCGGTCACAGCCGACCAGGTCACGCCGATCATCTGACCGACCCAGGAGCCGGCCATCTTGTCGTACAGCTGCTCGTTTGTCAGGGTCACCGTATTGCCCTGCACCGGAGGCGTATCGGGCGTGTCGGGCGTGTCGGGCGTGTCATCGGGGGTCGCATCCGGCGTCTCATCGTCCGGTGCGGGCTGATCCTCGCTGCAGGAGACCAGCGCACCAAGGCTGAGCATAAGCAGAGCCAGAAGCAGGCAAAGAAGTCGTGTTGTCGTGGTTTTCATTGTCGTGTTTTCCCTTTCATGATTTGTTGAGTGCGAAAACTCTTGTCACTATTATACCATACAAAACCGCCTTTGTCTACGCACTTTTGCGCAAATTCTGTGCAGTTTCGACCATCATTCAACCAAGCTTTACGTTCTCAGCCGCGGTTCGATGCGCCGCCCGGTATTCGCTGGGTGAGATCTGCATGATCTTCTGAAATTGCCGATTGAACGAGCTGAGCGAGGTGTAGCCGCACCGCTCGGCGATGGACACGATGGGCAGCTCGGTGGAGGACAGCTCGCTGCAGGCGTGGTTGATGCGGATCTTGTGCAAAAACGCGATGGGCGAAACGCCGACCATGGCCGAAAACAAGCGCCGCAGGTGCACGGGGCTGAGATTGCAGCACTCGCACAGCTGCGCACTGCTGACATCCTCGCTATAGTGATTGAGAACGTACTTCACGGCAGGATAGATCTGCTGCAGATGCTCGGTGTAATACGCCCCGTCCGCCGAAGCACGGGGGCGCGCCCAGTCGCGGCTCTCGTACAAAACACAGGCAAAAAGCGCCTCAAATTGCCCTCTTTTCTCCTCACGCATGCACGTATCCTGCTCATACAGCGAAATGATGCGGCGCAGATACGGCAAGATCTGCATGTTCTCCGTGCTGCTGAGAATATGCCCCGAGCCGCGCGGACGGAAAGCCAAATTCCGCAGCGTGGGAAAATCCTGCCACGCGCCAAGCAAGGCATCGACGTCCACCGTCAAGAACTGCCAGTCCGCGGGAGCGTTGCGCGCGCTCTGGGCGATATGGCTCTCTCCGGGGTAGATGATGGAGATATCCCCCGCGACAAAGGGATAGATCTCGTCATGAATGTAAAATATCCCGCGCCCGGAGAAGCACAGACCAAGCTCGATATGCTTGTGAAAGTGCAGTGCGCTGGGCGCCTCGCCAGGGCTTGCGGGGCCCAAGAACAGACACGGCTCCTCCATGGAGGCTAAGATATCGTCAAAAAACGAGGGAAACCCGGGTGCGTTTTTGCGTTGCATGGCGTATCTCCTTTACTGTGATCGGATGATATTTATTATACCACACCAAAGAGCGTATGTCCATGCCTTTTTTCACAAAAAGTGTGCATTTTCGACCAAAAAACACCTGTGCTCCTAAAAAACAAACAGAATCAAGCCATAGGATCAGCGAATTCCAAAAGGCATACGCAAATAGCGCACGATATTTTTATGCTGAAGCAACCACTAAATCAGCGCTGCCGCTTGACAATCCATCGCCGATGTATTATAATGTAGGTATCAACATCCACGCGCGCAAAAAGGGGGCAATCTTGTGAAAAAAATGCAAAGGGTATTATCGTTTCTGCTGACAGCGGCCATGCTGCTTGGCCTGCTTTCCGGTCTTTCCGTTGCCTTTGCGGCGACGCCAACGATCAACGGCAGCTGCGGTACCGGCGTCAACTATACGTACAGCCAAGGAAAGCTGCTCATTCACGGCAGCGGTCGAATGGCAGACTATAGTCTCTCAGGCGCCCCGTGGAATGCCTATGCTGCCGAAATCAGCAGCGTAGAGATCGCCGAAGGTGTTCAGAACATCGGCGCGGCAGCGTTTGCAGGTTTGACCTCCTGCAAAACGTACATCATTCCCTATACCGTCACACAAATCGGTCAGCATGCCTTCGTCTTTAACGTGGCGATGACCACCATTTCCCTGCCCGGCGTACAGATAGTCGGTCCCGGTGCCTTCATTGGCTGTGACGCTCTGGTCGATGCGTCCTATCCCCCTATGGCAAACATTGCCTCAGGAAATGATATTCTGATCAAGGCCAACGCCCTCTCCGCTACCACACCGAGCATTCCTCCCGAATCGCAGCTGCTTGTCAGCGGTGTCGATCGTGGTATCCGCTGGAGGGTCTACGCCGAGGGAACCATGGTCATCTCCCCCGAGTACGATGGACTGAAGACCTATATCCCGGAGTATTCCTCATATGCGCACAGCACCCCCTGGTCATCGTACACCTCCTATGTCCGTACGCTGATCCTTACGGATGACATTACCTCTGTTGGTGCGTACGCCTTTGCAAATATGCACACCTTAAGTGAGGTTCTGATCGGTTCGAACGTGACCTCCATCGGTGCTTGCGCATTTATTGGTTGTACCAAGCTACAGAAGATCCAATTTTCCGGTTCCCTGCTCAGAACCGTTGCCGAATACGCCTTCTACAACTGCAATGCGCTGTCTGAGGTGGTCTCTTCTCTGACACCCTATCAGATCGCCGTCTCCTCCGGCAACGACACGCTGATCCGCGCTATGGTCGATACCAATGCTCCCTCATCCGACACGCCAAGTTACGGATTGATCGAGGGAACCGGTATCAGCTGGAGCGTTTCTCAAGGACTTTTGACAGTCTCCTCGGCCAAGGGCAAAGAGGCGATCCCGAACTTTGCCGCAAAGCCCGCTCCCTGGTCCGCACACGCAGCCCGGATCACCTCCCTTCAGCTCAGCGGTATCACGCAGATCGGCTACTACGCCTTTTCGGGGCTGAGCAATTTGACCTCCGTCAATCTGGGAACAACGGCAACCATCATTCAATCGTATGCCTTCCGGGGTGCAGATAAGCTACAGACACTCGCTCTGCCTGCCAGCCTGCGGATCATCCAGGCGCATGCCTTTGCAGATGCAGCCCCCCTGACGATCACAACACCCAACCCCGAGGTCTTGATGGATATCTCCTATGAGGGGCACGATCTCACCGTACACTGCAACTACGTCGGCGGAACCCCCGGCGTCGTAACCCCTCCTCCCGAGGAGCCGACACCCCCCACGTCGATCGCTACCGGACAGATCGCGGGCACCGGCATCAACTGGATCCTTTCGACAGATAACACGCTGATCGTGACCTCTACTGCAGGCGCGGAAGCAATCCCCAGCTACGCAGGTACTCCCGCCCCCTGGTCTGCTTACGCGCAGCAAATCATGGCACTCAAGCTGAACGGCATCACACAGATCGGTTACTATGCCTTTGCGGGCATGCCGCAGCTGGCCTCGGTCGATTTCGGCGAGACGACCACGGAAATTCTGCCGTTCGCCTTCCGCGGTGCTGTCTCTCTACAAACGCTTGTATTGCCGGCAAGCTTACGTACCATTCATGCGTCTGCATTTGAGGGCTCTGCCCCCATCATTGCAACAACGCCAAATCTGCAGGTAGTAATGAGCGTTTCCACGGAGGGACACAATCTCACGATACAGTACGGCTTGAGCTCCGGCTCCGGCACACAGCCCGATGACGGCGATACCGCCTTGAGCGGAAAATGCGGCATCGACGTCTACTACAAATATGACGATCAATCCCACACGCTGACCATTTTCGGCACGGGTGAGATCGAAGCACATGAGGAAAGTAAGAATTATCCCTGGTTTTCCTTTGCGTACGATATCCATACGATCCGCATTCAAGAGGGTGTTACCGCCATCCCGCCACGTGCCTTTTACAGAGCGGGTGAGCTGACAACAATCACCATTCCCGGCACCGTTGTCTCGATCGGAGACTATGCGTTCTATCTGAGCAGCAAGCTGCATACGGCAGTCATCGATAACGTCATGGGTGCCGTTCGCATCGGCTCGCTGGGCAACACATACTTGACCAAGGTCGTTATCTACACCAATAACGGCGGCGGGACCCCCTCGATCGATCCCGGTGACATCAACAACGCAGGAGTCATTCCAAATACCTCGATCAGCTGGAGCTATAACACGTATACCGGTGAGCTCTCCGTTCGCTCCTCCTCATCTAAAGGCGAGAGCATACCCAATTATTCAGATTACAACAGTTCCCTGAAAACAGGTCACGCCACCAACCTCGCACCGTGGGCACACCTGGCCCCTTTGGTCAAAAAGCTCTCCTTACAAAATATTACCGAGATCGGTATGTATGCATTCTCGGACATGCGCAACCTGACCACGATTTCCTTCGTCGGCACAACCTATTCCATCGGCAGCTTTGCCTTTGCCCGCGACGTCGCGTTGGCCAATCTGGTCTTCCCCAACACCCTGGTCATAATTGAAAACAATGCCTTCTCACAGTGCAGCAAATCAACCATAGCAACCACGCCCCTCTTGGAGGAAGGCACCATCACCATCGGCTCGAATAATAATATCACAATCATCCAAGAGGAAGACGCCTCCATTGCCAAGGAGGGTTACATCCGTGGAACCAATATCTATTGGTCGTTCGATAAAAGCACGGGCACGCTTTCCCTTCAGGCAACAGTCAACCACGAGGCTATTCCCAATTATGCGTCAGGCGCGGCTACGCCCTGGAGCGCGTATCGCGATCACGTGACCAAGATCGTTATGCGTGACATTACCTGCATCGGTCAGTATGCTTTCGCAGATCTGCCCTATGTACGAGAGGTCGTTTATGCGGAAATCACCCGCGAGGTTGCAGCTTATGCATTTGCGAACTGCCAATCCCTCATGCAACAGACGCTCCCCGCCTCGTTGACTGCCATCCATACACAAGCATTTGCGCGGTGTAACAGCATCACTACCTACACGCCCAACTCGCAGTCGCTGATGGCCGATGCCTCCGGCGCTGAAAACCTGACCTTCGTGTATGATAACGCAGGCTCCAACCCGACACCTCCCCCGGAGCCCGATCCCGGAGAGGATCCCGAGCAGCCCGCCACCAAGACGGTCACACTGACCATTGAGTATTATTATAAAAACGGACAAGTCGCTGCCCCGGCGGTGACCATTGAGGATCTGCCCGGAAAGACTGTCCGCGTTCCCTCACCCGCCCTTGAGTTCTATTCCACAGCGGATACCGTTGTCGAGCGCACGCTGCATGAGAACGAGACCTACGTTGTTGTTTACGAGCCCGAGCGATACTCGCTGACTCTTTACTACGTCGATCACACCGGCAATGAGATCGCACCCCCTACAACCTTTTTCCTGCACTACGGTGAGGAATTCAAGCGTGACGGCGCCGACATTTTGCCTGTCATCGAGGGATATCGCGCTGATCGTGAGGTGATCGATCTGGGTAGCATCAAGGGTCCCATTGAACCAATCACCATACACTACGCTCCTTTGGAATATACCGTCAGCGTTGTGCAGGTCGATCTCAGCGGCCATCGTCTTTCCGACACGGTCTATATCTTCCCTGTGCTGCACGGCAACGATATGGAAATCGATCTGTCCGCACTCCCCAAGATCGACCATTACGAGCTATGCACGGACAATGTATCTACCGTTATAAACGTGACAGCGGATACCTCTGTGAGCATCGTATACCAAAAGAAGGCTTACACGCTAACGGTCGAGCACGTGGACACAGACGGCAACACCATCGCACCGAGCACGACGCTCACGGCGTATTACGGCGAGCCGATCCACTATGAGCTGCCCTCCCTGCAAGCACAGGGCTTCCTTCCCGTCCAGCCCACCCTGACGCTTACGACCTACAGCGGCGAGCAAACACTGCAGGCACATTATTCTCGCATCAGCTTCACCCTGCAGGTACAGCTGGTGGAATACACAGCGGACGGACAAAGACTGCTCGAAAGCCATCTTTTTGACATCGCATACGGTCAAGAGTTTTCCTATACGGCACCCGAAATCAAGGGGTACACGGCAAGCACGCGATCGATCGATCTTGGTGTCGTTACTGCACAGCCGCTCAATCCCATGATCATTGAATACTCACCCCAGCCACGCGATCTGACCATTCAACTGCTTGACAGCGAGGGTAATTTTATCGGCACGCAGGTGATCAAAAACATCAATGTCGGCGCGTCCTACAAGCTCACGCTGGACCCCGTCGACGGATATATCACGGAAGGCATCCTCATTGAAGGCATCATGGGCATGCAGGAGACGGACGCCGTCGTCGAAGTCGTTCTTCAGAAGCGTCCCGCATCCGGCCCTGATCTCAATTCCGATCCCCTCCCCGAGCCGCAACCCGACGGCATACCTTCAACCATGCTGATCATACTGATCTGCGGCATCGCGGGTATCGCACTCGGAGCTGTTGTAACTGTGCTTTTTATGCGCAAACGCAAAAAAGAATAATACTACCAAAACCAGAAAGGAAAAACACTTATGAAAAAATTTTTCCGCTTTTCCGCACTGCTGCTGGCACTGGTTATGTTGCTGGGCACGCTGACCGTGCTCCCCGCCGCTGCGGAGGACGCAGGCTTGAAATTCACAGAGTACGATCTGTACAAGCCCGTCAAGACCTACGATGCCGCGCCCAACACCTTTGAGGCCTGGATCAAGCTGCCCAAGAGCGCTGCCGGTCGCTCCGGTGTTATCCTGGGCAACTACGGCATTGGCAACTCGGTCATCAACTTTGAGGTGCACGACGCCGGTCGTCCCCGTCTGTACTGGACCGAGTCCAACGGCAAGAACAGCGACTGGATCTTCACAGGCGTCAACGTTCGCACCGGCGACTGGGTACACGTTGCCGTCGTGCGCGACGCTGAGGCCGGCAAGGTACACTGCTACGTTGACGGCGTGCTCAAGCAGTCTTTGAACATCGCCTCCGACAAGGGCAGCGAGGCAACCATCCCCGCCGGTGGCTTGTACATCGGTGGTGACCACCGCGGCGGTAACGCGCAGCATTTCAAGGGCGAGATCCGCGAGGCCGCAGTGTTCTCGACCGTGCGCGATGCGGCTGCCATTGAATCGGATATGATCTCCCCCATAGGTGAGGACGGCCTGCTTGCTTACTATGATCTGGTAGGACACGAGCACGGGGATGACATCCTCGATCAGAGCGGAAACGGCTATAACAACCGCTACATCTACAACGTCACCTGGGTTGAGCCCCGCGACGTTGAGATCCCCACCGACCACGCCTTTGCCTTTGCCGTCGTGGGTGACACACAGGTCATCAACGACAAGCACCCCGACAAATTCCAGGGCATCTACGACTGGATCCTTGACAACGTCGAGGAGCAGAAGATCGAGTTCGTCTTCGGTCTGGGTGATATCACCGAGCGCAGCACGCAGGCCGAGTGGGATCGCGCCAAGGAGGCGTTGCATTCCATGGACGGCATCGTTCCCTACTCCATCGTGCGCGGCAACCACGACCAGACCGCCGGCTTCAAGAAGACCTTCCCGCTGATCGACTACGAGGATGTCATTCTTGAAAGCTTCGACGAAACCATGATCAACACCTGCCAGGAGCTGATCGTGGGTGAGATCAAGTATCTCATTTTCACGCTGGATTACGGCGCATCCGACGCGGTGCTCAACTGGGTCGGTGAGCTGTGCGACGCCTACGACGATCACTACGCCATTCTGACCACCCACTGCTATCTGTTCCGCGACGGTACCACGCTGGACCAGGGTGACGTTTGTCCCCCTGCCACCACAGGCGGTTTCAATAACGGCGACCACATGTGGGATAAGCTGGTCAAAAAGCATGAGAACATTCTCATGGTCATCAGCGGACACGATCCGTGCGATCAGATCATTCTGGCGCAGGACGAAGGCGAGAACGGCAACATCGTCAGCCAGCTGCTGGTCGATCCGCAGGGTGCGGACGCGCAGCTTGGCGGTCTTGGTATGGTAGCTATGCTCTACTTCTCCGAGGACGGACGCGACGTCACGGTGCGCTACTACTCGACCATCAAGGAAAAATTCTACATGGGTGCCAACCAGTTCAACTTCACGCTGGATATGCCCGAGGGCAAGCCCGAGCCCGAGCCCCAACCCGAGCCCCAGCCGGAACCCGAACCTCAGCCCGAGCCTCAACCTGAGCCCCAGCCC
>JAEIGA010018810.1_pt1 | contig 10529 bp, 12 predicted proteins | sample 9270691 | NCBI WGS metagenome assembly JAEIGA01 (sample SAMN17057246, study PRJNA624740) | gut metagenome | biome: biome; isolation source: fecal sample | host: Bos grunniens | place: China: Xizang | collected 2019
CAGAATACTAATTTGTATCTTCCTTTAATGGGAGGTAGTGGTCTTTCTTCTGGTATGTATCCGAATATTGGTTTTGATACTATTATTGCAGAACTTAGTGGTCTTTCTTCTGGTATGTATCCGAATATTGGTTTTGATACTATTATTGCAGAACTTAGTGGTCTTTCTTCTGCTATGTATCCGAATATTGGTTTTGATACTCCTTTGATGGAATTTAGTGGTCTTTCTACTGTTCGTCCATATTCTGGCTTTAATGTGTCTGCTCCTACGATGGGCATTGAGGGTTTTTCTTCTATTCGTCCATACTATCATGATCTGGGTTTAGATAACCCAATTGTGAAAGCTAGTGGTTTTTCTTCTATTCGTCCATTCTATTTGGATTTTGGTTTAGATAACCCTATTGTTGAAGTCAATGGTCTTTCTACTGTTTGTCCATTTTATCCAAATATTGCTTTTAATGATTCTGATGCAGGAGTTAGCGGTCTTTCTGCTATTTGTCCGTACTATCATGATATTGGTTTTGATACTCCTTTGATGGAAGTTTGTGGTCTTTCTACTGTTCGTCCACCTCAATTTTTACTATCTGCTGACGTTCCAGGTCTCGATTATTCTTTCACTTTTTTCGCACCGGTATCTGCTAATACAATCATTTCAATGTTTAATTAAATGTGGTTAGATAAATGTTAAAATCAAATTCTTTAAATTTAAATTCAGATTTTGATGATTCGATAAATAATCATCATATATTGGGGGATTTTATTTTTTCCCCTTGTCCAGTTGATAAGGAATATTGTTGTTATTTTGATTTGAGTTCTTTAGAGAACTCAGAAGATAATATTCCTGATGACTTAGTTTTCATCCCTGGACCAAGATTTTAATTGTATTTTTTTAAATACAATTTATTTCTAATTTTTTTTCTTTTGCTGTTATTTTAACTTTAAATAATTCTTCTTTTGATCGTATTATGTTCCTATATGTCAGGGATGTTTAAATGTTGTCAGTTCGAATACTTTGCAGATTAATGCTTCATCAAGTATTGCATCAGTATTTTTAATGATAAAAAGCATTCAACTATAGGCTTTAATAAAAAGTAGCTATAAGTTCATTTGCAGTGTATTTTTTAATATCATTTGTTTTATAGTGTCCTGCTGAAGCTATTTTATATTCTCCGATATCAAATAGGTTGAACTTAAGATTATTCTTATCATCTTTCAGTTTTATTTCATCATCAATGATTATTTCAAACTCATTCAATTCCAAATTAAATCCTAGGCCGGTATATTTCATATAACTTTCTTTCAAAACCCAGTATCTGAAAAATTCATTGCTTGGATTATCTGATTTCATTATGTTTTCATATTCGCTGTTGAAGAAATAATTCTTGGCTATGTTTAAATCAATTTCAGGGTCATTATATTCAACGTCAACACCGATTTCCTTATCTGATATTGCACAGCAAGCAATGTTTCCTGAATGGCTTAAATTAAAATAAATATTTTTGTAGTTTGATATGTATGCCTTGTCATATTTTCCAATTTTGAATTCGGGATTGGTGATGTTCTTTTCATGCAATAATTTTTGAAGCAATAGGTAAACCCCACAGCTGAGTTTTTTATCCTTTTCAAACCTATAAAAGTCGATTTTTTCTTTTCGTTTATTGGAAACCAGTTCATAGCCTTTTTTTAAATCAAGGTTTTCCACATTGCAACATGCTATTTCAATCATTTTTATCAATTATTATTAAGTTCATATTATCAAATTGTTCTTTTTCCTTTAAAACTCAGTAATATTGTTTAAAAGTGTTTCAATTTTAACAGATTTGTTGATTATTGTATTTAATGTATTGATGAGTTGTTTTTCACCGTAAAAGTAAACATCATGTTATAATTCTCTAATAAGGTCATACAGTGTATTTGCAAGAACTGCTCTGACAACATCATATGATTTAAAAAGCAGGTCTGAAATAAAAACAATTCCTACATGTGCTGAGTATCCGTAACAGAATTAATCACTTAACATTAAGGTATAAGAGTCTGAATTAATAACCATCATCAATATAAAGGGCAAAATTATCTTTTTTTAAATTATTCTTGTTCATTATGTGCCATTTTTAATATTTTCAGACGGTTTTCTCCATTTTCATAAGTGTATGTCATTTCATCAGCATAATCCTTTGCAAGTAAAATTCCCAAACCTCCAACTTCCACTTCATTAATGTCGCCGGACTTTTTAGAGCTTTCATATGATGTAGGGTCAAATTTAATTCCGTTATCAATAAATTCTATTGTTAAATCCCTATCATATTCAACATTTACAATAATGTACTCTGCATTGGAATAATTTACAATATTTACAAATAATTCTTCTACTGCTAATTCTGTAGGAATACTAATTTCGTGTGTTTCGGCAATGAATTCTTTTAGAGCATATAATTCACTTAACTCTACTTTTAGTTTTATTGAATTCATGTTATCAGTTATATATTTTATTCAATGTTTAGGATAGTATTTAATCCAGAAACATTAAGAATATCTTTTATTGTATCTGGTGTATTTATGATTTTGAATGGAATTCCTTCAGGCTGCAATTTTTTTTGTGTTGAAATCAAGACTCTTAATCCTGCACTTGAAATGTATTCTAAATTTTCAAAATCTAAAATTAATGAATCAAATTTTCCGATTTCATCATTAATTTCATTTTCGAAATCAGGAGCAGTAACAGTATCAATTTGATTGTCAACAGTCATTGTCAATTCTTTATCATTATAATTTTTCTCGATATTCATTTTATCTCCTTTTCCATTAAATTAATATATAATTTTATAACAATTCATATAATTATTTTTTGTTCATTAATGTGTAGTTAAATTTCATTACTTTTTAAATTTGCTCATTGTTATCAAATATTTATTTAGGGTGGATATATTATATTATGGATAATGATTTTTTCGTGAGGATATTTTTATCATAAATGCTTGTTGAATTCAGTCCGATTGACTATGTGGCAAGAGCAGTACTTTTGTTATCTAAAACACCAAAAGAGTCCAGAGTGTTCTATTGTGAGAACAATAAATCCATACCGGTCGTTGAAATAATTGAAGTGCTGGGATCTTTTGGTTATGAGGTTGATTTTAAATATTTAAATCAATATAACATTATTGATGATTAAAAGAATTTGTCTTTTTGTTTTAGGGCTGTTAATTATGGCTTTTGGAGTTGCCTTCTCTATCAAGTCAACTTTCGGAACGACTCCGGTCAGTTCAATTTCCTATGCCCTAACTTTATGCACAGGCATTAATATAGGCATTACAACCTTTGTTTTTAATGCTGCATTAATTTTCATTCAAATTATTATTTTAAGATCCAAATTCAGACCAAAAGGATTGCTGCAGTTCATTAACTGTTTTGTATTTTCCTATTTTACAGATTTGACATTGAATATTGTATATTCACTGAATATTCCTGATAGTTTGATTATCAATATAATACTGATTTTTGTCAGTATTTTTTTAATAGCTCTAGGAATATTTGTCTATATGCCTACTGATATTGCGCCGTTGCCTGGTGAAGGGTGTGTTGAAGCAGTAGCTATAGTTTCCAACTGGAGGTTTTCATCAATTAAAATAGCTTTTGACACCATCGTGGTAATCATTTCTGTTGTCATGTGCTATTTCTTCTATTCCACTCCATGGGCCAGTGTCAATATTGGAACAGTGATTTCTGCATTTTTGGTTGGTTTCACATTAAGACAAATTGCAAAATTATATAATCATATAACTGGTAAAGATATTAATATTGTTAACAAAGGAGGTTAAAACATGGAATTTGGTGAGTGGAATATATACTATAAAGAAATCTTAGATGATTTTGGATTTTCACGTGAAGATGATGAAAAGTGTGCCCAAGTATTGGATGAGATTTTATCTGAAAAGGGCTGTTTAACACTCGATGATTTAAGTAAAATTGTAGGCTTTTCAGATAAGTTTATTGTATTTGGTGCGGGGCCGTCACTTAAAGATCATATTGTTGAACTTAAGGAGAACTATGATTTAAAGAATTATGTATTGGTTGCAGCAGATGGGGCTACAACAGCATTAATAGAAGAAAGACTTGTGCCGGATATAGTAGTAACTGATTTGGACGGTAATTTGGATGACATTCTATTGGCCGATTTAAGGGGAGCCAATATTGTTGTGCATGCCCATGGAGATAATATGGATAAGATTGTTCAGATAACTCCTTATTTTACCAATGTTTTGGGAACCACTCAGGCTCAGCCTGTAGGAAACATTTACAACTTCGGAGGATTTACCGATGGTGACAGAGCTATATTTTTGAGTGTAGCATTAGGTGCATCTGAAATAATTCTTGCAGGAATGGACTTCGGTGAAATTGTAACTAAATATTCAAGACCTAATTTGCCAGATATTGTGGGACCTGCTGATGAAGTTAAACGAAAAAAATTACAATATGCAGAAAAATTAACAGATTGGATAATTGAAAATGAAAAAGTTGATATAATCAATCTTATTAAGTAATATTTTTTAACAATTATAAACAAAGTAGATACTATGGGAATTGAAGATATATTGATGCATGATGAAAGTCTTTTTCAAAATATAAATGCTTTTGACCCGGATTATTTGCCTCCAAATTATAATTATCGGGATACTCAAATGGAAGCAATGGCAATGTCCATAAGGCCTGCAATGCGTGGAGGCCAACCATCTAATGCAGTGGTTCTTGGATCACCTGCAACCGGAAAAACAACAGCAATTAAGAAAGTATATGAACTTGTTGAAAAGAACACGGAAAAAGTTGTTTGTGTTTATATCAACTGTCAACTGCACACTACCCGATTTGGTATCATCTCACAGGTTCACAAAAAGATTTTTGGATACTTGCCCCCTGAAACAGGTGTTCCTTTTGCAAGAATCTATGAAAAAGTCATGCTGGAACTTCAAAATAATGGCCAATCCTTAATATTGGCATTGGATGATGTTAACTATTTATTCCAAAGCAATAATGCAAACAAATTATTTTATGATATTTTAAGGGCATATGAAGAATATGAAGGTGTAAAAACAGCTATTTTTGCAATATTGTCTGATTTGGAATTTAAATATGCATTTGATAAAAATGTAAATACTGTCTTTATTCCTCAAGAGATTACATTCCCGCCTTATTCCTATTCTGAAATTGAAGATATATTAAGAGATAGAGTTAAAGCAGGATTTTTCCCTGGTGTATTGGGTGATGACATTTTAGAGCAAATTGCAATGTATACCTTTGACAATGGTGATTTAAGAACGGGCATTAACCTTCTCAGAAGCTGCGGCAATATTGCGGAAGCTGATGCGTCACGTGAAATAACTCAGGACCATTTCGACAAAGCGATTGATTCATTGGTTTCAGTAAATGTCTCTCAAATTTTATCTTCACTAACCAATACTGAAATGAGTCTGCTAAAATTAATCATCGAAAGTGAACCGAACATTACTGCAGGCGATTTGGGTGAAGCGTTTCGTGAAAAAGAAAAAATCAGTTATTCATCTTATGCCAGAACTCTAGATAAGCTTGAATTTTTAAGGTTAATAGATACAAAATATACAGGATCAGGATCCAGAGGTAATTCTCGTGAAATAATTCTTAGATTTGACCCTGATGATTTTAGTATTTAACCTGTATATTTTAACGGAAGTTAGTTTTGTATTCTAAAATTAGATTAAATTGCAAGATAACGCCCTTTTGTACTTATAGCTTAAGGGTTTGGTATTTTAATCTAATTATACTCATGTCTCTTTTATAAGAGATATGGGTTTTGTGCTGTCACAATAGAAAGCACAGATAAAAGTAACACTACAAATACAGTGAGCGTTACCATGCAAACTTGAATATCGATATTTGAATATATAATTTCATCAATTATTGATGTTCTTTTTCTTAAATCTGCCCTTTTTGAAGTATTTGTATTTTTTAACATAATATCACATCACTATATTTAAGTTGTTTAATACCCATATATAAGCAAAGAGCGAGAGAGCATTTGAAGAGTATTATTTCGAAGGTAAAATTATGAAGAAATTTGAATATTTTGACGTTACAGCAGATATTGGCTTTTATGCATTTGGTAAAAACTTAAATGAAGCTTTTGAAAATGCGGGTATGGCAATGTTTAATATAATATCAAATACAGATAATGTTGATAAAGAAAAGTCAATAGAATTTGAAATAACCTCTGAAGATAATGTGTCTTTATTATACGACTATTTAGAAGAATTATTGTTTTATCATGAAGTCGAATTCATGTTATTCAGCGGTTTTAATGTCCAAATCGATGAATTTGATGGTATTTACCACCTTAATGCTATTATTAGTGGTGAAAATATTAACTGGGATAAACATGAACGAAATTGTGAAATAAAAGCCATAACATTCCATCAAATGGATGTTGACATATCTGATGTTGTTACACTGAAGGCTATTGTTGACTTATAATTTTAAATAAAATGCAAAACAATATAATATTATGAGAAAAATTAAAACTACGTCCAGATTATTTGAACAGATATGTGGTGTCTTAGGTGCATTTTTGTGTTTGTTTTCAGGATCATTCATATTACTTATTCAAAGTGGTGGCACTCAAGGATATTCATTTTTAGCAATATTGGCTATTCTAGGGGCATTTATAGGTTTTATATCTTCTTATTATGCTAATAAGCATGTGGAGGGTGCAGGTGTTGGTTTCCTAGTTGCAGCTATTCTTGTTTTAATTGGAAATCCTTATTTGGCTAAATTTTGCTCAATATTGCTTCTAATTGCGGGATTATCATCATTATTTAGAAAATAGTTTTTTTTGTTTAAAAAAGGATTGAATATTAATTCTTAAATTTTTAATTTAGTGTATTCAAAAATAGAAAAATAATAGCTTAAAGTTAAGCTATTACAACGTTGTTAATTAAATTTTTATCAGTGGCAGATACGAGTATCAAACATCCATTTTTAAGATATATAAATACATATGTTCCATTATCTACATCCATACGGCCAGTTACATTATTTATCGTAGTTTTATTTCCGCTAAAAGAGTTTATAACTTCATCAGAATTTAATCCAAGTTTGGTATAATTAGCGACATAGATTCCTATTCCATTTGGATCTTTAATATATAATTTTGCACTACTGTTTAATCCTAGTTTTTTAAATGAAGCTTCTATTTCTTTGCTGGTGTTTGAATGGTCTTCCTCAAAACCAGCAGGGATATTAAACTTGATTCCGCCAACATCCACTGTTTTGTTTTGAGCTTGTTGTCCAAAGAGGCCTCCCAAGTCGAAAGCGGAAACTGCAGTTATGCTTACTGCAACAATCAATAATGCTAATATGGCAATTATTTTTTTGTTCATTTTGCACCTCCAATAATATATTTAATTTTAGATTTTAATACCTTTATCTAAAAAATAGGTATATTATTGGCACATATTCATAATATTTATTCAAAATAAGCAAGGAAATTTCACCAATCAAATTAAAAAATAAAATTAAGAGGATAGGGTTAATCCTCTTTTGCAGCAATGGTAATTTTATTGGAGATAACTGCTTCACCGTATTGTGAGGTAATAATATATTCTCCAGGCATTAGGTTAATGTTTAGTCTAGCTATGCCCTTTGAATCGGTGTATCTTGTGTAGAATACTCCGTTGATGTTGAATGTTACTCCAGCATTGGCTAACGGTTTGCCTTGGCCGTCTACAACACTTGCATTGAATGTTGAGCCGTCATTGTATGTCATTTTCAAATCGGTAGCGTTCAATATTGGTAGAACTGTGATGTTGTATGACATTTGAAGACCGGTTAACGGATCGATTGTGGTCAATATGTATTCTCCAGGGTTTAAGTTGATGTTTAATCTTGCAGTTCCGTTTTCATTTGTGGTACGGTTGTAAAATACTCCGTTGATGTTCATGGTGATATTTTTACCTGCTACTGGTTTGCCTGCACCGTCAATCAATCTAATGTAGAACTGTGATTCGTTTCTGTAGTATTTAACTAAATTATCTGCTATTAATGTAGGCAATATTGTAATTGTATTTTCAACGGTAGTGCCGTTAAATGTTGTTTTGATTGTGTAATTTCCTGGATTTAGGTTAATAGCTATTTTGACAGTTCCGTTTTCATCACTTACTCTGTCATATTCTTGACCATTAATTTCAAAGGTCACAGTTTCATTTGCATAACCGATATTTGCTTCAAATTTAGAATCGTTTTTAAAGATTTTAACCAAATCTTCAGTATAGATAGCTAAATCTTTAGTATAGACTTTTAAAGACAGGGTAATATTTAATGGTAACGCTTCCCATCCATTACCATAATCAACAAAAGTGACATTTGGTGCGTAATGTTGTCTTGAGTGTATTAAAGTTGGAAGTGTCGCCTTTTTCATCACGGCAGTAAAATTATCTCCTGTTTTGATTGGAATTTCTGTTGTTAATTTTATTGTATGGAAACCTGTGAATGGTGCGGTTCCGTTTTGAGCATATGCTAATCTATCATTTACATAGATTTCAACGGTATAGTTTTCATTTTCTTTAAAGTATGTTCCAATACCACTTATCAATTCATTTCCAAAGGAACAGTAGGTATTCTTATATGAAATTTTTTCTTTGGTTGTAAATCTCAACCCTCCTCCTAAATCAGTTTGGTAGTTAGTGGTGTAATCTTCATTGTTTTCTAATATATATGAAGTAGCCTTGTCTTCATTTAAAAAACTTTTATCATAATATGACAGATAGAGGAATCCTTTATCTCCCCATCCAGTTCCATAATTATTTTTAATTATCCATGCTCCATTGCCTTCGGGGGTTTGTGTAAATTTGTCTTTGGAGTAATTATCGTCCCATCCGATAAGGGTCACCAAATGATTTGCCTTATGGTCAGGACCTGAATAATAATATGAAGAGGTATTTTCATTGAATGATGCACTATCGCCTTCATAATATGAAACTGATAGGCCTCCATTTTTCATTAATAATTTTTTTAGTGTATTCTTATAGTCAGGGTCTTCATTAGGATAGACAAATCTTACATCCTGGATATGGATTTTATCATTTGCAATAACTGGAGATAACTTGCCCAGTTCGTCAAATGTATCATATTCGGTAGGTACTACTCCAAACCAGCTGATAACATATTCTGGGCCTTGTTCATGCACTCCTCCTTCCTTAATGCCATCAAGACCATATTTTGAATATTCTAACATATTGTTCTGCATATTGTTTTCTGAAAGGTCATATTTTATGCTTGTTGATTTCAATAAAGTAGATTCTATTGCTCCACAAGCTCCAAATGCCCAACAAGCGCCCATGTCGCCCTGATTTTTAACTGAAGTTGCCCATCCCCAATCGCGTAAGTCGAATTTTGATGGGAGGGTATCTACATCAATTGTATTGTTAATAAAATTCAGTTTTGCACTTGTACTGTGTGTTACGGATGAATAGTGAGTTTCATTTAAAATTAATGTATCATTTCCTGTACTAACATTGTCCATTTCATAATTTATGAAAACGCCATGTATTGCTTCCCCGTTATTTGAAAATAAGGTGTTTTTTACATTAATGAATGAGTCATATACATATATTCCTTGTTTTGTATTGTTAATAATTTCACAGTTTGAAATATTTGCATTAGTTTTATCAATATATGCGCCTCCACCGTTTCCATAATCATCATAATCTAATTTTGAATTGTGAATAATTGTGTTTTCAATTGTTAAATTGGTATAGGATGTATATATTGCTCCTCCGGAATATAATGCAGTATTATTTGAAAATTCACAGTTTCCTATATAGGATATGCCTCCTAATTGAGTTAATGCACCACCATAATCTCCATATGAATTATAGAATCTTGAATTAGTTATATTTACATGTGCTTTTTCGCTACTATCATCAATAAACACTGCACCACCGTTTTTCTCGGAAGATGTATTTGTGAATGTACAATTATCAATATTAATATATTCAAAATTTTTGACTCCTATCGCTCCGGCAGTTTCTCTAGCATGTAAATTTTCAAAAATGGAATTTTTGATTATTAAGTTGGCCATTGTAAATATTGCCCCTGCATATTTTGATGTTGAATTAGCAAACAATGAACTGTTAATGTTGGCTCCGCCTATGCTGTAAATACTTCCTCCCCATGTGCCTGTATTATTAATAAAATTACAGTTATTTGCTGTAACTGGGAATAATGAATAAACAGTTCCCTTTTCTCCATGGTTGTTGATGAAGGTTGCATTGTTTAAAGTCACTAAGCCGAATGAATAAATTGCCCCTCCGTTTCGTGCATGGTTGTTGATGAATGTTACATTGTTTAAAGTTAGTGAGCCTAATATGCCCAGTGCTGCTCCATCTCCTCCATCCATATATCCATTAATCATGTTTAAGTTTGAAATAGTAACATTTTCTCCCATTATGGACATAATTCTAGCTTGGTTTACCCCATCTATGGTGTGGCCATTACCATTAATGATAA
>JAEIGA010018811.1_pt1 | contig 10528 bp, 11 predicted proteins | sample 9270691 | NCBI WGS metagenome assembly JAEIGA01 (sample SAMN17057246, study PRJNA624740) | gut metagenome | biome: biome; isolation source: fecal sample | host: Bos grunniens | place: China: Xizang | collected 2019
AGGCAGGCGCAGACCTCTTCACGATGCATTACCGCAAGGATGTTGAGCAGGAGGAAAGAGAGCTCACCGCTGATGATTCAGCCTACAGCGAAGGTATCTTTGTGGGTTACAGATGGTTTGAAGCAAAGCAGATACCGGTTATGTATCCGTTTGGACACGGCCTTTCTTATGTTGATTTTGAATATGGCCCAGTGAGCTGCAAGACCAGCAGAAAGAGCATCAAACTCAGCCTTGAGATTGAGAATCTCGGCGATATGGCTGCTGACGAGGTGGTTCAGGTCTATGTCAGAAGAGCTGAGAGCTCGATCGAGCGACCATACAAGGAGCTCAAGGCATTTGAGAGAGTGAGCCTGAAGGCTAGGGAGAAGAAGCAGATCAGCATCGAGATTCCTGTCAAAGAGCTTAGACACTGGGATACTGATGCAGATGATTGGGCAATCGAGAAAGGCGCTGTGGAGATCTTTGTCGGCGCTTCTTCTGCTGACATCCGCCAGACAGCCAGCACTAAGATCTAGTCAAGAGCTAGGAATTCAGGAAGTTATCAAGCATGAGCTTTGAATCCTCGGGTTCAAGGCTCATGAGCTTTATATCCATCATTTCGATCCTATTGATGAGGAAGAACAGGTTGTCGTAGGTCAGGCTGAAATCAGCATTATGAGTCAGCAAGGTATAAACGACAATCAGTCTGTCAACATTGAGCACAGCTTCGGCTAGATGTCTGTTCTCTCTGAGATATTCCTCAAGCCACGGGGAGAGGGATGATGACATGAATCAGTTCGGTGATGACAAGCTGATATCATTGCTCAAGGACCACTCAAAATCTAGACCTGAGCAGATTATTGACGCAACATTTGCAGCTGTACAACATCATGCAGATGGCGCAAATCAAAGTGATGATATTACGGTAATGTGCTTTAAATACAGTTAATTATGGAAAAGACCATCATACTCGCAAACGACATATCTGAGATAAGCAGACTTTATGAATTTACCGAAGAGGTAGGTTCAGAGTTCTCATTGTCTCCTGAGATCGTCTTCAACCTCAACCTTGTGCTTGAAGAGGCTGTAGTAAACGTCATCAACTATGCTTACCCCAAGGAGGAGCATCAGTCCATCTACCTGTCTGCAAGACTACAAGATGATTCCATCATCCTTGTTCTCACAGACACAGGTAAGGAGTTTGATCCGACTGCAGCACCAGAGGCCGATATTACCCTGTCGGCAGACGATCGTCCTATCGGCGGACTCGGCATATTCCTCATCAGACAGATTATGAATGAGGTAAAATATGAAAGAATCGAGGGCAAGAACGTGCTTACTCTAGAAAAGAAATTATAGTAAGGTCTATCAATATTCCACCTTGTCTTCCTTTGAGTCCCATTTTTGGAAGGCGCGGAGAGCTTCGGAACGCATAAAGTGCTCACATCTGATTGACCGCTCATCGTAGTTGAGTTCAAGCTGGTCATAAATAAAGGAGTCATCAAAGTTGATCGCCTTAGCATCATCTTTGGTGTTTCCGTAGCAGATTCTGCTGACTCCAGCCCAATACAGTGCACTCAGACACATAGGACAAGGTTCACAAGAACTATATACAGTGCATCCAGTCAACTGGAAAGTGCCAAGTTTTGCACAGGCGCTTCTGATTGCCATCACTTCTGCATGTGCTGTGGGATCAGAATTAGGAACGACGCGGTTTGTACCTGTAGCTATGACTTCGCCATCCTTCACTATCACCGCACCAAATGGGCCGCCTCCTGTATCAATATTTTCAACAGAAAGATTGATGGCAAGCTCCATAAACTTTGCATCTTCAGGCGAGAAGGAAGATGTTTCCTTAAGACTTTTACAAGTTTTACACATAACGCACCAGTTTTACACTCAAATATAAAGTTTATTTTTTACTATATTTGCCCCCAGTAATGAGAAAATGGCTAAAATATCTGATTCCTCTGATGTTTGTGGTTGCATTTTGGAACTGCAAGGATAGCCTATTATCCACAGCCCCAGAAACAACATCCAAGGCCCAAGCAATCAGCGAAGCAGTATGTGACAACATTATCTCATCATCAGAATCAGAACTGTGTCTACCCCGTCAGATATCCTATGCCAGTCCCTATCGGGTACAGAACACCGCAAGAAGAACAACAGGCTACAGCAGAGCCAGTTTTGAATTTGCAAAATCAGGCAAGATCATCAACGCAGGGCTAAGATATCTCACACAGAGGAAATCCATATTAACACATTCATCACTCATAGAGCCAGCTCATAAGCTACTCTATCTGGGTAAACTCATCATTTAGAAATCGGTATATGTTATTTATAACGACATTGTCCTTATACAGGATGATGCCGTTGCTAGCGATATATACCACTAGCTCTCAAGTTACAACATTACAAAATTCTAAATGATAATAATATGGAAAAGACATTTAACAGAGTACGCTCTATCAAAGATATTGTTATATCTGCATCAATCATTATTCTAGGTTTAGTCCTTCTACTCTTGTCTGCGGGAGCAGGCGTAGACATCGCCGGTTATTTCTTTATCTTGACCGGTTTGGTCCTCATATTTATCCTTAAATCAGATTACAAGGACCCAGAAACGGGAATCCGATATAAGAAGAAGGAGTATTATTTCCCACAGGAAATGAATGCATCGATCGCCTTGGCCCTCGCAACAAATCCAGCTTCTATCGACATCAAAGAAGCAGGCAAGGGAGAATCTATCATGCTTGATATCTATTACAGCAAAGATTCAGGAAAAGCCTATCTACAGCTTTTCAAATACATCCCGTATGAATACGAGCCTTGCTCAAAGGTGTATGAATATGAGATAGCAAGAGTTGAAAAACTATTGAAGTAATATGGAATATATCATTCTTTTAATTTCACTGGTAGGCATTGTATTCGGTGCTGATTACCTTGTAGCTGGAGCTGTATCTCTGGCCAGGAGGTTCAAGGTGTCCGACTTCGTGATTGGAGCAGCCATCGTGGGAGTCGGAACATCAATGCCTGAGTTGGTGGTAAGTTTCATCGGAGCATTGAACGGCAATGCCGATGTTGCAATCGGAAATGTAGTCGGATCAAATATATTCAATGTATTGGGCATCCTCGGACTCACAGCAGTGTTCTTCCCTGTCGCTATTGACAGGAAGAACATGAAATTTGAGATTCCTTTATGCATAGGAGTATCTATCCTCCTGACTGTATTTGCATTCAACTTTTTCAACGGAGATCCTGCAGTCATCAGCCGAATAGACGGACTTCTGCTTCTTGCAGCATTTGCCGGATTCCTATGGTATTCCTTCTATCGCGACAGCAAAGAAAAGACCGCAAGTGAGGATGCTGCATCAGATGACAAGACCCCTTTGTGGCTAGCTATCGTCAAGGTGGTCGGAGGACTTGCACTTCTGATCATCAGCTGTGATTTCTTTGTAGACAATGCTGTAACGATTGCCAAATCATTTGGGGTAAATGATGCATTCATATCTCTTACCTTGATTGCCTGTGGCACATCTCTACCGGAACTTGCCGCATCAGTAGCTGCTGCCGTCAAGAAAAACACACAGATGGCACTCGGAAACATAGTCGGATCAAACATCTTCAACATAACCCTGATACTTGGTCTCAGCTCACAGGTAATGCCGCTCACTTCTGCAGGAATCACGATTATAGACTATATTGTGATGATCTGTGCTGCAGTTCTTCCGCTACTGTTTGGCTTCAAAGGCCGTATCGGTAGAGCAGGAGGCGTCTTTATGGTAATCGCTTTCATTGCCTATAACTGGTATCTTATCACTAATCAAATTGCATAATTAATGGGAATACTACAGATTTTCACTTTGCTCGGAGCCTTGGGAATGTTCTTATACGGAATGAACCTGATGAGCTCCGGGCTTCAGAAGGCAGCTGGCGACAGGCTTCGCGGTCTGCTTTCAGCGATGACATCAAATCCTCTCAAAGGAGTTTTGACAGGACTTGGCATAACAACCGTCATTCAATCATCATCTGCGACAACCGTTATGGTCGTCAGCTTTGTAAACGCTGGTCTCTTGACTCTAGCTCAGGCGATTGGAGTCATAATGGGTGCAAATATTGGCACTACAGTCACAGCTTGGCTCGTTTCCTGGCTCGGATTCAAAGCTGATATTTCGATTCTGGCAGTCCCTTTGATGCTTCTTGGATTCCTGTTTTCAAATTCCAAGAGAAATCAGCGACAGCATATCGGAGAGCTGATTGTCGGCTTCTGCCTACTATTCCTTGGCCTGTCATTTATGAAGGAGTCTGTTCCAGACCTTAATCAGACGCCTCAGGTACTTGAATTTGTAAAATCCTGGGCAGGTCACGGGTTCGGATCAGTGCTGATCTTCTTGGTGTTTGGTACAGTGCTGACATTGGTACTTCAATCGTCATCTGCGACTATGGCCATCACCCTTATCATGCTCAGTATGGGATTTATACCATTTGATATGGCTTGCGCGATGGTTCTAGGCGAGAACATCGGAACTACCATCACAGCAAATATAGCTGCATCTGTCGGAAACACACAAGCCAAGAGGACTGCTATGTCACATACAATATTCAATGTATTCGGCGTAATCTGGGCATTAATATTCTTCAGGCTGTTCCTCGCTCTTGTAGGCAAGATTATCGAAGCACTCTTCGGACTGCCAAATCCGGCAGCAGAGGGTTTTGCAGTGAGTGGGCAGGATACCGCTGACGCCACAGCAGCATTATATGGACTATCAATGTTGCACACTCTCTTCAACACCATCAATACACTGATATTGATATGGTTTACAAAATATATCGAGAAGGCGGTCATGTGGATTATCAAAACACCGAAGAATCAGGAAAACGAAGCCTTCCGCTTGAAATATATTTCTGCGGGACCACTTGCTGCTCCTGAACTTGCCACAGAACAGGCCTTTGATGAAATCATACATTTTGCAGAAATATCACGCCGAGGTCTCGGATATGCAAGGCAGGCAATCCAGGAGCCCGATGCAGACAAGTTGGAGGAACTACGCGTCAAACTGGTGAAATATGAAGAAATTTCAGACCGTATAGAGTATGAGATTGCTTCATTCCTTAATGCAGTTTCTGCTGAAGATATCAGCGAAGAGACATCAGTCAAAATCAAGGCAATGTACAAGATTATCGGAGAGCTGGAATCATTGGGAGACTCAGGAGAAGCCATCAGCCGCATCCTGTCCCGCAAGAATATCCACAGGAAGGTATTTGATCAGGATACGCTGAAGAATCTTGATGGTCTGGTCTCTCTCGTGGATAAGGCCTACGAAGCAATGCTCTCCAACCTTCAGTCGGCACACAAAGGCGAACTTTCTGAAATCTCTAATGCCTACAACGCGGAAACCCGAATAAACAATATGAGGAATCACCTCAGAGACACAGAGATAGAAGATATTGAGTCAACCCGTAAAAACTACCAGACTAGTGTCTATTATATGGACATTATCAACGAACTGGAAAAGATGGGCGACTTCATAATCAACATCTCCCAAACACTTGAAAAAGTCTGCACAAGTATTAGAAAGTAGGTGTTGGTATTTTTCATCCCAATTTTGTATTTTTACACCTACAAACCTCGATTTATGAAAAAAAATCTCCTTACAGTTTTGTTGCTTCTTTCTGTTATCTCTATATTAGGGATAACTAAAGTACAGGCACAAAATCTACAGCTATTCTATGATCCTGGCAGAGGATGTGCCACGTCAACAGTGGAAATGTTCCGTCCTGATGCGGGCGGAAGCACATTCTTCTTCGTTGACTTTGACTATTCCCCAAAAGCGACTGGAGCATATTGGGAAATTGCTCGTGAATTTAATTTCTGGCAGGCTTCAAAGCTTGATTGGCTTTCCGTTCACTTGGAATACAACGGCGGACTCAGCGTAGGCTCTGCGTTCAACAATTCATTCCTCGCAGGTCTGACCTATTCCGGACATTCCAAGGATTTCACAAAGACGTGGTCAATCTCAGCTATGTATAAGGCAACTCCTGGAACATTTGATGCTCTTGGCAAGTGCCAGATGCATAACTTCCAGATTACAGGAGTATGGGAAATCGCTTTTGCTAGAGGATGGTGTACATTTAGCGGATTCGCAGATTTTTGGAGAGAAGTTCGTCATTGGCAAGGGACTGAATTTATATTTATAACAGAACCGCAGTTCTGGGTAAACCTTAACAAGATTAAAGGATGGGAAAATATAAATCTCAGCATCGGCTGTGAGCTGGAGTTCTCGGCAAACTTTATTGAAAAAGGCGTACACGCATTGCCGGCTGCTGGCGTAAAATGGACATTCTAGACCTCAACGAGCAAAGAAAAAGAAATCGCCCGATAAGTTATGAAGATTAAAATCATGGCAACATCTACACTGGCAACTGCCATTATCTGCAACACTCAAAATCTCTAGATATGAAGCTTCCTGAGAACTCGTCAAAAATTGTAGGCAGAACCTACACCGGCCAGAAGGATGACGAGGGTCGTCCTCATGGACATGGCACCATGGAATATTTAACCAATGGTGATAAGAAATACAAGTACGAGGGGCATTTCGAGCACGGCGTGCGCTCTGGTTATGGAGTGTGGTATGAGAGTATCCAGTTAATCCGCGAATATGAGCCATGGGAGTGGGCGCAGATGGGAGATTATGACAGCGCAGGCAGGCTGATCCATCCAAACACTAAACCCGGTCCTCGTAAGGAGGTTGTAAACTGTTGGAATGAGAAGTTCAGGGGATGGTGGAAGAACGATGACGCTGTCCATAGTCTGAAACACAGGAAATATGCAGACTGGCACTTTGACCATTTTGAAGATGAAAAGATATTGAAAGACCTTCTCGATTTCAAAGCGGTCAGAATGTTGCCGCAATCAATGGTTACGAGCAGCGATACACCGTATGCAAGATATGCCTACGGTGTATGGCTTTGGTCGCACTACAAGGACAGCAAATCGTTAAAAGCGGCCTTTAGGATTTTTGAGGAATCAGCAGACAAAGGCATTGCAGATGCCCTGCAGATGATGTCCAGGATGTACTATCTCGGTGAGGCATATGATGAAGAGACAGGAAAGTTTATGATGGATCGTAAACTGTCTCAGGAACTGACTGCACAGGCAATAGAGAAAGGGAGCATTCTTGCTAAGCTCAGGCATAACAAAGATCTCTTCTTTGGAACAACTGAAGTTGCAGCGGATAAGGCCTCCGCTATTGCCGAAGCAGAACGTGAGTCATCAGCTATTTTCAGCAAATCGATCATTTGGACGGAGCAACTCGGATGCTTTTACGAAATCGAAGGTGAGCGAGAGAAAGCCATCAAGGCATACGAGAAGTGTATCATCAATGGATATTATGCTCCGATCTACGACCTTGCTCTGATGTATCTGGAAGATGGAGAGGAGAGTTACTATAAGACCCTGATGAAATTGGGCATGGAACTAGGAGTGCCGGACTGCAGGATTCTTGGAATGGAGAATGAGTACAGGTGGGAGTCTCTCAGCGGCGACGAAAGGCTTGACATATACCGCAAGATGAAGACAAATCTGTCGGAAGGCATTGAACAGGGCAGCGGCGTCTGTGCATATGTATTAGCGGATGCCTTGTTGAACGGCAAATTTGGATTTGATATAGATCTAGAATGCGGTAAGGAATATGCAGACCGTGCATTGACCTATGGTTTCAGTTCGGCTACATCTCTGATTATCGAGACAGCAGAAACGCTCAATAATCCTGAATTCATGTCAGATGAAGAGCTTCTGAAATATAGGATAGATGCTTTGCGTTACGGCATTGAAGACCAACTTGACTATGTGATCAAGAATAAGGAGACTTATATTGAAATAGGATACGGTGAGCAGATAGAAAAAGTCTGGATGCCTTTGTGGAAGAAGAATCATCCCCAGGCAAAGACTCAGGTCTCCCCTTCTGTTATCATCATCCAGCCTTCAGGAGTTGCCTCCGTAGTCGAAGCAGATGTATTCTGCATGTCCTATCGTGAGATGAGCCAGCTTATTGATGCTGAAGGACTTGATGCCGTTCATTTCTCGAAGTCTTTGAATCAGATCACGAAGGCTTGCGCATTCAGAGGCTATCAGATTGCAATGTATGCCGACAGGAACGGATACGCAAAAGACCTCCCGGACAACGCAATCGGCACTATGCTATATGGAACCGGTGCAGAAATTAGAGGTGCCGTAATCATTGCCCTTGAAGACAACAAGTACGACACCCATTCGTTCCATTTCAAGGAAGACATCGACAATGTCCTCGATGAAATATCAAAGCTGACTGGTGGACTAGTCAGTCGCAACTGATTACATTTTACGACCAAGAATCATATCGGCCATCGTCATCTGTCTCGCGTCTCAAAATACCGGTCAGTTCGTCGATGGCTTCGAATACATTTTCCATATCCTCCTCATTCTCAAATGAGGAGATATTATGTTCATTATCTTCCAACGCTATGATTATCGGGCCTCTCACCTCCACGTCCCCATCATAGAGCATACTGCCGACATAATTATCCTCACAATCTTCAGTCATTGATTTCTTGACGAAACACATGACAAGATTCTTTTCGAGGTCGCATTCCCGTGTAATTATATCCAGATGCTCAGAACTGTGCACAATTTTAAGATTCTCGCCATAGATAAGAGCCTCTATTTCCCTGGATGTCATAGAACTCAGATCTGCGTCAAGAAATTCAGTATAGCCAGACGGATGAATGACCAGCACAGTAGGCAGGATTTCATAATCTTCTGACATAGCCTTACCTTTTTTCGAACGTCAGAGTAAAAGAATATGAATATCTTCCAGAGCAGAAACTTTCACGATGCATAGGTTCCGCAAAGGAAATCTTGAATTGAGAGGTGTATGAGGAGTATTGAAACGAAGTTTCCAGTACTACTCCGTCCTTGTGAACTTCAAGAACTTTGAAATTAAAGTCTGGGAAAATCAGTTTTTCAATTCCATACAGTTTCCATTCCTCCTTCCTAGGAGAAAACAAACTGACACCTTCCTTGAGGTTAATACCTTTCAAGTCGCACTCGAAGCGGTCTTCAAGGTCAATATCTTCTCCTGTCACCTCATTCTCAGATGACGCGCATGTCTTGAGGACAAACTTGTAATTATCAAAACTCATAAGCGGAAAGATTTAAGTTTCTAATGTGTTTATGATGAATGTAAACAGAATGATACATTTGAAAAATCATCATTCTGACGGTCTACCGGAACCATAAAGTTCACGGTACCGCAGTCAAAGAAGCGAAGTCCCCATCTTTCCTCCTCGTCAAGTTGGAGAAGAGACATAAGGCCTTCGTTTTCATTTTCGTAGCCTTCTGTCATGGCAGGCATGCCAAGCAGCTTGAAGCCGAAATCGGTCTCAGAAGCAGCCTCGAAAGTCATCTCTTCTGCCGCGAGTACTGCAGGGTCTCCACTCTCCCAGTAATATTCATGGGTAAACAGTTCTTTGCAGTCTTCGCTGTAAAGGACCTTGAATGTACCAGGCTCCCACTCCCCTGTCCCACCGCATGGTGCTTCCAGATCGCCAAGGAAATAATCCAGGTCTGCGAAGAACCAGAGCATGCCTTTGTGAGGCAGTCTGCCCTCAGCATCAAGCTCTGCAATATCCTCAAGACGAATCTGGCAGATGAAAGTGAGCAGTGTTTCCGCATCGCTGCCGCAAGGCCATTCGTATGCCTCCGGGAGATCAGGAAATCCCCACCAATGGCTCTTGCCGACGAGGTCTTGCTCTGAAGGCTGTATGTTTATTTTTATTGCCATAATCAATCAAACATAACTCTTGGATTCATAGCTGACGGGCTTCTCCATTCGATGCCTCTGCGTGCGAGAGCCGCTCTCTTTGCGCTCCAATAACTGTGGCAGAATCCCATTCCGCGAGGCTCGTCTTTCAACTGCTCGTCCACCTCCATTTCTACTTCGTATATAACTTTCTCCCATTCAGAAGTGGCCTGAACAGGATCGACTTTGAGCATACCTCCCAATCCGTTCCAGCATTGCAGTGCTGGCTCCCAATGCGGATCAGTGACAATCATGGCAAAGCTGTATATCCACTTGTCCACCTGTCTAAAATAATCTTTGTCGAAATGCTCCTGAAGGTAATCGTCATAATCGGATGGAGCTTCAAAGTCTCGGTAGAGTCTGTACAACTCGCACAAAGATTGGAAAAGACGCGGGGTTTCCCTTTTGTCAACATAGTCATTTTCCAGCATGCACGCGATCCAGTGAGCCTTATAGGCAGGGTTGATAACCTCCGACCTGAAAGGAGCGACATCCTTGAGTTCGTGGATAAACTCGCGCACCAGCGGAATATTCCTCCAGATATTTCCATCCTCATTATTCTTGTTCATCTGGTCGATCAGTTCAGCCGCATATCCATCAGACCACTCACAGTCCATATCACGGTCCTTGCTGAAGAAGAATACGTTTCTGGCCTGCTTAGAAATCCTTTCATTTGAGGTGTCAAATTCCGGTGTGCCGAGCACCTGCCA
>JAEIGA010018812.1_pt1 | contig 10528 bp, 10 predicted proteins | sample 9270691 | NCBI WGS metagenome assembly JAEIGA01 (sample SAMN17057246, study PRJNA624740) | gut metagenome | biome: biome; isolation source: fecal sample | host: Bos grunniens | place: China: Xizang | collected 2019
TGCTGTAGCTGCTTCGAGTCCGAAGTTAGCACGCAAGAAGAGCGCAAATACGGCCAACATAGTGTAGTAGCCGAAGCGTTCGCCTGTGTTGGCAAGAGCCAATGCAAACAGACCTTTTGGTTGATTTTCAAACATAATGTTGTTGAATTTTGTAGTTAATATTTTGTTTTATTATCGTGTCTCAAATTAAGCTATACCCATGCGCGTGCTATCGCGTGTGCGCAGAAATCCGTGCAAAGTTACAACAAAAAATGCACATATGCAAACAAAACAGGAATTTTATATCAAAATAATAGATTTCAATCCATTTCTGCTGCAAAAATCAAAGCAAGCACAACCAAGTATAGCAATTGCGATTTGAAGCAACAACAAAAAATTACTAACATCTTGCACATTTCAAAATTTCTTTGTACCTTTGTAGGCCTAATTAAAATTTTTACATCATGAAAAAATTCCATTTCTTCCTAAATTCTCTCTTCATATTTCTATTCTGTCTATCTCCATTTACTGCCAACGCAGAAGCCATCACTGGCAGTTGCGGCGAGACGCTCTATTGGTCCTTCGACACTGAGACTGGGCATCTAGATATCACTGGCTCTGGCAAAATGAATCTCACAAAACACCCCGCTTGGACAAAAAAGAATATCACCATCACTTCTGTCAGTTTTCCAGACAGCATCACCTCTATTGATTCGTATGCTTTTGAAGAACAAGAGATTGCCGAAATTGTCATTCCAGCATCCGTAGAAACATTCGGAAAAGACGCCTTTGTTAACATGCTATCCTTACTGCGTTTTACCTACGAACGCATTGGTTATTCCAACACGCAGAATGGTATCTTGCGCAACTGTAAAAATCTGCGCTATTTCCATGGTAATTCGCGTATGCTATCCTACAATGACAATATCGACACCATCATCGTCACTTATGGACCAGCAGTCAATAGTTGGTTTCAACCCACATATATAGACAACTCGTACGCCTACGACACACGCCTATCAGGTAAATACGACGAAACGCCCAAATTAATACGCACATATTTCTTCCCTAGCGAATTAGAGGTGATAGGTGACTTCTACCTATGCAATGCGCCCGAAGTGACGGGTATGACTATCCCTACAAAAGTGCACAGTATTGGCAAAGGAGCATTCCTGAACTGCACATCCATGGATTCGCTTGTTTTTTTAGGCGATGCCATCGAAACTATCGCCGATAGTGCCTTTTACAATTGCTCCAACTTGACATACATCCGCCTGCAAGACACGATTCCTCCTACGATACACGAAAATACATTCTATAATGTTGACCGTTCAATCCCAGTGTTCGTTCCGTTAAATTCAAAAGAACGATATCAACAAGCACCTTATTGGGAAGAATTTTACAACATTATCGAACCATCACTCTCCACAAACATCGAAGAGACGCAATCCTCAGATTTCTTTGAATCCAAAAACGCCGATTTCAACGACAAAAAAGTACTCTACAATAATCAACTCATCATCATTCACAACGGCAAGACCTACAACACAATTGGGGCACTACTGAATTGATTCTCCCCAAAAAACACCCGTAGATTCTTCTCGCAACACTATTATTATACAAATAAAAAAGGTGGCCGCGCCACCTTTTATTTTTCCCTGCCTTTAACCGTTAATCTCTACCCACAACAGTACACCACCCATACCTATCCTCTACTCTGCCATATTGAATATCTTGCAGCGCATTATAAAGACGAGTCAGCACAGGACCTGGTTCACCAAAATAATAGGTTACATCCTTGTCAGGATCCACCACCTTCGTTATCGGCGAAATCACGCATGCCGTACCACAAGCAGCTGCTTCTTGCATCTCAGCAAGTTCTTCTACACGAATCCTACGACGAGTAACTTTCATGCCCATCTCACGCGCCAATGTTATCAGCGAATCATTTGTAATACTTGGCAAAATCGCACTACTGCGCGGAGTGAGATATTCCAGCCTTTCGCCTTTCTCCTTATCGCCTAATTGCCTAATACATATAAAATTCGACGCTGTACACTCATCTATATACTTATGTGTCTTCGCATCAGTAAACATACACTCATACCCCATAGCATGTGCCACCTCACTCGCACGAAATGAAGCTGCATAATTACCGCCCACTTTCCACTGACCCGTGCCCTGTGGTGCAGAACGATCAACATGGCGGTTCACAATGAAAGGAGTCCCCTTAAAACCATTTGGAAAATACGGACCAATAGGCGTCGGAATCACGATGAATTCGCAGTCTTTACCAGGTCCAACGCTAATTTCTGGTGTAGTAGTCACCAACACCGGACGAAAATACAAAGTAGACCCTGTCTCATACGGAGGCAAAAAATCCATATTCTTCTCCAATGCCAACAATATCGCCTCGCAGAAGATTTCCGTAGGCACTGGAGTCATCAGCAATCCTTCTGCCGAGCGTTGCATACGCTTTGCATTCTCCTCCATGCGAAAAATGCGCACTTTCCCGTCTATTCCGCGGAAAGCTTTTAATCCCTCAAAGCATTCTTGCCCGTACTGCAAGCCCGCAGCGGCCACATGTATGCTCATGTGTTTATTGCGTGTTGCATAGGGCTTTTCCCACACACCATCGTGATAAGCTGAACGAACCACATAGTCCGTTTCCGTATAATGAAATGTCAGTTCTTTCCAGTTTATATCTCGCATCTTTCCTTGCCTTTAATCTCTATACTTTAACCAACACCAACGGTGTCTCTGGCCCGTGTTCAAACAACAAATCCAATATACTTTGTCCATCGCCAAAGCATGTTTCCAAGTCTACTCCTTGCCAATCGGTCGTGCGATTCTTGCCTAATAGCCCTATCGCCTCTTTGCATATTACCTTATTCGCTATCAAGCAATCTATCACCTCATGCAATGCCTCGTTGAAATCTACCAAAAACTTTGTTTCCTTCTCATAAAAAGGACGAAAGAAATCCGCGTAATAATCAAAGTATGGTGTGCGTTTATAGGCACTCATCAGCGCTATCCAATGTTGATGTTGCCATTTCTGCTGATAACTTATCTCCACATCCCTTGTCAACTGCTTGCTATCTGCTCGCTTAACAGGCACACTCAATGTCAACAAACCATCTGGTGTGGTAATCGTACAGCGATTGCGATAGGTTTGTTTTGGAAAACTCTCCATCACCTCTATCTGAAAATCCGATGGATTCGCCAAAAATCGGCGATACCATTCCACACTACCCAAATATGTCGTCGGAAGTAAATTCAAAATTCTTAATTACTCAAAATCGCTCAATCCAATACGATTCCAACGAATACGCCCCTTACCCAGCGCATTATCTTTCTCAATGCTCAGCCATACAAACATCGGACGACCCACAATGTGATCTTCTGGCACAAATCCCCAATAGCGACTATCTGCCGACTTATGGCGATTATCACCCATCATCCAATAATAATCCATCTCAAACACATATGGCTCACCCACTTTCATTGGCTTCTTCTCATACGCATCTGCAATACGCTTATACACCCAATAATTTTCCTCCGTAATCATCACAGTATCACTCTTCGCTGGAATATAAATCGGACCATAATTATCGCGTGTCCAAGCATTGTGTCCTAATGGATACACCTCGCCACCATTCTCTTCTGGCTCAATCTCGATGCTCAATATATGACTATTCTTCTCTAGTTCGACTTTCATTTCCGCTGTCAGAGGAAGATGGTACACGCCATCAGCCAACACCACACGATCCTCTTTTGACACACCCAACTTAGTCAAATAATTATTACCTAGCACACTACCATCCGTCTTAACGATATAATTATATTGCAAATATGGATGCTTAGGTTCTGCCTCTCCATTGATATAAATCACATTATCAATAATTTGCAGACTATCGCCAGGCGTACCCACACAACGCTTCACATAATTCTCGCGTCTATCCACTGGACGAACCACAATCTCGCCAAATACATCCTTACGATTCTCCACCATGCGCTTGCCGTAGTAGTGGCACAAGGTATAATAATCTGGATTTTGCATCTTTGTGCACACCGTATCGCCCGTTGGGAAGTTAAACACTACGATATCGCCCTTCTCTACCTTGTCCCAACCTTTCAATCGCTTATATTCCCATTGTGGCTTCTCTATATAACTTTTTCCACCACCCAACAACGCAGGCATCGTGTGTTGCACCAATGGCATTGACAATGGTGTATTAGGAACACGAGCGCCATAACACATCTTGTTTACACACAAGAAATCGCCCACACGCAAAGTCTTCTCCAACGAAGAAGTAGGTATCTGGTAGTTTTGAAATATGTACACATTGATAAAATACACAGCCACCAACGCAAACAAAATCGCATCCACCCACGAACAAATCGTGTACAATAGTGGATTTGCATGCGGATTCTTTTCTCCATTCTCCTTCTCGCCTTTCGCCTCATCCGGCTTATATTTCTTCCACCAATTCCAATTGATATACTTGGTGGTAAACATATCTGCTACGATAGGCAACAACACGAGCCAACCCAGACTAGCCCAATCGCCCCATGCCACCCAGACAACAAAAGCTACATAGATGGCACACCAAACACCGCAGGAGATCCACCCCTTGGTACTTACTTTTTTGATTCTATCTTGAAAACTTTTCATAATTCTTAACTAAAAATCACCTCACTAAACTCATGCCATCCTGTTTTACCTTTCATCCATTCCGCAGCAATCACAGCGCCCAACGCAAAGCCCTTTCTGCTCTTTGCTGAATGGCTAATACTCAATGTATCCACCTCGCTATCCCATACCACAGTATGTATTCCAGGCACCTCACCCTCACGAATCGATTCTATATCTCCAATGGCTAATCGCTCATCACCAATAGCCTCTTGTAGGGTCTTCGCCGTACCGCTTGGTGCATCCAATTTGTGTACATGATGCACCTCCGTCATACTTGGCTGATATGCTGGATACTTCTCCATAAACTTAGCCAACTGTTTATTCAGCGCAAACAAAATATTCACACCCACGCTATAATTCGACGCCCACATCAGACCTGCCTCTAATCTCTTCGCCTCTAACTTCATCGCCTCCACATCCCATCCTGTCGTACCACACACTACAGGCACACCCGCCTGCCATGATTTTTGCACATTGGCTGCAGCTGTTTGAGGAGTAGTAAACTCAATCGCTACATCCGCAGTTGAAAACGCCACAGAAGAAAAATCATCAAGATTATCCTTATCTATCACACACACCACCTCGTGCCCACGCTCCAATGCGATGGATTCGATGATATGTCCCATTTTACCATATCCTATCAATGCTATTTTCATCGTCCTAAAATAGTCTTTTAGATTAACCTAAAAAAACACACTATTTGATTGTAATCAAAAAACGCGCAAAGTTACGATTTTTTTCTCATATACGCAAGCCTATGGCAGTATATTTTTATTTTCACATTATTTTTAATACAGATAATAGTTAGTGATTACTTAGTTATTAGTTAGTGATTAGTTAATTATTACTTAGTTATTCATTTAGTTTGTCAGAAATATTAGTTAAAAATTGATCATTTCACTTTGTCAAATCACAAATATTTTGTACCTTTGCCGAAAATAGTCAACTATCATTTTCTTTAATATTATGAAACAAATTATTTCTACAACTGAGGCACCTGCTGCTATCGGTGCTTATAGTCAAGCTGTCATTGCCAATGGCATGCTCTTTGCCAGCGGACAACTTGGTATTGACCCCGCTACTGGCGATTTTGCTGGTGCAGACTTCCGAAGCCAAGCCGAGCAAGCCATCAAAAATGTAGCTGCCATTCTAAAAGCTGCAAACACCGATGCTAGCCATGTGGTTAAAACTACTGTTTTCCTCACGGACATGGCCAATTTCGCCGTACTCAACGAAGTTTACTCTACTCTCTTTAAAGCTCCATTCCCAGCACGTTCTGCTGTCGCAGTTGCTGCTTTGCCTAAGGGTGGTCTCGTTGAAATTGAGATTCTCGCTGTATTAGACTAAGTGTATTATGGCATACGCATCTTGGCACGATTCTTGTCGTGCCATTTGTGCATACACCTACACTTTACCCCCTACACTTTACACAAAAAAAAAATGGATATCCTCTTCATCGTCTTAGGAGCCATCTGCCTACTCGTAGGTATTGCTGGCTGTATCATCCCTGGCATTCCTGGTGTACCGATTGCCTACCTTGCCATACTATTTGCTCATTGGACCAATCGTGCTCAACTTTCGTGGCAAGAACTAGTCATATGGACTGTCGTAATGATTGTTATTCAAGTACTTGACTACATCATACCCGCTTGGGGAACCAAAAAGTTTGGCGGATCTAAATGGGGTGTATGGGGCAGTGTTCTCGGTCTAATCGTTGGTATGTTTTTTGGCCTACCCGGAATCATTCTTGGTCCTTTCGTAGGTGCAGTACTTGGCGAAATGGTTTATTTAAATCGCAACAAAAAACTTGAAGTCACACCCACTTCCCAAGACGAGAAGTTCAAGAAGGCTCTCAACGCTGGACTCGGTTCTTTCATCGGCCTACTCGTAGGCACCATCTTCAAGCTCATCTTCTGCGGAGTTCTCACTTTTCAATTCATCAAGCACCTCATCTAACTCACTACTGATAATCAAAAAACAACGCCTCGCCACATTCGTAGCGAGGCGTTGTTTTTTTCCATTTCATCGATAATATTTCTACTATATCATTCCTCCATATTCTCCGGCAACGCTTTCTTTGTTTTCACACCCATCTCACTCAATCGTTTACCTGTACTCAGCACACTTTGCGAACTCAACATCAACTGATTATTCGCCTCGTCATAAGCTTTTGATGCTTGTTGCAACCCCTTCTCTATCTTACCAAATTTCTCGATAAAACCATTCAAACGATCCAACAGCAAGCCCACGGTTTGAAACACCTTGGCATAACTCTTATTCTGCTCAATCTGACGCCAAGTCACATTCACTATACGCAACGCTGCATACAAATTCATCTCACTCACAATAAAAATCCTATCTTTCAGAAAGGTGTCTCGCCACAGGTTCTTTTCATGCGCCAGAGCCACTTGCATAGCACCTTCATTAGGGATAAACATAAACACAAAATCAGCCGATTTCCGTCCATTCTCAATATATGCTGCATAGTTTGCCCTCTTCAACTCTGCTATATGACCATGTATACTAGCCAAAATTTCCTTCGCATATAGTTCTCGCTCCTCATCGCTCTTCGCGTGCACATAATTATCATAAGAGGTGATTGTCATCTTCGAATCTATGATCACATCCTCCTTCTCATCCAAGTGCACGATAAAATCTGGACGCATAATCTTATTGGTATCCTCATTTCGCAAGGTTTGCCCCTTTTCATCGCGCAATGTTGGTTGATAGATATAATGAACACCTTCCTTCAAACCCTGACTTTCCAACATCTCTTTTACCACCAATTCACCCCAATCTCCTTGCGACTTTGGTTGATAAAGCAATGTTTCCACCAGACGATCCGCACGAGCGCCGATGTTTTCGGTCTTTTCTACCAAATTCTTGATGCTTTGCTCCAAACGAACAGTAGTATTGCCGTGCTGCGTCTGTGTCTCCTTCATCTCTTTCTCCAACTTAGAAATCGTCTCTTTCAGCGGATCAATGATAGAGGACATCTGAGTCTTATTATTCTGCTCCAATTTCTCACTACGCATATCCAGCAGTTTCTGCGTCGTATTAGTCATCTCTTCTTGTAGAAATTTAATCTGCTTTCCCAAATTCTCATCCGCCAATTTGCGAGCCTCTGCATTTGCCTTCTTTTCATACTCCAACTCTGCCTTTTTGCGCTCTAATTCCACCTTGGTTGCCTGATGGCTAGTTTGCTCGGCTAGCAACATCTCCTGCTCCTTTTGCAGCTTATCTTGCTCCTGTGCCAAATCCCCCTCCATTCGTTGTATCTGTTCCTGCACACGCAGTACTTGCTGACGCATAACCACATATACAACCACTGCAATAATCACTCCTACTAACAAGGCTACAATACTAATAATAATTTCCATAATGCTCACTCAAATATTTTTTCGAAAAACAATTTTCTCAAAATCAATAATTATTTACGCGGTGCTGGCACATAAGTTGGATAAAATACTTGCTTCAAACTATCTGCCAAATTTCCTCTATTCTCCAATAAATCACAAGTACGGAAGTAGCATTCGCCCGTGATACCTGGAATTGTCCGATTTAATCGCAATTGACGACAAATCTCATTACCTTCACGCCACGCAGCAGCTCCCGTTTGATTTCCCAATTGATATGGAGCCATACCTATATATACACGGCATTTATCCGTAGCATATTGCGCCCACCAATGAGCTAAAATCTCATAATCAGCAACCTTTTTTCCTATCTCCCAATACAATTGTGGCACTACATAGTCTATCCATCCTTTCTCCATCCACAGCAAGATATCTGCATACAAATCATCATAATTCTGCAAACCGCCCATCGTCTCACTTCCGCGAACATCATTACATTTATTACGCCATATACCGAAAGGAGAGATTCCAAACTGTACTTCTGGTTTGATACTCATAATCGTATTATGCACTTGCTCAATTGCCATGTTCACATTATCACGACGCCAATCTCCCAAATCGGTAAAACCGCGTGGATCTTTCGCAAATGCCGCAGAATCAGGGAAAGCTTCTTTTAGAGGATATGGATAGAAATAATCGTCCATATGTATTGCTTCAATATCGTAATTAGTCACCAATTCTGCCACTACATTACATAGCAAATCGCGAGTTTCCTGCAAGTGAGGAGCATAATACCATTGCTTGCCATATTTCACAAACCACTCTGGATGCTTATAATAGAGATGATCTGGCGAAATATCTTCTATATTCATCGTAGCCAATGTAACTCGATATGGATTAACCCATACATGCACATCGATACCACGCTTATGCGCCTCCGCGCAAACCAACTCCAATGGATCATAAGTTGGTACCTCACCCTGTTTGCCCGATAGCCAAACACTCCAAGGCTCAAAAGAAGACTTATACAAGGCATCCGCCGTTGGGCGAACCTGAAATACAACAGTATTAATATGCATGGCAGCCAATTCGTCTAAGGTTGCTATCATATCTGCCTTCTGACGCTCATAATCGCCCACCGCATCTACATGTGGAAAATCTATATTGGCTACTGTGCTAATCCATGCCGCACGAAAATAAGGCTCTTGCGCCATTGCAAACACTCCTACAACAGCCAATAGAACACTCAAAATAGTCTTTTTCATTCTTCTTAAATTATGTAGTTTTTATTTTATCCAATTGCTAACAGCGCAACGGTCTATCAAAACAGTCTTTGTACAAAAATAATCAAGTAATCCATCCAATTATCCCAAGTATGTCCACCCGCCGACTCATGATATTCATATGGGTATTGTTTCTCATCCAAGTACTGGCGATACGCCACATTATGGTCATACAAAAAATCCTCACTACCACAAGCTATCCAATACCATTGTGGCGGATTAGCAAACTGCTCTTGTAGCAAGCGCTCTGTATCCCTATATACTGGTTTATCCGACTCTGCCCACTGACTCACTTCATAACTGCGATGGTCACGATCCTTGCGCACATATGGCACAAATAGTCCAGAGAACACTCCTACGTAGTCAAATGTTTGATTAAGAAGCGCTGCTGTATGCATCGTATGGAATCCGCCCATTGACAAGCCAGCTATAGCGCGGTGTTGCTTATCTGCAATAGTACGATAATGCGCTTCGGTCCATGCAATCAGTTGGCTAAAATTCTCCTCAAACTGACTATCCATCCACAAATGCTCTTCTACTATCACTCCTGTTCGCTCCAAATAGCCATTAGGCATCACCACTATCATTGGTTGGCATTTTCCTGCATTAATCAATGAATCTAGTATCGCCTTGGCTCTACCTTTTGCTAGCCAACCAGTCTCATCATCGCCACTACCATGTAGCAAATACAACACTGGGTAGTCTTTTTCCGAGCTACCATAACCCTCTGGCAAGTATACGGCCACACCTGACTCTCCTAAGGAACTAGGATAAGTGGTCACCACCACTTGACTTTTCTCAATGTTTTGTTTCTCCTTTGGGCAGCAAGCCACACAAGCGATGAGCAATACGAATAACAAACTATTTTTCATGGTTATCAAAATTGTAAAATTTCTTAATTCATAATTCAAAATTCTAAATTCTTGATTATTTTTGCGGCAAAGGTAAAAAAAAATTTGCACATTTGCAAACTTTTTCGTAATTTTGCACCCGAAAATGGAATAATGTGCTTCGTTGTCAATATTCGATACCCTTTATCCAATACCCATAACGAAGCGACCGAAAATATTAATTATTAACTATTAATTATTAACTGAACATGATTTACAGCAAAGAGGTACAGGAAATGTGCCAAGTAGCTAAAGGACCTAACCACGGTCCAGCTCCAATCCCAGAAGAGGGTAAGTGGGTGAAAGCTAAAGAGATCGCTGACA
>JAEIGA010018813.1_pt1 | contig 10528 bp, 10 predicted proteins | sample 9270691 | NCBI WGS metagenome assembly JAEIGA01 (sample SAMN17057246, study PRJNA624740) | gut metagenome | biome: biome; isolation source: fecal sample | host: Bos grunniens | place: China: Xizang | collected 2019
AAAAAACTATTCTTGCTGCGGCAGAATTGCTAAAAAAAGAATTTGATATTAAGGAAGAAAATATTGTAGAAGGTCTAAAAAATGTGGTAGAACTTACCTCACTTATGGGTCGCTGGCAAAAACTTTCTTCTGCACCACTTACTATTGCAGATACAGGTCACAATGTGGCAGGTATGCAATATATAGTTTCACAGATAGCTGATATTAAGGCATCTGCAAAGCGTCTTGTAATTGGTATGGTTGGAGACAAGGACATTACTTCTATGCTTAAACTCCTACCTAAAGATGCTATTTACTATTTCTGCAATGCTCAAATACCTAGGGCACTTCCTGCAGCAGAACTTAAAGCAAAAGCATCTGAATGTGGACTTAAAGGCAACGCCTACCCTTCTGTAGCAGAGGCACTTGAAGCAGCCAAATGTGAAGCTTCTACCAACGACTTTATATTTGTTGGTGGTAGCAATTTTACAGTAGCTGAAATAATAACTCCTAACTAGATGAAATTTAAACTATTAATATTATTACTTATTTTTTGTGTGGCAAACGCTTTTGCTACAACTAAAAGATATAAGGCGTGGACAGAGGATATAAGCAATACAGAGATTTCTGTACTTACTTGTTCGCCAGGAGACCAAATATATTCTATATTCGGACATACAGCTGTAAGGGTATGCAATCCAAATATTGGTTTGGACGCAGTAATAAACTACGGTTTGTTTGACTTTAGCCAAGAAAGTTTCGTTTACAGATTTGTGAAAGGCGAAACAGACTATATGTGCGGAGCTGAAGCTTATAACTCATTTCTATATTCATACGCTTGGCGTGGAAGTGGAGTGAAAGCCACCGTTTTGGACCTTACAGATGCAGAGAAAGAACGTTTTATTAGAGTTTTAACAAACGACTTAAGACCTGAAAACAGAGAATATAGATACAATTTTGCATACAACAACTGTGCAACAAAAATAAGAGATATAGTAAATTTTGCATACTCTGGCAAATACGAAAGTCTTCAACCTTCTGAATTCACTTTTAGAGAAGTGATTGGACACTACGCAGAAAACTATCCATGGTATATGTTTTCATTTGACATTTGTCTTGGCGGTAAAGCATACAACACCCTAATGACTCCAGAAGAAGCTCAATTCTTGCCAGAATATTTAGACGCTGCGCTAAACAATAGTTTAATAAACAGAGATGGCGAGGAAATAAAACCAAAAACTAAAGAAGAAATACATCTTACACCTATAGATTCCACTATAGAAAAGACAATTTTTACACCTTTTGTAGTAGCGTGTATTTTGATTATTCTTTCAATATGCAATCTAGTTTTAGGCAAAAGATTTGGAAAAGGACTGCGCATTGCAAGCAATATTTACAGCGGAACTATATTTTTCACATACACTCTTATTGGACTTTTAGTTACATTTTTGATATTCTTTTCCGAACACCCATTTACCACTTGGAATATGAATATATGCATTTTCAACCCACTAATTGCAATTCCATTTATAGGTTTATTTATAAAAAACAAGAGTATTTTCTTTAAAATAATAAACGCAGCCCTTGTGCTACTTGCAGTATTATTTATACTTTACGCTTTAATATTTTGGAGTTTCACAAACCACGCGCTTATACCATTAGCGATTGTGCTAATTTTAGAACTAAATAAAAGACTTATTTAATGACACCAATATTATATTTAATCCCATGTACATTGGGGGAAACAGATTTAAACAATGTTTTGCCTGTGGCGAATGCAAGTATTGTTACTTCACTTAAATACTTTATAGTGGAGAATATACGCACTGCGCGTCGTTTTCTGAAAAAAGTAGATAGAAACATTAATATAGATGAACTAGTTTTCTTTGAACTTAATGGGCATACTAAAGCTGAACAAATTTCTACTTTTCTAAAACCGATGGCAGAAGGACATAGTATGGGTGTGATTTCAGAGGCAGGTTGTCCTGCTATTGCCGACCCTGGTGCAGACGTGGTGGGCATTGCTCAAAGCAAGGGTTACACAGTGAAACCACTTGTAGGACCTTCTTCTATACTTCTTTCTCTGATGGGTTCTGGATTCAATGGTCAGAGTTTTGCGTTTCTAGGATATTTGCCAATTGACGCGGCAGAAAGAAACAAAATGTTCAAAAAGATGGAGCAAAGAATCTACTCTGAGCATCAAACTCAAATATTCATAGAAACTCCATATAGAAACATGAAACTTGTGGAAGATATTCTAAAGAATTGCCAAAACAATACCAAACTTTGCATTGCCTGCGATATTACACTGGAAACTGAATATATTAAGACCCAAACTGTAGCTCAGTGGCGTAAGGCGACCTTGCCTGATTTGGCAAAAAGACCAACGATATTTTTGTTGTATAAATAAGGGCACGCAGTGTCCCTACAATGCCAAGAAAACCACAAAAGTCAGCACATACACTGCACCTATGCACAGCACTTGGTTGTTTACCATCAACCCTTTGTCGGCATTGAAGTAGTGAAACTTGCACACGGTGTATTTGTATAGGTAGTATGAAATATACCCCGCGGCAACACCAACCAATGCTCCACAAACAATGTCGAGTGGGAAATGCACTCCAAGATACATTCTAGAATAGCAGTTGAGCAAAGCCCAAGAGAATATAAGAGCAGAATACCATCTATTTCTAAATAGCAGACAAGTAAGTGTTGCTATGCCAAATGTATTTGATGCATGAGAAGAACAAAAACCATATAGCGAACTTCTATAGTCGTTTACTATATGAAGAATATCTTTAAGCTCAGGGTCGTGAGTTGGTCTTAATCTTTCAAAGAATGGTTTACAAAATCCAGATGCCACTTGGTCTGCAATTAAAACACACAAACCTACAGCAAGAGCTGCAATCATTGCATCCTTCCCTTTTATCTTAACCAAAAAGAATATAATAGAAAGATAAAGCGGAATCCAGACAAAACGATCTGAAATCCACCACATAATATTATCCCAAAATGGGGCATTCAGAGAGTTGATATTTACCAATAACTCTCTATCCCACTCTATTAAAGCACTGAAAAAATCCATTATATTACTTCTATAGAACTTGCTGGCATCCAACCAGAATTACCATCTAATGTATTAATTTCAACCCAATCTCCTAAAGTAGATTTAATATTCACTTTAGTTCCTTCGTGTAGAATAAACAAGTCATTTCCACTATTATCTGGTGAACTCTTTACCGTAACAGTTTGCATAAATACTATTGCAGAAGCATTTGATATCTCTACATTGTAACGAGAATTTGCAGAGCACAGAGAAATGACAGTGAAGAAAAGAGCTACAAGTGAAACTGAAAAACCTACTTTTCTTACCCAAAGTTTACGTACAAAAATATAAAGTGACAATGATATTAATGCAACAATGAAGAAAATTATAGAAATTACAGCCCAAGTATTTGCTGATGCAATATTACAGATAGCATTCCACCAATTTACAAAGAACACACTTCCTATAACATCTATTTTATCTACGGTTTTTAGCTGTGCTAATTCTAGATTGTGTTGAGCATCTTCGTGAGAAGGATCTAATTTAAGCGCGCGTTCATAGTTTAATATAGAAGCAGCAAGTTCACCTTTTCTGTAATAACAATTTGCTACATTGTAATACAAATCTGCAGATTCATAACCCATCTCCAATGCAGAGTTATATACTTCTAGAGCTTTATCATACTCAGTAGCAGCATACGCTTGTTCTGCCTTTTCTAGATTGAAATCTCCTATAGCATAGGCATTTAAACAAACAATAAAGGCTATTAATATACTATATATCTTAGTTTTCATATTATCTTAAAGTATTATCAAGTTTACCTATTAATTCTGCTGCTCTAGAATAAATGTTGTCCATAGACAGACTTTCATCTACCACAGGAGAGAATCTTGCAAATTCACAATCTGAAAGACATGACAAAAATTCTTTAATAAGATTTTCATCGCAATTATGGTCAAGAAGTTTCTCTTGAACATTGTCTTTTGTTAGTTCTGAAACTGGGATTGTAAGTTTATCCGCAATATAACCCCACAATGCACGCATTGTTTCTTCGTAGAACTTAGATTTTTCTCCAGAGTGTAAACATTTTTGAGCTTCTTTTAAACGTTTCTTGGCTACTTTATTTGCTCTTTTTGTATTTCTTAGAGCCACATTGGCATTTTCTTTAGCTTGTTTTTGTAGAAGCATTAAAACAATTATAAAGATAAATAGTGGAGCTAACAAACACATATACATAGAAGATGAAAAAGCAAAATAGTTATTTTTTCTGCTCAAACCTTTTTCAATATTTGTATGTATATAACGAATATCTGTAGATAATTGTTTTACATTTTCTTTGTTTATACTACTTGTTACCACCGTAGTACCTACTGTTTGTTCGGTGCTACCATCTACTTTAAGAGTATAAACTGGTGTTGTAAGAGTTTTATATTCTCCTTTGTTTATGTCAAAATATACAAACTTCACAGCAAGAATCTCAAAATCGCCTCCAAAACGTGGTATTGCCACATATTCTATTGCTTTATGTCCATTTTGACCAGCAGAAGAAGGCTTCACCTTAACATCTACCTTTGGGTCGTAAACATCAAAGTCTAATGGGAATTTTACTTCAGGAGTCTTTACCAATTTAAGGTTCCCTGTACCTGAAATTTTTAATTTCAATGTGATAGCTTCGTTTGCCTTAATTTCTTGTGAAGAGATTGAAGAACTTAAATTATAAGAACCAACTGCCCCATTGAAACCTGCAGGAGGATTTGCAGGAAGTTCTTTTACATTAATTTGAGCGCCTGCAAATTTTAAGTTCTTCTTAACATCTTGATAAGATTGGAAGAAATCGTCGAATATACTTTGATGGCGAGAAGGTGTTGTACGCATTCTTAAAACAACTTCAACATTGCCACCATCAATAGACAATTTTCCTGAATGTTGTGGGAATATTACACATTGTTTTAGTACAATTGTATTGTAGTTGTATCCATCTACATGCTCTACCATCCAAGAACGATTTGGATCTAGTTCTACATCTTGAACAAAGAAATCCTTGTATTCAGGGAATTTCACACCACCAACTTGCACTACATCCAATCGTGTATAAAGTTTGTATGTAACCAAGATAGCCTCTTGTTCATACACTCTAGTTTTAGAAAATAGTTGTTTTACAAAGATTTGTTCGTTAGAAACATTCTCTGTAGAACCATTATCTACAGCTATGCCCTGACTAGAAGTATTGGTATTTGATGAATTGTTTGAAGTTTTATCTGCAGGGAGTACTTGAATATGAACAGAATTACTTGTGTATTTATCTCCACTAACAACAATAGTTGCTGGCGCTATTGTATATCGTCCAGGTTCTTTACCTGCCAACATATAGGTGTAAGTAATTTGAGTATTACTTGAAGCCTTACCATTTACAATTTGGAAACTGCTGCTATGAGAAGTAGAAGGTCCAAAAAGCACATCGAAATCTGAAATTTCTGGCACTCGTAGGTCTTTACCCTCTTTATTTACAGTATAAACAAGTTTAAATTGTTGTCCAGAAACTACAGTGGATGGAGCTTTACATGTAAAACTAATTTCTTCAGCACATACAAAAAGTGCTGTAATCCAAAATAAAATCCCTATAGATATTTTCTTCATCATATTACCAATCTTTTTCTAAACTTCTTTGACCACCTTTTCTACGTTGCATTTCTTCTTGAAGTTGTTTTTCGTCTTGTGAAAAGGCATCTAGAATCTGTTGAGCAGCCTCTTGCGACATTTCTTCTTTACTTTGTTGTTGCTGCTGTTGCTCTTGTTGTTCAGATTTATTTTCTTTTTGTTCTTGTTCTTGCTGTTGTTGTTGCTGTTGTTGCTTTTTATTATCGTCTTTCTTATCTTGATTTTGTTGTTGCTGTTGTTGTTGCATTTGCAGTTTCTTTTGTGCAAGAGCTAAATTGAATCTAGTCTCCTCATCTTTAGGATTGTTTTTTAAAGCACTTTTATATGCCTCAATACTATTTCCATAATCTTCTGCTTTATACAACGAATTGCCTAAATTGTGATAAATAGAAGAAAGTTTTTCTTTATTATCAGTCAATTTAGAGGCTTTTTCAAATTCAGCAGCAGCTTCTTTATACTTTTCTTGTTTATATAAAGAGTTACCAAGATTGTATGCCGATTCTACAGAATATTTATCTGCTTGAATACCTTTTCTGTATTCAACTTCTGCATCTGTATATTTTTCTTCTTCGTATGCACTATTACCACTTCTGATAGAAGGATTTGCCTTATATGCAAAAATTGGAATAAAAGCGAACAAAGTTAATAAAGAAATCGCTATTCTTAACATTATGAGAATAATTTTATGTTCTTAAATAATGGATTTTTTCTCTCACGTAATAAGCATTCAGCTACAAGCAATACCAAAACAACCCAAGCTATAGATACATATTGTTCGTTGTATTGTGAATATACCTGTGCTTCTATTTCTGATTTTGATAACTTTTCAAGTTCAGAATGCAATGCTCTCACTGCTGCGGTAGAGTTATCTACTCTGATATATGCACCGCCTCCTGCTGCTGCAATCTCTTGACACATAGCTTCATTTAATTTGGTTACAACCACATTGCCATCTCTATCTTTTCTGAAACTTTGAGTTCCTGCAATAGGAATTGGAGCACCTTCTGGAGTACCTACTCCAAGTACATTTACTGTAATGCCATTTTCTAAAGCCATTTTAGCCATTTCTACCGCATCATCCTCATGGTTTTCACCATCGGTAATGATAATAATACTTCTACCTACGTTTGACTCGGTTTGAGTAAACAATTGCATAGAACGTTTTATTGCCATACCAATAGCAGTGCCTTGAATAGGCACCATACCAGGATTGATATTAGAAAGAAACATCTTAGAAGACAACACATCTGTGGTTAAAGGCATTTGAACGTATGCATCACCTGCAAATACCATTAATGCCACTTTATCATCTTTAAGATTGTCTATCAATCTATTTAAAACACGTTTTGCACGAGACATTCTGTCTGGTTTTAAGTCTTGTGATAGCATTGAGTTTGACACGTCCACTGCTATTACAAGTTCTACTCCCTGACGTTTTTGTTTTTCTAGTTTAGACCCAAATTGTGGTCCTGCCATCATAAAAATAGATAAAACCAATGCCATTAAAAGTAAATAAAACTTAGCTCTAGGTCTTATGCGTGATGCTTCTGGCATTAAAGTTTTTAATAAAGCTTTATTGCCTAAAGTTTTTAATCTTTTCGATTTTATTATTAATGCGTAATAAAAGAAACCTAATAATACAGGTATCAATATTAGCAAATATAAATATTCTGGACGAGCGAATCTGAACATAACACTATGGAATAGATTTAAACACTGTATTTCTTAAAGTAATCTCGCCAATAAGACAAATTACCAACGCAAGAATAAACCAATGATACAATTCTTCTTTTTTACTAAATTCTTTTACTTGAATTTTAGTCTTTTCCAATTGGTCTATTTCTTTATAAATAGAAGCTAAACTCTTTGTATCTGTTGCTCTAAAATATTGACCACCTGTGGTAGAGGCTATCTCTTTTAGGCTTTCTTCATCTATATCCACTTCAACATCTTGATATTGCACACCGTATGGGGTTTGAAATGGATATGGAGCCATACCACGAGTACCTACGCCAATGGTATAAACACGTATTCCAAAACTTTTAGCAATATCGCCTGCAGTAGAAGGAGAAATTTGTCCACGATTGTTAGAACCATCTGTTAGTAAGATAATTACTTTAGATTTTGCCTTACTATCTTTAATTCTATTCACAGCAGTAGCAAGACCAGAGCCAATAGCGGTACCATCTTCTATCATACCACTTTCTATACCATTAAGCAAGTTGATAAGTTCGGCATGATTAATAGTAAGTGGACACTGAGTAAAACTTTCTGCAGAGAACACTACAAGTCCGATATTATCATTATGACGAGATGAGATAAATTCTGTTGCTACTTTTTTTGCAGCAATTAGTCGGTTTGGTTTTAAATCTTCCGCCAACATACTAGAAGATATATCCACAGCCATAACAATATCTATACCTTCTGTGGTTTCATTACTCCAACTATCACTTTTTTGTGGACGTGCAATTGCAATAATAAGTGCCGCAAGTGCCAACATATGCAACGCAAATGGCAAGTGACGTAAATAATGTTTATATGTTTTAGGCATAGATGCAAAAACCGCAACAGAAGAAAATTTTACTTCTGCAGTTAGTTTTTTTCTGTTGTAAATATAATATGCTATTAGAGCAGGTATTACCAACAACAGTAATAAGCACCAAGGATTAGCAAATGTTATCATTATTCACTTGTTTTTTCTGTTTCTTTTTTCTCTTCAACCTCTTCTATTTCTGGTTGTTTAGTTGTTTTTTCAACTATCATAAACGCATTTATCACAGAGGCTTCATTTTCGTTTTCTAATGGAATAAATTTGGCAAACTTAACTAAATCTGAAAGTTCCAACATTTCTTTTAGAACATTTCTTATTTCTTCTAAGTCCTTATTTTTCTTAACTAATGCCACAATTTCGTCTGTTGTAAGCTCCATGGCATTAATATCGTAGGCAGATGCCAAATATTCTCTTATAACGTCTGTAAGCTGAGTATAGAATAGTTTTATCTTGCCAGACTGCCACAATTTTTCCACTTTTATTTGCTCCAATTTTTGTAAAGCAACCACGTGAGCAGGAATAATTACTTCTGGTTCTGTTGGCAATATTTTTACTTTTTTGTTGAATACAAATCTCATTAGAAGTAATACAACAATTACAACTAATAAAATTATTGACAAACCTATTCCAGACCATTTTGCAAATTCTATCCAAGAAAATGGAGCAGACATTATATCCTTTTCAGCATTTATATCATCTGTTTGTTCATTTACTTGAACAGTATTAACAGACAAACCAACAGGATTTGACTGAAATTTTTCTGTAGTGGTTTCAAATGTTAATTCTGGAATATAATAATAGCCACTATCGTATGAGGTTACTAAATATTCCGCAGTAATATTCATCTTTTCTCCTGCCAATACAGTATCTACTGATAGTTTTTCTACTACATTAACATTGGCAGCTAAAGTATCTGCAATTATCGGCCACGAAATTTTTTCAGTAGAAGGTTGAGATAGTTCTATTTTAAATTTAGACTGCTCACCAATAAGAATTTCTGTTGGTTCTAATGTTGCTTTCACAGAAATTTCTCCAGCAAATAAGACATTTACTAGTGTAAAGGCTAAAACTATAGATAAAAAAATCTTTTTCATATTACCCTCTCATTCTGAATAAGTTAATTAGTGCTTTAACATAGTCTTCGTCTGTACTTACAGAGACCATATCTACTTTATTTTTTTGGAAGTTCTTCTTTAAAGTAGCTTGTTGTTTGTTCCAATGGTCTTTGTAACGCATTCTCACGTCGGAGCTTGAAGTATCTACATAAACAGTTTCATTTGTTTCTGCGTCTATCATCTTCACCCAGCCTACATTTGGAATTTCAGTATCTTTAGGGTCATATACCTGCACAGCCACTATATCGTGACGGTTTGAAGCCACCATAAGTGGTTTTTCAAAGTCTGGAGATATAAAGTCTGAAATAAGGAACGCTGTACAACGTTTCTTAATCACATTTCTAAAGTATTCCAATGCAACAGACACATCTGTCTTGTTGCTTTCTGGTTTAAACTCTATAAGCTCACGAATTATATATAAAACGTGTTTTTTACCTTTCTGCGGAGCTATAAATTTCTCTATCTTGTCTGAGAAGAAAATCACCCCTATCTTATCGTTGTTTTGAAGAGAGGAGAATGCTAGCGTAGCGGCAAGTTCTGTGATTACAGAGCGTTTTGTCTGATTGGTAGTTCCAAAATCGCTACTTCCCGACACGTCAATAAGAAGCATAAAGGTAAGCTCTCTTTCTTCTTCAAAAACCTTTACGAAAGGGTGATTGAAACGCGCTGTCACGTTCCAATCTATATTTCTAATGTCGTCGCCAACTTGATACTCGCGCACTTCGGAAAATGCCATACCCCTACCCTTGAAAGCAGAGTGATATTGTCCCGCAAAAATATTTTGCGAAAGCCCACGAGTCTTAATCTCAATCTGACGTACTTTTTTTAATAATTCAGTTGTTTCCACTTCTAACAGTTAGGAATGAGGAGTGAGGAGTTAACACCTTACTCTTAAAATGAATTTTAAAATTTTTTACTAAATAATATTGATTTTAAAGTTGAGAAGAAAGAACAAGGACTTAGGATTTTCAATATATCTTAAACTCCTAACTCCTAATTCCTAACTCCTAACTTATTAAGGCACCTCAACTATATTCAAAATCTCTGAGATCACATCCTCTGTGGTGATATTATTCGCTTCTGCTTCATAGGTTAAGCCGATACGGTGACGAAGCACGTCGTGACATACAGCACGCACGTCTTCTGGAATAACGTAACCACGGTGTTTGATGAATGCGT
>JAEIGA010018814.1_pt1 | contig 10528 bp, 12 predicted proteins | sample 9270691 | NCBI WGS metagenome assembly JAEIGA01 (sample SAMN17057246, study PRJNA624740) | gut metagenome | biome: biome; isolation source: fecal sample | host: Bos grunniens | place: China: Xizang | collected 2019
AGCCGGACAGTTCTCCGGCAGCAGGAACTGCTTCGCGCCCCGCTCTTTCAGATACGTTCCCCAAACCGCGTTACTGTTCGGAAGGTCGGCCATGATCTCGCCCATCTGGCAAAGTTCCCGGTATGCTTCCCGCCAGCTCTTGTCTGTCGCGATGGCAACCGCACGGATCACGCAGTCACCCACCTGTTTCCCCAGCGGATTCGGATTGCAGCGCACCCACATTCTTCTGTTCCTCCGTCTTTTTCTGAAAAAAGTGTATAAAAAAATAGAGCCGTCTGCGAGATCGCAAACGGCTCTTCTCATGATCAGTTTCTGATCACTTCGTATTCAGTTCTTCGCCTGGGAGATACTTGTACAGAAAAAGATACTTCTTGATTGTCCGGAAAACGGTTGCCCTGGACACCTCGCACTCCTCCGCCAGTTCTTCATAACTGCGCGGCTTGTCTGTCAGGTATTTTGCCAGAATCTCCCGGTCTTTCCGAACGTGTACATATTGATCCAGCACATGGAGAATTTCATCTTTGCTGTGTTCCATCCTGCACCTCCGTCACTGCGGGGGTCTGCATATTGATGATCGTGTTCAGCCAGTTCTTTTCGCGGATCGTATAGCCGACCACAAACACAACAATAGTAATAATGAACGTCAGGCACACCGTGATCAGCGCGATCAGCATCCGCCGGTTGGCGAAGTTCATGTGCATGATCGTCTTCTCTGCCTGGATCAGCGGGATCATCGGTGTATCGTTTTTCTGCTCACTCATCCTTCGGTTCCTCCGTCTTTCCCACTTCCGGCAGGCCTCCCAGGCTCGTCAGGATGCTGAGGACAAATGCCACACCACTCACAGAAAGTGCACGGAGCCACTGTACCTCCTCCAGTGCTGCTCCAACCGCAATACAGCCGGCGAAGGTCTGTGCAAACGTCCGGACCGCCCGGATCAGTGCCGCGATTGCCCATTCTTTCCAGTTCCATTTCATACCGATTCCCCTTTCTGTTGTCCTATTGGTTTCTGTTCAAAATTTTGTAGCTGACTACTGCTTGCTACCCTCTGTTATGTTGTGCTATCCTCAAGGAAAACCGGATAAGGAGTGATACCATGCCCCGTCCGAAACGCCCGGAAGAATTGCACAATCAGAAGATTTCGATCAGCTTTGAACCGGATCAGCTGCGTGAGCTGATGCGGTACTGTCAGCACAATGAACGGTCAATGTCCTGGGTAGTGCGGAAGGCACTGGCTGAATGGCTCCCGAAACACCGGGATGATTCAGTATAAAATTGCTACCGTTACCTACCGCTACCTACTCAATCGGTTTCTTTAGCGTATTACGTTGATGCTCCGTAAGGAATCAGATTCACATCCTGGAACAGAAGCGGATGTGCATTGATGTACTTCGACCACGCATACATGATGATCTCCGCAACGTATTCATACCCAACCGGGGTAAAGTGGTCTGATACTTTGGAATCAATACAACCCGGTTCGTTGAAGATTGCCGCCTGTTCTACAAGGTCAATCAGATGCACTTGCCCATTGTGCGTCCCGTTCCCGTTCGTGTTGTACCATGTCACAATATCCCGGATTGCTTGGTTATAAAGCTGATATGTTCCGGCTTGTGTTTTCGGCTGGGTAAACAGGAACACATGGGCGAGGTTGTTGATTTCAAACACATCATCAATGATCTGCGAAGTGTAGCCGATATATGTTTCTGCCTGTGTGCCAATATCGGCAGTAGTGCCAACAGGAATCTCCGCACCAATATCATTGATCTGCAATCCAATCGTGTACGCCTGTGCCTTGTTTTCGGCAATCTGTGCTTTTGCAAGACCGTCTTGCCGTGTGAGCCATGTCGCAGTTGTTGCACCGGAACATCCGCAGTTTACATACTCATTTCCGGTCTGCTTTGCGATGTACAAAGGCCAAGCATACTCGTTGTCCGTTACGCTTGCACCGGATGTGTTCTTCATTGTCCCGGCTGTGTACGAATCTCCGATACAGCACACTTTCTTGAATATTCCGCAAGTCCTTCTTCCGAATGACGGGTACATTCCGAAGTCAGCAGAAGTTTTGTTTCCGACCATTTCAATACCGTTGATGGACGGTTTGTCCGGGAGATTTGCGTATTTGATATATTCCTTTGTGTCCGCACGGTATTTGATCTCTTGGATTGCTCCGGTGGATGCCCACACATTATTTTCACCCAATACCGTGCTGAACGTAATCGGATCAATCTGATATTCAACGGGCGTAATAAGCGGACAAACAACTTCAAGGTTGTGCTCTCCCAGCCATGCCTTAAACTGTGCCTTTGTCATGTCCTCGCTGATGATGTTGACCCGGATATTGTAACCATAGCTGGAATTTTCCACCGTTCCGTACGGCGGCTGATCGTGTTTGCCATCATTCGGCAGGCACATATTGCACAGGGTCACACCTTTGTTTTTGACCGCATCCCACGGAATAACGGCAACTCTCGGATTGCTACCGTGCATTTCCCATGCTTCTGCCGTTCCTGTGTATTTCTTATATCCATGCGTTGCGGTCAGCACACCTGTTGTCAGGTTTACAGTGCCGAAGAACACTTCCCCGGCTGTGTTTTGCCATGAAACAACCTCGGTTTCCGGGTCGCTGGTATCTTCTCCAGAATGATAAACCGTTATCCCGGTATATCCCGTAATCGGAATTGGACTTGTCGGTGTCGGTGTTCCAGCCGCCTGTGTTGCCTTAATTTCTGCAATCAGCGATTCAATCGCCATGCCATCCGCACCATCAAGAAAATGTGCCGGATTGCCGGATGCGGAAGAAACCACTATGTTCGCTTTTGCTTCCTTTAGTTCCTCAACCTCCGCCAGATCCGCCAGCACATCCTGGGCCAGTTTTGCCTCCGTGATGCTGCCGTCCTGGACGGTTGTGGTGGCCTCCGGATGATCATCCAGCCAGTCCATGACCGCCTGTTCGATAATCTCCGGATCAACCCCCTGGGCAAGCGCCTTGATCAGTCCGATTACAATGCCCACATTCATCAGGACTCACCTCCGCCCATCGGTTTCCACTGTCCGCTTTCCTGGTCGAAGAAGTTGATCACCCCGGTATCTGTTTCCAGGAACCAGCTTCCCTCCGTCATCCCTTCTGTCGGAACTTCGGCTCCGTGTTTTCCGATGAATCCATAGGTATAATGTCCGATCTCCCCGATCTCCATCGCAGAAACAAAGTCCGTGCTCACCAGTGCCGCCTTCGCCATACTGATCTCCCCCTTGTTATTTGATAATGCTCCCGATGATCAGGCCGATCACCGCCGTGATAATAGCTGTCACGATTGTGTCCCATCTCTTTGCCGGCTTGTCGTGCAGTTCGATTACCTGTGATTTGATTTCTTCCACGTTATCGTCCGTTTGTTTGATGGATGCTGCGAGTTCTTTCACACTCAAAGCCAGACTGTTGACGGTTTCGGTCAGTTTCTCCAGGCTGCCCATCCGCCGGTCCAGCTGCTTGATCTGTTCTTCCATGCGGGCAATCGCCACGCTCACCGCTTCCTGATCTGCCATAAGTCCTCATCCTCCACTATTCAATTATCCTTCCTGCAAAAACTCCCGCATCATCCAGCCGGTCTTCCCTTTATATGAAACATAATCCCAGGCCTTCTCCGGCTCCGGTTCCAGCTTCACTTCTTCTCCGGTGTCGATCCGCATGATGATCCCCGCCGACTTGCTCGGATCTTTGCGAAGCGCGACCCGCTTCCCTGTCACGATGGCGTATCCCGGTTCCGGCTTCGGTTCCGGTTTTCCTTCATAGCTCACGTCTTTCAGCTCCCCCCAGTATGTCCATTTGCTGTTCGTCACTTTGCTTTTGATCACGCCCTGTTGCGTTCCGGCGGCTTCGATCACTTCGCCTCCGCCGATGTACAGCCCGATGTGCCCGTGATCTCCGTCCGTTCCGGTGAATACCGCCGTCCCCGGCAGCAGTTCCTTTCCGTCCGTGCGTTTCCCGGCCTTCATCTTGCCTTTTGCGCTGCAGTACCTGTCATAAATGGAGTTGCTTCCGTGCGCGATTCCGACACCGTACTGGTCATACGCCCAGCGGAACAGCCCGGAGCAGTCCGCCACATGATGGCCGATCCACTTGCTGCCATACTTTACGGTCTGCTCCCGGCTGGCGTTCGCCTGGTCCGCCGCCGTCCAGATCTGTCCCCACTTGCCCCAGATGTATCCCCATTTTTCATCCAGCGCATACTGGAATTTACTGATCAGGTCCTCCGCCTTAATCACGCGGATCACTCCTTCCGTTCGCGCAGATCAGCGCGAAGAGGAAAAAGCCGATTGCCACACCAACCACAAGTGCAATTGCTGTCACATACCACGGCCACATAATTTCACCTCCGTCATTTATGAAAAGTGTTTGAACGCTTCACGGAATAGGAGTTCATGTCCCGCCGCGTTCGGATGCAATCCGCGTCCCAGCGTTCCGCCGGCAGAAACATTGTCCCCGGTCTTTGATTCAATATTGCCGGTTGTAATTCCGCATTTTTCAAAGTCGATCACTTCAGCGCAGAAGATCCTCGCCAGGTCCCGGATCTGTTCGTTAAACTGGGCCTGTGTGCTCCCGTGAATCTTCAACTGCGGTGTCTGTGTCGTCGTATTGAATTCTGTGTGGTGGGTTGTGCAGCAGTAAACTTTCGCATTCGGATAGTTGTTCATGATGGCCAGCAGCGCGGTCGCGTATGCGTTCCGGAATACCGTCATGTCTGCCGGGATTGCCCCGTTTCCGTCATAATCACCGATGTCCACCGCGTTGAGGAAATCGTTCATTCCCATATAAACAATCACAATGTCCGGATTGTTTGTTCCATCCGAAAGCCCGCCCGTCCGTTCTGCCATACAACCGGATACCCGATCCTGTCTTGCTGCGGTTGACATACATGATCCGCTTACGCTGTTGTTTTTGCACAGGATCATCCCGGTGTTGTCCAGCAGCCGTTTCCACCATGTTTCATCCACACTGCTCACGCCGCAGTTGTTCCCGTGATAATATGAGGCGTAACCGGTTCCGGTCGGAACATATCCGTCATACGTTGAAATGCTGTCTCCCAGGATGCTCAGCCGTTTCCGTGTGAAATCCCTGAACTCCGGTGTGTCATTGATCGGCAGATACCACCATTGGCTCCATCTGCTGCCGGACCTTACCCTGTACGCCATCCGCTGCCGTTCCGGTGTTACCCGTTCCGCTTCTGTGCCATATCCGGTGTACAGCTGGATCTTCTGGCTGTTTGCGGAAGTCGATCCGAATACATTGATCACGCCGCCATACGGAATGTCCGGCGCGTGATCCGGGATGTTTGAATCGCTGTACCAGTACATTCCCACATCTGTCAGCGTGTCGAGATCGAACGGCAGCGTGATCGCGTTTTTGACGGAAAAAAGCGCATTTGGGGCACTTACGAGGCCCGGATAAATCCATGAAGTCCAGGTGCCGTTATTGCTTTGCGATGCACGCACCGCAAACCCTCCGCCGGTTGTAATCTCCGTGCTGATGCAGATCTGCACGCAGTTCGTCCCCGGCATATTGGCAAGCACCAGCATAAATCCGTCCATGTCAAACGGCGCGTGCGATGGCTTTGATGTGCTTGCGTTCCACCTGTAAACGCCTTCTGTGGTGATGCTGTTCAGATCGTCCGACGATGTGAGCACCTTCTTCCACATCAGCGCCAGGTCTGTCCAGTCAAGATAGACGTTATAGTTCGTTCTGTGTACAATTCTGTAATGGGCTGTTTTTCTGTTTCCCAGATATGGATACAGAACCTGAAGAACATAGTTCGTTCCGTATCTGTATACGATCAGCGTCCCTGCGGTCACTCCGTCCGGCATATCCAGCCAGTCCCCCGGTTCGCCCTGAAGCTGATATCGTCCGCTATCCGTGATATGCGAAATCAGTGAATCGTATTCAGACAGACTCGGAACCGGCTGCACAGGAAACTCCTGTTCTTCCAGATCGTCCACCCGTTCCATCAGCTCGCCATAGTCTTCCGGAATGGAAGCGACGGCCTCATCAATGGCCTCGATCAGATCCTCAATGGACGGTATCAGCGTTCCCGGATCGACAATCGCGTCCGTTGTTGTCCGGCTGACAACTCCGTCCACGATTCGCATCGTTCCGGTTGCTCCTCCGCCTGTGCATTTGATGGCCAGCGTAAACTGTCCTTCAACCGCATAACACGCTTCCGGCAGTGTGACATATGCCTCGTTTCCTTCAACCGTCCCGTTTGCGATGACCACCGTCTGCCCGTCTGCCCTGATGAAGTAGCCGGCACAGGTTCCGCCAATCGATGTCGGTCTTCCGTTGCGGAGCGCCCGGATTCCGAATCGGTTTGCCTTGTTGTCTCCGCTTCCGATCGAATGGTTTAGAAACGACCTGTGAACTGTACCGCTTTCCAGTTCAATCTCCACAATGTCCTCTCTGTAAACTGCCATATTATCGCCTCCATTAGGTGTAGGTCTTTACAATTGTTACCGCGTTGTTCGTTGTGTTGATTTTTCCGATGGAAATCTGCGAACCAAAGATAACGTAGTTGATCGTGCTGCTGTTTGGGAAATACTTGCTTATAACAATTCCGGATTCATTTCCTCCGCCCATCGAGTTGCATACAGTTGCGTTTACACCGGATAAGCTGATCGTGTTGTTCGCTGTTTCTTTTATGGCCGTTACAAGCGCCGCCACGCTCGACCTGTTGGTCGGCGGCATCCTGTTCTCCAGCGTTTCAATGTCTTCATTCAGCACCCGTCCCTGGTTCGCGCTCAGCGCATCCGTTGCGCTGGTACTTGTCAGGTTGTCGATTACGCTGATGTCGCTGCTGGGTCTTGATGCGTGCGGATCTGCGTATTCCGGCATCAGGTCCACGGCCTGCTGCAGCAGATCGTTTTTGGCTTTGTCTGTCAGTTTCTCCGGGCCGATGCTGTTGTTTTGGACGTTGTACCCGGTCACCGTCCGCCCGCCGAAGTCCATCACGTCCTTCAGTTTCAGCCCCGTGATCTTCTCCCGGATAATGTCAAATTCCCATTCGCTGACATACAGTGTGATGTCCAGACCGATCCGTTCGTTATACGCTTTCACCTCGTCGTACAGCAGGATGCTTTTCAGCCCCTTCAGCCACCTGTATTCCGCCGTGTCTTCCAGCGTTTCAATCTGGATTGTCACTTCGTTCGCGATCTGGTCCACCCGCGCAACGGAGAACCGTTCCTCCGCCTTTTCGCGCATTTCGTCGTACAGATCCGATTCGTCCCAGGTGCTGCCGTCCCCGGTGCCCTTGTCCTTGCCGATCTGCCCGTCCACGGCCAGCCGATCCATGATCACCACCGGATAACTGCTGATGATCGGACTGTCCACCCAGGTTTCCGGAAGGTACAGTTCTCCGCCTTTCTCATCCTTCGCCACCGGGACGATCCGGTTCACCAGGTTCGCGCTGCTCTGTTTCCAGGTGATTCCCCGCGCATTCACGCCGTACCGGATTCGGAATCCCCGGTCCACGCTTTCGCGCTGCATGATGAACAGATCCCAGTTGTCCCGCGTCAGTTTCGCGTCAAAACTGCCCACGATTCCCTTGTCCGGGTCCAGCAGCGCGAACATCCCGTTTTTTCCTTTGATCTCTCCGGTGTACGTTCCGTTTTCGTCGCTGGTCAGGTTCGTCGCGATGGTTCCCCGGTACGGCATCATCAGCCCCTCCAGAATCCGCCCTATTGCCATCGCCGGACTTGCCTGGCTCAGTGAAACATCCTGGATCAGGTCGCCTGCCAGGTCGTAGCTGACGTGCTGTCCGGTTACGGTCACTGTCATCGCGTCTGTGTCGATGGTCGGCTCCTTCAGCCGGAAAAGCTGTTCCGTGATCACTCGTGGCTGGTTCTCGCTCGCGCTTACGTGGCGGTCGAATGCAACCTTGTTTTTCTGGATGTATCCCACAACGCCGTAATATGTTGACATCTTGTACCAGCTCGTGTTGTAATCCTCAACAAAGTACAGATCCGTTCCAGCCGGCAGCGTTACCAGCACGGCCGCGCCGCTTGTCATGTCCGGGATTTCTTTCCACCAGCTGCTTACTCTTGGCGTTTTGAGCCTTTCTTCACTGCTTGCATCGTAATACGTGCACGAATAATTCCGATGTGCGCTGTCGATTGTAACTTTTTCCCCGACAGTATATTCAATTGATGGATTCCAATATCCATATGTGATTGATGTCGGGGCGCTTGCGTCCTCCCGCAGTTCCGCCTGTCCGGTCGTTTTGTAAATGTCCGCGTCGTATCCGCTGAAGCTGTTTTCGATGGTTTCCACCGGCACCGGCACCTTCACGATTGCCCCCGGCACCAGGTGCGTCCATTTCCCGTCCGGATCAATCGGATGCACCAGCGTCAGATCATAATTTCCTCCGGCCGCGTTCCGCACGCTTCCGCTCAGCGGTGTCAGTACCGCGTCCCCGTTCTTCTCAAATGCTTCGTTTCCGATGTCGTACACACAGATCATAAAAATCGTTCCTTCCGCCATACGGCCATCGTGCTCCATCCGCTGCCGGCCACCACGTTGCTCCCGACTTCAAGCACCGGGAACTTTCCGCTGCTGTTTGCCGTCAGATCCGTCAGCTGGTCCGCTGTCAGCACCATCTGCACGTCGCTTCTCACCAGGTACGCGTTCCCGATTGTCAGCCCGCTGATTTCCAGCGTTCTTCCTCCCGCGCTGATTGCCGCGGATGTGTCCGTCGCAACAAAAGACCAGTCCGGTCTTTCCTTTACATCGCCGCTGTTGTAAACGGTCCCATTCGGTGCAATTCCGTTTGTTTTCCCCTGCAGCAGTTCCTTCAGCGGCTGACAGTAGAACTGACATTCGCCCACCCAGTACGGGCCGTTCTTGCTGTGCCGGTTCAGTGTGATCGCGCCGATGATCCGCGCTTCCTGCCTCCGGTCCGGTTCTCCGTGGAAGGTCACATAACCGCTTCCCCGCAGCCAGTTGAATATCTCCCGCGTCCGGTAATTCCCGTTCACTTCAATCGTTGCCGTCTGGATGTAGCTGTTGAAAACCGGATCGCTGTCATCGTCGCTTTCCAGTCGTGTCATGTCTCCGCTCCGCCCCGGAATCTGGACGTGCTCCACGCGTTCCTCCGGACGGACGATCGGAATGGCCGCGCCCAGCTCAATTCCCATTGACCGGCTGTCTTTGCCGTTCCAGATAAAATAAAGAGCCATACCATCAACTCCCGTATCCGCTCATTGTCCGCCGCTGTGCCGAAGCCATCGCGTCCGCCAGGCCTGCCGCGTCCGTTCCGTTGTTCATGATCATCTGTTCCACATACAGGTTGCTGCTGAAGCTCCGGCTTCCGACCTCCCGCGCCGGCGTGACCGTCTCGCCCTTGTGCAGCCATGCCAGCATCGTGTCCGGTACATACGGAATCCCGTTTGCGAATCCGCGCAGCGGCACGACCGATTCCTTCATCATGTCCATCAGGTTGTATCCGCCTCCGCCGATTCCGATGCCGCCCCCCATGATTTGCAGATGTGCCGGCAGCGTCACCGTTCCGATCTGCGCTGACAGATCCGCCGCTGCGTTTTCGTCCGCCTTCGGTTCCACCGGCACCTCGACCTCTTTCCCGCCGGTCAGCGCGTTGTACATATCCCGCACCTTCGCGCCTCCGCCGATCGGCACCCCGCCGCCCAGTGCCCGGTTGAACAGGTCCGCCGTGCTTTGGTCGATCCCGGCAGCTTTCGCCGGGTCTTCGATCAGCGTTCCATTCATCAGTTTTGATACAATCGGGGTCAGCATCAGCGTTCCGACTGCGGCGATCCCTTTCCCGCTCGTCAGAAAATTCGCAATCCCCGTTGCCGCGCCGCTTCCGGCCACCAGCGTCGTTCCTGCTGCCGCCGCCGTTTCCGCTGCGGCTTTCGCGCCTGCTGCTCCGGCCGCTGCTCCGCCGGCCCCGCTGAACAGATTCAGTTCCTTGAATCCGCTCACGACTTTTGTGAGATTCAGCGCGACTTCCGCCAACTTCAGCGCGGCGAACGCTCCGCCGATGGCCGTCAGTGCTGCGATCACCGTTTCCTTATTGCTGACCACCCACTCCAGCAGTTCGATCACCGTTCCGGCGTGTTCCGCCCAGAATGTGCGCTTCAGGTTTTCCACTTCCTGCTGGATGCTCTTGAACGAATCATCTGCCTTGTTCAGATTCTCCACCTGTTCGTTGGTCAGCACGTTCTGGCTTTCCATCAGTGCGTCGTACTGTTCCCGGCCCGCCGTAAACAGCGGAAGCAGGTCGCGCCAGCTCCTCCCGAAGATCTTCATGGCCACTTCGTTCTGGTCGAATCCCTCGCCCAGGTTCATGATCGCTTCGCCGGCTTCCCAGAAAACGTCATCCACATTCCGGCCGTCGGAGCTGATGCCCAGCAGTTCTGCCAGGCTGTCCCGGTTCTTACTCAGCCTGTCCCTTGCGCTTACGATTGTGTCCGTGTCCGTGTCGATGTACGCGGCCACCTGGTCCATCCGCTGGATCGTCTCCGCGTCCA
>JAEIGA010018815.1_pt1 | contig 10528 bp, 4 predicted proteins | sample 9270691 | NCBI WGS metagenome assembly JAEIGA01 (sample SAMN17057246, study PRJNA624740) | gut metagenome | biome: biome; isolation source: fecal sample | host: Bos grunniens | place: China: Xizang | collected 2019
CATTCGGTGTATATGTCGCACCCGAGGAGATTCTCACCTACGGCATCTCTACGATGAACGACGCCGACATACGCTTTGCGCACGAGAAGGAGCGACGCATAAAGCTCGTGGCACACGTCGAGAAGGTCGAGGACAAGCTCATCATGTGCGTATTGCCACAGCTCATCTCGCGAAACAAGTACATCTACAGCGTTGAGGACGAGTTCAACGGCGTGGTTATCAAGGGTCTGTTCTACGACAAGCAGTTCATGTTCGGTCGTGGTGCGGGTGGTCACCCCACAGGCTCGGCAGTGTTGAGCGACATCACCGCCTGCGGCTACAACTACCGCTACGAGTACAAGAAGCGCAACGACTCGGTATTGCCACACTACTCTTGCGACCACACCTTCCGCGTCTATTTCCGCTACAAGACCGAGGAGCAGCGCAACCTGCTTAGCTTCTCTCATATTCGCGAGCAGTACACCTCGGAGGACTACAACTACATCGTGGGTGATGTGAACATCGCCAACATCAAGGCTCATCAGGAGGAGTTGCGCGTGGCAGATTGCTTCGTTGCGGCCTATCCTCTCGACTAAATAGCCAAATATTATATCCTCAGGAGTCATCTTTAACCATGAAGGTGGCTCCTGTTATTTTGTATATTTGCAATTTATTGCTATCTTTGCGCCCTAAATTTAAACTATTGTCATCATGGCACTTATTGACGAGATTACTAAACGACGTACGTTTGCCGTTATCGCACACCCCGATGCCGGTAAGACAACTCTTACCGAGAAATTGCTTTTGTTCGGTGGCGCTATCCACGTTGCAGGAGCCGTAAAGAGCAACAAGATTAAGAAGGGTGCAACCTCCGACTTTATGGAGATTGAGCGTCAGCGTGGTATCTCTGTGGCGACATCTGTGATGGGCTTCGAGTATAAGGACGTCAAGATCAACATCCTCGACACCCCTGGTCACGAGGACTTCGCCGAGGATACTTACCGCACACTTACTGCCGTGGACTCGGTAATCATCGTTATCGACGGTGCTAAGGGTGTTGAGACACAGACACGACGACTGATGGATGTCTGCCGCATGCGCAAGACCCCCGTTATCGTATTTATCAACAAGCTCGACCGCCCATCAAAGGATCCATTCGACTTGTTGGACGAGGTGGAGAATGAGCTTAAAATCAAGGTGCGACCACTGGCGTTCCCCATCTCTTCGGGCGACTCGTTCAAGGGTGTGTATAACATCTACGAGAAAAACCTCTCGCTCTTCACCTCTGACGAGCGTCAGACGGCAGATGCCGAGACGGTAGATATCTCAGACCTCGCATCATCGGAGATGGAGAAGTACATCGGTGACAAGTTCGCAACGCAGCTTCGCGAGAATGTTGACCTCGTGGAGGGTGTCTATGAGCCCTTCCGCCGTGAGGACTACCTCGCAGGTGAGCTCGCCCCCGTATTCTTCGGCTCGGCAGTAAACAACTTCGGTGTGCGCGAGTTGCTGGAGTGCTTCATCCGCATAGCACCATCGCCCCGCAACGCAACAACCGAGACCCGCATGGTGGAGCCTTCGGAGAATAAGCTAACAGGCTTCATCTTCAAGATTCACGCCAACATGGACCCTAACCATCGCGACCGTATCGCCTTCATGAAGATATGTTCGGGTAAGTTCGAGCGCAACAAGAACTACCTCCATGTGCGCAGTGGCAAGCAGCTCAAGTTCTCGTCTCCCACAGCCTTCATGGCGGAGAAGAAGTCGGTTATCGACGAGGCATTCCCTGGCGATATCGTAGGTTTGCACGACACGGGTACCTTTATGATTGGTGACACCTTCACCGAGGGCGAGAAGCTCAAGTTCACGGGCATACCATCGTTCTCTCCCGAGCACTTCCGCTACATCGAGAATGCCGACCCAATGAAGTTCAAGCAGTTGGCTAAGGGTATCGACCAGCTTATGGATGAGGGTGTGGCACAGCTCTTCACCTCATCGCTCAACGGCCGTAAGATTATCGGCACGGTGGGTGCGCTGCAGTTCGAGGTTATCCAGTATCGTCTGGAGCATGAGTATGGCGCAAAGTGCCGCTGGGAGCCTATATCTATCCACAAGGCCTGCTGGATTGAGTCCGACAACGAGGCTCAGTTGGCCGACTTCAAGCGCCGCAAGCACACAAACATGGCTGTGGATAAGCATGGTCGCGACGTATTCCTCGCCGACACAAGCTACGCACTGGCAGTTGCTCAGGACAACTTCAAGGATATCACCTTCAAGTTTACTTCGGAGGTATAACAAACCGCAAACATAGATGGCTATAGAGAGAAGAAGAGGGTTATTTGGCGCGCTTATGTTCGCCGTGTTGCTGTTCAACATAACAGCAACCACCTTCTTTTTGCATAGCCATAACATCGAGGGCTGGGAGATTGTCCACTCTCACCCATACAGTGACTCCTCGGCGCACTCACACACGCGCAGTCACATCCTGCTCCTCAACAACGCACTCCACTACGAGGCATTGACCACTGAGGCTGAGACTTGTTGCGAGGCATTCTTCACTGAGATTTACATCACACATGAGGAGTTTGATGCTCCTGTATTCGAGCGCACTCCGCGCCTTTTTTCGTTACGTGCTCCGCCCGCAAAGGCATAACACACACCACATTACACACTATCACACCCTATATTTAGGGATGTGACAACTCCTTTTTACCACGAATAGGCGATTGCACAGCCTATGTCGTGTGTCTACCTTTGCAACACAAACAGAAAATAAACACGTAACACACAATGAAACGCACACTTTTACTTCTAACTCTTATACTTACATCATTCGTGGCGATGGCAACAGACGATATTCCCAAGTCGCCCAACGTGCAGATTATCCGCAGCACAACAAACAAGAATTCCGACTCCAACGTCTTTGGTCATGTGCTCGACGCAAAGACCCAAGAGCATATTCCCTACGCCACAGTGGCAATCAAGGGCACAACAATTGGCTGTGCAGCAAATAGTTCGGGCCACTACATCCTTAACAACCTACCCATAGGCGAGCAGGAGATTGTCGTATCGGCTATCGGCTACGAGAACGTGGAACTCAAACTTAACATCCAGCGCGAGACATCCGTAGAGCTTAACTTCGTGCTTGACGAGTCGAATATGATGGTTGACGAGGTGGTGGTGTCGGCTACGCGCAACGAGACAAACCGACGCACAACATCTACCGTGGTGAACGTGGCATCGGCAAAGCTCTTCGAGAGCACAGCATCGTCGAACCTCTCCGAGGCTATGAACTTCCAGTCGGGACTCCGCGTGGAGAACACCTGCGGCAACTGCGGCGCACCACAGCTCCGCATCAACGGCCTCGAGGGTCAGTACTCGCAGATATTGCTCGACAGCCGCGCCATATTCTCATCATTGGCAGGCGTATATGGCCTCGACCTTATGCCCGTGGCTATGGTTGAGCGCGTGGAGGTCATCCGCGGTGGCGGCTCGGCACTCTACGGCTCGAGCGCTATCGGCGGCGTGGTTAACATCATCACCAAGGACCCCGTGCGCAACACACTCTCGCTCTCGAACACCACAAACATCATGGAGGATGGCACGCCCGATGTCAACACCTCTGTAGGTGGTGCCTTCGTGTCGGACGACTACAAACTCGGTGCCTACGTCTTCGGTCAGGTGAAGTATCGTGATGGCTACGACCGCAACGACGACGGCTTCTCGGACATCACACGCCTGCGCTCCGAGACCGTGGGCTTCCGAGCATACTACAAAACATCTACACACTCGCGCATAACGGGTGAGTATCACCACATTCACGACTTCCGCCGCGGTGGCGACAACCTCGACGGAGCACCCCACATGTCGTACATCTGCGAGCAGATTGACCACAACATCGACGGCGGTAGCCTCAAGTTCGACTACTTCCCAAATATGCGTCACCGCGCAAGCATCTACACCTCGGCACAGGGCATCAGCCGCGCTACATACTTCGGTGCCGACATGAACCCCGATGCCTATGGTACAACCAAGGATATGACATTCGTTGCAGGTGGCCAGTACACCCACAACTACAAGGCGGGACTCCCCGCAGAACTTACCGCGGGCGTTGAGTACAACTACAACTCGCTGAACGACTACTACATAGCCACACAGCGTCGCCTCGACCAGCAGACATCAACAATCGGCCTCTTCGCGCAGAACGAGTGGAAGAGCGACAAGGTAAATGTCCTTATCGGCTTCCGCCTCGACAAGCACAACATGATTGACCAACCCATCTTCGCACCACGCGCAAATGTGCGTTACAGCCCCATCGAGGACCTCGGCCTACGCCTCTCATACTCAAGCGGCTACCGCGCACCTCAGGCCTATAACGAGGACCTCCACATCGACGCACTCAACCACTCAGTGTCAATCATCGAGATAGACCCCAACCTGCGCCCCGAGTTCTCGCACTCGCTCAGCGCATCGGCTGACTACTACCATAACTTCGGCCGTCTGCAGACCAACTTCCTCTTGGAGGGCTTCTACACCATGCTCGACGATGTGTTTACGCTCGAGAATACGGGCGAGATGACCGACGAGGAGGGCAACCACTACATCTATAAGACACGCCGCAACGCCGCGGGCGCGCGCATCGGCGGCATCACCGCGGAGCTCAAGCTCGGCATCCCCAACACCTTCGACGTGCAGCTCGGCTACACCTTCCAGAAGAGCCTCTACGTAGAGCCCGAGCAGTGGAGCGAGGATGTCGAGGCACAGCGCACCATGTTCCGTTCGCCCGACCACTACGGCTACCTCAATGCCAAGTATTTCATTACCAAGTTTTTCAACGCCTCAATTTTCGGCACATACACAGGTCCTATGCTTGTTCAGCATGCAGCATATACCGACATCTTCGGCGTGGAGCACCCCGACTCTGAGACTCGCACACAGTCGTTCTGGGACTTCGGCTGCAAGCTCAGCTACACCTTTGCGCTCTCGAATGTCGTGAACTTGGAGGTTAACGCGGGTGTCAAGAATATTTTTGACTCCTACCAGCGCGATATCGACATGGGTGCAGGCCGCGACTCGGCATATATCTATGGTCCCGCCCTTCCCCGCACCTACTTCTTCGGCGTGAAGCTGTTCTTGTAGAGCAAGTTAAAGAAACAAAAAAAAAGTAGCATATCAGGATTTTTCTGATATGCTACTTTTTTTGTATCTTTGCCGCTCGATTATGAAACTACTCACAAAATACACCCCATACTACAAGCGACTGCTCAAGCTCGCGCTACCCGTCATCATTGCTCAGGCGGGGCAGCTTACCACGCAGTTTGCCGACACGGCCATGGTGGGTCAGTATGGCGGTGAGGACCCCGTACCTCTTGCGGCGGTGTCGCTGGGTAGTTCGCTCTTCCTGCTTATATACCTCGCGGCGATGGGTCTCGCAATGGCAATCACACCACTCGTGGGCGAGCACTACGCACGCGGCGACAGACGCATGGTGGGACACCTCTTTCAGAATGGCATCGTCTATTCGCTCTCGATAGGCGTTTTAGGCACATTCGTAGCCTTCGCGCTACGACCCTTCATCAGCGTTCTTGGTGGCTGGATGTCGAGTCCCGGACAGAACGTGGAGGCGGTTGCTGAGATGGCGCTACCCTACTACGACATGCTCGTGTGGAGCATCATGCCGCTGATGGTATTCCTCGCCGTGAAGCAGTTCCTCGAGGGCATAGGCAACACCAAGATAGCGATGTGGATAACGCTCATGGGCAATATCGCCAACGTGGCACTCAACTACGTCTTCATCTTCGGCAAGTGCGGCATAGAGCCTATGGGTGCCGAGGGTGCGGGCCTGGCTACGCTCATATCGCGCGTGGGACAGATGGGCGCTATCATCGCCGTGTTCTTCCTGTGGCAGCGTCTGCGCATCTACCGCACGTTCTTCAGCCGTAAGGCCGTAACACTCAAGCACATATCGTCGCTCGTAAAGATAGGTTTCCCCATCTCGTTTCAGATGATTCTGGAGTCGGCAGCCTTCATCCTCACCTCCATCCTCGCACTGTCGTTTGGCGAGGTTGCGGCGGGCTCTATGCAGGTGGCATTCAGCATCGCCAACATAGCGTGGATGATTACTGTGGCTATAGGCTCTGCGGCGACCATCCTCGTGGCGCACATACATGGCAACCAGCAGACCACCGAACTGCGTCCTACGGTAGCGGCAACGTACCACCTCGGACTGCTGTGGGCAGCGATAATGGCCGTGGTGTTTGTGACTATGCGCCAGCCAATTGCAACGATATTTACGGACAATGCCGAGGTCATAGCACTCACTGCGGAGCTGATGCTGCTTATCGCCATCTATCAGTTCTCGGATGCCGTTCAGGGCTTGTCAATCAGCATGATGCGCGGCATACAGGATGTCAAGATTATCATGCCCATCGTGCTTTGCAGCTACCTTGTTCTGAACATTCCCACGGGCATCATCCTCGCCTACCACTTCGGCATGGGATGCCACGGCCTGGTTATAGGTCTCATCGTGGGACTGAGCTCGGCAGCACTAATGACGGCACTAAGACTTCGCAAAAAGATTACCGAGGCGGAGAAGTCGTTGCATTTCAGCGCTTAATACGCGCCATTCACCCCCGAAATACTACCGATCGGAAGTATTCTACCACTATTTATTAAAAAACTTTAAAAAGATTTCTACTTTTGAGATAAAAGTAGTATATTTGCACGCTAGTTTACTATGCCCCTGCTGTATCGTAGCGTTTGACTATGAGGAGGTTTTATCGAGTGGCAACCTTAATTGATGATGTGCCGCGTGTGGGGTTGAGAGTAAGAAAAATTTTATAATAAAAACAACGGATATGAGTAATGTTAATTTGACTCCCGACTACTTGTTTGAAGTTAGCTGGGAGGTGTGCAACAAGGTGGGCGGCATTCACACCGTCATCGCCTCGAAGGCACCCACTGTAAAGCGCGAGATGGGCGATAAGTACATCACTATCGGTCCAGATTTCTCGTCTGATTACGTGAGTCCCGAGTTCCAGGAGGACAACACGCTTATGGCCGCATGGCGCGAGCAGCTCTACAACCAGGGCGTGCGCGTACGCATCGGTCGCTGGGCTATCGAGAGCAGCCCTATCGCAATCCTTATCGACTTCAAGTCGTTCATCCGCGAGAAGGACAACATCCTCAAGCAGCTCTGGGAGTCTTACCACGTAGATTCACTCTCAGGTCAGTGGGACTACATCGAGCCAGTATTGTTCGGCCACGCCGCAGGCGTAGTCATCGCATCGTTCGCCGAGAACATGTGCCAGCAGTCTGACAAGCTCGTAGCTCACTTCCACGAGTGGATGGCTGCAGCAGGCTCGCTCTACCTGCACGACAACGCTCCATACGTTGCAACTGTGTTCTCTACACACGCAACAGTTATGGGTCGCTGCATCGCTGGCAACCGCTTGCCTCTCTACAACGATCTTCACAAGTTCAACGCTGATGAGCTCGCTCGCCAGTTCAACGTCATGGCAAAGCACTCATTGGAGAAGGCTGGTGCCACATACGCAGATGCCTTCCTCACAGTTAGCGACATCACCGCTACTGAGTGCCGCTATATGCTCGGCCGCGAGGTTACACGCATCACTCCCAACGGCTTCGAGAACGGCTTTGTTCCCGCCGAGGATAAGCTCGCAGAGGTGCGCTCGGCATCACGCAAGAAGCTTATCGACGCAGCCCGCGCAACATGGGGTTACGACTTTGCGGACAACACACTCGTTGTTGCAACAAGCGGCCGCTATGAGTACCACAACAAGGGTATCGACGTATTCCTTGAGTCACTCAAGCAGCTCGCAGCAAGCAACATCAACCGCGACGTATTGGCAGTTATCGCTGTTCCCGCAGCCTCTATGGGCGCACGCGAGGATCTCGTACAGCACCTCGCCAACGGCAGCGCTATCGACCCCGCACAGAAGCGTTACCTCACACACCACCTCGAGTCAGAGGCATGGGATCAGGTATCACAGTCTATCGAGGGCAGCATCCTCTCGACAAACGCATCTCGCGTGAAGGTTCTCTTCGTGCCTACCTACCTCAACGGCAACGACGGCATCTTCAACATGCCATACTACGATATGTTGGCAGGCGTAGATCTCACAGTGTTTGCATCATACTACGAGCCATGGGGCTACACACCTCTTGAGTCGGTAGCTTATGGTGTTCCTACCGTTACAACTACGTTGGCAGGCTTCGGCATGTGGGTATCGAAGCAGGCGGAGCACAATGGCGTAGATATCGTTCGTCGCGACGACTACAACACTCGCGAGGTTGTTCTTCAGATTACCGACATCATCAAGCGTTACATGGACATGAACGCTGAGGCATACGCTGAGGCACGCAACGGTGCTATGGAGATTTCGAACACAGCTCTCTGGAAGCGTTTGTTCAAGGAGTACAAGAGCGCATACGAGGAGGCTATCGACAACTCTGTATCACGCACCAACCGTGTGCTTATCGATGGTGGCGACCGCACAGAGCAGGTTAACTTCGTTCGCCAGCAGCTCACCTCAAACCGCCCATCATGGCACCGTCTCATGGTCGAGAAGGGCATTCCAGCGCGTCTCAAGGCCCTCGAGGAGCTCTCACGCAACCTCTGGTGGTGCTGGACAGTTGCTGCACGCGACTTGTTCGAGAGCGTCGATCCCGAGCTTTGGGTAAAGGTTGACCGCAACCCTATCGTATTGTTGGACAAGCTCACAACAGCACGCTGCGAGGAGCTCTGCAACGACGCCGAGTTCTTGGCACGCATGGATGCAGTATATAAGGAGTTCACAGAGTACATGGCCGAGAAGCCATCACCCGAGCACGCAAAGGTTGCTTACTTCTCTATGGAGTATGGTTTGCACTCAACACTCAAGATCTATTCTGGTGGTCTTGGTATCTTGGCGGGTGACTACCTCAAGGAGGCTTCAGACCGCAATGTAGGCATGGTTGCCGTAGGTCTCTTGTACCGCTACGGTTACTTCACACAGCGTCTCTCGGCACAGGGTGCTCAGGAGGCTACATACGAGGCACAGAACTTCTTCAAGCTCCCTATCTCGCCCGTTCGCGACGAGGATGGCAACTGGATTACTACACAGGTTGCATTCCCAGGCCGTACGCTCACCGCACGCGTATGGAAGTGTCAGGTAGGTCGTACCGACCTCTACCTCTTGGATGCTGACTACGAGGCAAACCTCGAGGAGGATCGTCAGGTTACCTACCACCTCTATGGTGGCGACTGGGAGAACCGCTTGAAGCAGGAGATTCTGCTCGGTGTGGGTGGTATCCGCGCCCTCGTAAAGATGGGCATCAAGCAGCAGGTTTACCACTGCAACGAGGGTCACGCAGCATTCATCAACGTGGAGCGTATCCGCAACCTCATCGCAAAGAAGCGTCTCTCATTCTCGGAGGCTATGGAGGTTGTTCGCTCATCATCGTTGTTCACAACACACACTCCTGTGCCTGCAGGTCACGATGCATTCCCCGAGTCTATGATTCGTCAGTACATGTCACACTACCCCGACGTACTTGGCATCACATGGGATCAGTTCATCAACCTCGGTAAGACAAACCCCAACGACCCCAACGAGAAGTTCTCAATGTCTGTATTGGCATGTAACCTCTCACAGGAGGTTAACGGTGTGTCATGGTTACACGGCGAGGTATCAAAGGAGATTCTCGGCAACATGTGGCCTGGCTACTTCAAGAACGAGCTCCACATCGGCTATGTAACTAATGGTGTTCACTTCCCCACATGGGTAGCATCGAACCTCCGTCGTCTCTACTCGAAGTACTTCGGCGATGCATTCTCGGGTCACACCTACAACATCCCCGAGTGGCAGAACGTTCATAAGATTGACGACGTAGAGCTTTGGAACGAGCGTATGTTCCTCAAGGAGCGTCTCATCAAGACCATCCGCAAGCGCTATAGCGATCCTACACAGGTACGCTTGCAGTCGCCTCGCCAGATGGTACAGGTTACCGAGAGCATCAAGCCCGATGTGCTCACTATCGGTTTTGCTCGCCGCTTCGCAACATACAAGCGTGCATACTTGCTCTTCACTAACCTCGAGCGTCTCTCGGCATTGGTTAACAACAAGGAGCGCCCCGTACAGTTCATCTTCGCTGGTAAGGCACACCCCAACGATAAGCCAGGTCAGGACCTCATCAAGCGCATCGTAGAGGTATCGGCAATGCCCGAGTTCGTAGGTAAGATTGTCTTCTTGCAGAACTACGACATGGAGCTTGCACGCCGCATGGTACAGGGCGTAGATGTATGGCTCAACACACCTACACGTCCTTTGGAGGCGTCAGGTACATCAGGCGAGAAGTGCGTGATGAACGGCGTAATGCAGTTCTCTGTGCTCGACGGCTGGTGGGTTGAGGGCTACAAGGAGGGTGCTGGCTGGATGCTTCCTATGGAGCGTTCATACGCCGATCAGCGCTTCCAAGACGAGCTCGACGCAGAGATGATCTACAACACTATCGAGGAGCAGATCGTACCATTGTACTACGACCGTGC
>JAEIGA010018816.1_pt1 | contig 10528 bp, 7 predicted proteins | sample 9270691 | NCBI WGS metagenome assembly JAEIGA01 (sample SAMN17057246, study PRJNA624740) | gut metagenome | biome: biome; isolation source: fecal sample | host: Bos grunniens | place: China: Xizang | collected 2019
CCCTCTACCTGCCCCACAAAAATGCAAAAAAATCAAGAGGAGTGCAATAGCGATATGCAGGTTTTTCTTTTTCTTATCGAAGATTTTTCTCTTTTTTATGTTTTGCAAGGAAGACCTTTATCTTGATTTCAGCATCGGGGTCCTATAAATGACCCTATAGTCAAGGCTGCGGTCATCCAGCACAAACACCTGGAACCGGTCGCCGCCTTCATACACACGCACCACCACGTGCCCGTCAGGCAGCACAAGGGCACCATCCCCGGCAAGCCTCTCACGATTCGAGCCGACCATTCCTGCGGCAAAGACATAGTTTATGGAATCCCTGACTGCCGGATGTTCCTCATCGATTCCGTCTCTGAGCATATTGTCCAGTGTAGTCGGCTGAGGATGGTAGTAGTCCCACACCGGAATTATACACACCTGAGGGGTGACGGCCTTGACGAAGGGCTCATACATGGCATCCGAATAGGCATGGTGGTTTGCAAGCACCACGTCGGTCTCGCCGATGAACTCCCCCACAAACTTCTCCACATTCCTCCACGGACGGGTCGAGTTCGCGCTCGATCCCTGAATATCGCCGCCGCTGTGATAATCAAAGTCTCCGTATGATATATTGATAGTGCAGCTCAGGCGGTTCTCGTTCATGGCCTTGAGATTCTCCTCATATTCCTCGCCTTCGCCGATGACTATATCGCGGGTCTGAAATCCCTCCCCGGTCCAGAGCTGCCCGTTGGCATATATGTTCCTTATCTTGAAATCCGGGCGGGGCTCATGCAGAAGAGCGAACTGGGTGTCGCTTCCCACGATGAACTTCTCATATCCGAGACCCCGGGACGAACGGGCCTCCATGGTCCTGAGATATCCGGGCAGAGTCCGTCTGTTCATCTGCATGGCAAGTTCGGGAGTCGGATAGTCATATCCCCTGTCCACGATCTTCTCTATGTGAAGAAGGCTGTCAAGTTCCATGACCCCGCCTTTGCCATGAATGCCTATATGATCTGAGTCATAATGGGTTATAAGCATATAATCCACCTTGCCGCCGTTCCCGAGAGGCTCGCAGAAATGCTTCACGTACTCCGCTACCCACTGCGCCGGAGACTTCTCTGACGAGGGAACAGCCGGCATGACCTCCTGCCTGAAATGCGAGGTGTCGCCCAGGTCACCCATATCCACCATCATGGTGGTCCCGTCAGGGAGGATCATGAATGTCGCATTGCCGCGGCCGGTGCTTATCTGGTGAATGTCAAGATATCCCTCGTGCCAGGGGGTGAGCCCGTCAGTCCCGCTGCATGCGGAAATGATCAAAGCCGACACAAGTACCAGACACTGTGTCTTCATCTTCATGAATTTTGTATACACGGTTCCTTTTATTATATGCTTATCTTGTATATAACACACAGGATCAAGAAAACACGGTATCGAGCCGGCTTTTATATAAGTGTACGATCAGAAGTTTCTGTCTTTGAGATATTTCTCGAGCTGCTCACGAGACATAGGAAGTTTGCCTTTGTATGAGCGGACCCAATTACCAAACCGCTTGTTCATTTCATCATTCCAAGCACTGTCGATCTGACCGGCTGTATACACTCCCGCCTTTATCATCTCCTCTCCGAACTCATCAGACAATCGTGTAAATTCCGCAGTAAGCACAATATGTTCGACGAGATGCGGAGGGATAAAGAGTACGCCACCTCGTTTCGCAAGGACAACATCTCCCGGCATCGCTATTGCCTTGCCGATGCGGACCGGCACATTGTAGTTGACCAGCATGGTCTGACGCATATATGACGGGTCAAAGCCTTTGCACCACACATTAAAGCCCTCAATCTTCTGCAGACGCTCGATGTCGCGGATATGACCATATGTTATCATACCATTGCCAGTGGCATTGAAGACACCGCTGCCAAGATTAGACCCGATGGCAGTTCCGAGCCACTCCTTGTTGTAGGTGTCTGCCACATATACATCACCCTTAACCAAAGAATTGATGACCCATGACACCGTGCGCTTCTGCTCCCACATCCTTCCTTCACGTTTGCCTTGCTCGATAACAGCATCCTCAAGATCGGGACGCATCGGCATAAACTGCGCTGTGACCACGCGGCCTGCAAGCACAGCATCCTCTGTCTCATGGAGCAGGTTCCAGTCTCCCTCGTACTGATTCTGATAGCCAAGTTTCATCAATTCAGCCCAAGATTCCTCGATCGTAACCTTCTTGAGTCTTTCAATCAGGTCATCAGATACTTTTGGACGGCCGTTTTCGAATCTCTCGCCGTCCCATTTTGCAGTAAGATTTCTTATGTACTCAGGAGAGCCTTCAATGCTTTGAGCCACAGCAGAAATAACAGATGCAGCCGCAATCGTCACAATTAAGAAAAATTTACGAAACATGATTAATTTTTGTTTTCCGAATGAATAATTTATTACCTATAGCCTGCTTCTGCAGCACAAGACAAAATCATTGAATTGGACTGGATGGCGAAACGGAGCTGCACCTGACCAATCAAACAGCTGACGACCGGTTCCATCATTGTCACCACAGACAAAGTCTGCCCCCAAGACAAGACCGTCATGAGGACATACACCCAATTCCGTCCAAGGGAGAGCGACTTCAACATCGTATCCTTCGTCGGTATCAGAGGTGTCATTGATTGTCCCATGGACACGGACAGAATACCGTCCTGTACCATCCCAGACCGGATTGCTCACGCCTTCGGGCGTACCTCTGTCATCCTTCTTGAAGCCGAACAGATTGATATGATATATTATGTCATCCTCTATCCATTTTTCACCTCTGTCATTCCGAGGATCGAACAGAAACTCCACCATATCGTCGAGGAACAGTTTCGGGTGATCATCTTCACTCTGCACACACCGCAGATCGGCATCCTCTACCTGAAAGAACAGATACAGAGAATCCTTGGACCACGCAGTCTTCACAGTCATGACATTGTCACTACCACCACAGGTATCCCGTACAGTCAATGCCACATCGACAGTCTCCCATACCGGAAGGCTGTCAGCATATATAGAAATGGCAGCATTCCTGCCTGCCTCACGACATGACATGAGACAAAGGCAGGAAATCACCGTAATGAACAGCTTTCTCATCAGCGAGGATTTGTCGGATTGAGTGCACCCTTCACGATTGTCCCGCCCGGAACATAGAAGAACAACTTGCCTCGTCTGTCACCTTCACCGATATAAATTGTTCCGTCTTCGCCGGTACACATGGCATCGAACTGATATGCTATCTTCGCATAATAAGGGCTCCTGTCAACGCCGAGAACTCCATAGTCAAGAAATCCTTCTTCTCCGGCAAGATCATAGGAGAACATGCGGCATACATTGTCCTTCTCTCCGCAGATCATATACAGACGGTCATCATTTCCAAGAGTCATGGCCCTTACCCTGCGTTCTACGCGAGGCTTACCGAGGACCCTGAGAGTCTGCGACTCAAGATCGAAACGGAACAGGAATCCGTCACTGCTCGTTCCATATACCAGACCCGGAGCAACCTCGATAAGCTGTTCCACTACCGGATAACCGTTATAGTTCTGAGTCTCCCAATACTCTCCGGGAATGCGCATGTATGTCTGTGCTACAGTCTTGGATGCCGGATCAAAGCAATATATCAGACCGTTGTTTCCTGAAGAATACACCTTCCCGTCTGAGCCGCATAACACAGCACGAGGGACGCTTCTCCAGCTCCTTTCCGGACCTGAATATGACTTTTCGGCAAGCCACTGAGCCTGAGACGTGACTTTCTTCTGTGCAATATCAAACTCAAAGAAAATTGCATCCGGATATGAAATGCCATATATCTTTGTCTTGTCTGCATTGATTGTCATCGTATATATGGAATTGCCGGGAACAGCCACACCGAGGTCCTTTACCTTGGCTTTCGCTGCATCAAGATATATTTCGCCATCGCCCTCAGAAGGGTCATAGACATAGATATGTCCTCCTTCATATCCGCTGTAACGTGCCTTTATATCATCCCAAAGCTGATATTCAATGGTCCTTCTGCCGTAAGGGACATCTTTGCTCAGAACCGGTATTTCAAGTTCATTCAGACCCGTGCCGATAAAGATCAGACCGTCAGCACCCTCCGTCAGACAATGATGCACGCCTTTTTCCGAAGCTATCTGTCCCAAAGGATAGACTTTGTTAGTCATCGAGTCAAAATGGAAAAGATAGGCCTGCTTGCCGGATGTAGCTCCATAGATCTGTCCGTTGGAATGGGAAAGAAGGGCTCCTATATGAGCATTGTCGCCCGGAATCTCCGTTGCAGCCGGATATCCGAGATCCCTGTAATCCAGCCTGTTTGACTGGACATTCGGATTCACACACTTCTGAGCAGACAGTGTATAAGCAGACAGTGTGATTACTGATCCGACGAAAAGATATTTCAGAATATTATATTTCATGATTACTCTCCTCCTTATTTAGTTTCATTTGGATCATAGGCAATCAGGCCCATGCTGAACGGCCAGCGGCGTGAGACCTTACCTCCTTCATATTGTGGATCCTTCTCTTCTACTGCGCCGACAAAGTATACTTTCCCATCCTTTGCACCCATGCATGCGCCGCCAAGTCCGAATACAAGGTTTCCTTCTTTCGTGAGCATCAGTCCGTGAGAGTCGCGTTGACCCTTCTCCAAATCATAGCTGATCAGATAGGAAACAGGTGGGAAATAACCTCCTGCCATCTTTGCCTGGAACTTCTCCTCATCCTTGACATCCCATGAATTGCCGATATAGTCAAACGAGCCAGAAGCAGTTGGAGCATACCAGATCTTGCGATCCGGAGATATTGTCAAAGCAAGCGTCGCAAACGGAATATTTCGCGGATTGGTCTCGTCCCAATATTGAGGAGCACTCAGAGGTATGATATAATCTATTTCCCCTTCTTCTCCTTTGTGAACATCATATCTGAAGAGCATGGAATTACCTCCGATAATACCGTATGCGACATTTTCGACAGGATCCCATTCAATCACCCTCCAGATCACCTTGCGGTCAATCATTGGCTTTGACATTGTACGAGGCGGAACACGCATATCATATTGCAGCCTTATGTTCGGAAAATCTATGACTTCATCTTTCACTGGATCATATTTCCATATCTGAGCAACCGGAAATGAGCCATAGACATTGCCTTTGTCATCAGCGAAAATGGTACGGCAGATATCCCAGTCATCCACCTTGCCGAGGTCTCTGGTACTTCTCAGTGCGATGTCATACATATAGAGATGTCCGTCCTCTGCAAGTCCATACAGTCTGTTATAGACTGGCTCATACACCATTCCGAGAAGTCCGAAATGACGGCTGATCTTTCCGAGTACTTCCACCTTGTCCAAAGTCGGATTGTATCTGTACCAGAATGCCCCGAGATAACTTGACGGATCGATTGCCTCAGGACCTGTATCTTCATTGAGACCACCAAAATAGATGTTTCCATGCTCATCCTCACCCATACGGACGTGAATCTTTCCATTGGTGTTGATGCCTTCTCCCCTTTCATTATGAAGCTCCGTCAAGTCACAGATGTGACGCATGTTCTTCGTTTCAGGATCGAATTCATAAAAATGCGCCGCCTCCGCATGAGTACAAAGACCTATATAGATCTTGCCGCTCTTTGCTCCATACAAGGCGCTCCACATACTTTCCTCACGGTGATTGCCTGCAAAACGGAAATGCTCAACCACCGCCTTTTCCTCTTTTTCAAAATTGATCTGCTGTGCATAGACAGGAAATGCCATCAACATGGCAGACACCCCTGTCATAAAACTAAGCCAATTTTTCTTCATGGTTTCCAATTATTTGATTATTTACATTCCATAACTTCAGTCGCATGCAGGACTGCATATCCTTTATCCTTGCGGTCAAGAACGAAGACCTGCCATTTTTGTCCACCCTCATACGCCCTCACCACAATATGTCCGATAGCTGTGATATGCTTCATTTCCTCCTTACATATTTCTGCCGCACTTGGCGTTGTGGCGTAAATGCCTTTTATCTTATAATGCGGATCGGACAGGCGACGCAGAGTCTCGACCCAAGGATGTGGGGCGCCAAAAGCAGGAATGACTACAGCCTGAGGTTTAGTCTTCCATAAGAAATATGGATTGCAGGAATCCTTGTACCCATGATGGTCGGCCTTGACAACGGTCATCGGACCGCACAGATCGGCAATCTGAGATTCGCAATCAATCTTTCTTCTTTTTCCTGTTTCAATAGCCCTTCCACACACATCACCACCGTTGTAATATTTGAAAAGGCCATATCTGAGGACGATTACACAGCTGTTGGTGTTTTCATCAAACAGGGTTTTATCCGCATCCGGCGGATACATGCTTCTGACCCCGCTGCTACCATCGTCAATAATGCCGGAAGCCGCGACATTCCATATCTGGACATCGTATCTGCCGGGCTGGTTCTTCATGACAAACTGCCGGCGGTCACCGATACGAAATTGCTCGACAGAGCTTCCTTTTATATTGACCTGATGTTGCAGATATTTACGGTATTCCGGCATGAATCCGGGATTGAAAGACTCGACCTTTTCCTTGGAAGGATTGTCGTAATCGGGCCAACCTCTATCAACAAATGTATCAAACTCCAGATACTCACCAAGTTGAGTGATGCCGCTCAAGCCATAGCCGGCAGGACCGGGCAGCATACCTTTTACCTGTCCCATGTGATCTTTATGGAAATGAGTCAGGAGGAAATAATCCAATCTGCCCGTACGAGGCAGGCCTTTAGAGAAATCAAGGATATATTCCGCCTCTCTTTCGCCCACCGTCCTGTCTGGGTCATCCATAAAATTGGGATATGGATGCTCTTTTGTGTTGTTTGTGACATCTCCCGCATCAATCAACATTGTTGTTCCGTCGGGGAGAACAATAAATGTACATTCTCCACATCCCGTCGCAATCGTATGAATGTCCATCCATCCTTCCTGCCAAGGCTGAAGAGTCTCTTGTGCAAAAGAGAGGGTGGTGCACAGGAGCAGATAGAATATTGATGATATTATTCTCATGATTATTTATTCAAGGCTGATTCAAGCATATTCAAGACAAACTGCACAGCAGCTTCGTCATATCTGACAGGATAGAATTCCTTTTCAGGAGCAAAGCCTTCAGCAAGCCTGCCTTCCGTCAGAAGTTGCGACAGGACCAGACATCCCTCATCCTGTCCGAAGCGGATCTTGAGCACCGGTGTCTTGACAAGGTCCTTTCCTGAAGAGGCAAGCGGAACAAACACTTCTGCACGACCGCCGTAGTTAGCCATATATCCTTTGTGGAGATCATAGACCTGAACCGGTGCATTCTTGTCAAGAGAGAGATCCAGAGCCGGCATATCCTGAATCAGGAAGAACACCTTATCCTTGAGACGTTTCTTGATAGTTTCATCATCTCCCCGGTCTAAAAATTCATAGAAACCCTGGTGGTCATATGCGAAATAAGGACCTTTCCTGATTCTCTCCACATCAGCACCCTTGGCTGTCCATTGCTTCAGATAGGCTTCCTGCGAGAGTCCTTGCAGTTCAAGGCCAGCAGAAGGCACTATCAGTCCTCCACGCAGTCCGTTCCAGAGCCTTGTATTCTCCTTCTTCAAGTTGAACCAGAGTTCGTCATTATCTGCTGCCGGGTGGATGTGGCTTTCACCCTCATGCAGAATCGCCGAATTCAATGTGAGACCGGCAAACAAAGGAGTGCTGATGACATCTGTACTTGTCTGGATCGGACGCACTGCCGCTCCTATGTTCTCCATCCCATCTATATACTGCTTGCCGAGGAACCGGTCACCTGCATCGAGCATGACTACAGAGATTCCGGACTTTACGGCTTCATCGATCTGAGTCTTATATGCTTCGAAATCCGAGTATACATTGACTCCGGCAAGGATGACATCTGCATCAGAAATCTTCCCGACAAGATTGAGATTCTGAGCCTCTGCCATTGCCAGAAGTTCTTTCTCAACCTCAGGAACATATACTTTCGCTTTAGAGAGCTTTTCCGGACAGACAGCGTCAAGCACTTCGACATTCCACTCTGACACGACCGGTCTTTTAACCTGTTTATCAGGATTGAGGGTAGTCACGCATAGCCTGTATGAGCCGCACTGCCGGGGCATCTGAATCTCAACAGACTTGACAACTCTATCATGAGAAGCGACATTTTCTTCAAGACTCTTTGAAAAGACCACTTTACCTGCCGCATCATAAATCTCAAGACGTGCCTTGAGCGGCTTGGAGTCATCCGAATCATTTATATAATGAAGAGGTATATTGCATGTCTGAGACGGATAAAAGTTCCTGTCCCAAAGCTCCATCGAAACAGCCCTTGAGGACCATACTGACGTCAGCGCATCCCAGACAGGCTTGAGATTTCCTTCACGAAGGTCTCCCATATACCAGTTGTTGCCGTCTTCATAACTGCTTGCAATCGCAAAAGCACCGATACCGGCAGCACCGAGCCTTCTCCAATACTCACCAAGTTTTCCTGTTGCCAGGCATTGATGGTAAAGGCGTTCATCCACATCATGCGAGTCCGCAAGCCATCTTCTTGTTCCGGAAGGAATCATCGGATATGCTCCCATCTCACCCTGCTCATCTATATAAAAACCGCCGAACTCGTCCACCATTATCGGCTGGACGAACTGCTTGTAGGAATCGTAATAGAGTCCGAGATTCTCGCTCATTCCCCACCAGTATCTGTGTATATGATTCACATCCCTTTCGGCAAGGACCATGTCCGGATATTCCGGGCAAAGTCTGTTCAGAGCTCTCCACACCCTCTCAAGTTCTTCCGGGCTTGTCTCATTATACGGATGATAAAGCGCCACGGAAGGATGTCTTGAAGCCACATCAAGCCACTGTGCATACTGTTCCACAAGACTCTCATACGAAGCTGGCATTCCGTGGAAGAAACTCCATTCATACTGAACAAGAAGTCCGACCTCATCACAGAGATCCAGGAATCGTTCAGGTGGGATTCCAAGATGGAAACGAAGATAGTTGCCGCCCCTTTCCTTGATAGGAGTTGTGACATGGGCTCTATACCAATCCACATCATAGTTTATCTCTCTCGCATTTTCATCCCTGACCCATCTGTGCCAGACTATAGAACCACCCCTTACGGTGTAGTGCGAACCATTGAGCCTGAACTGCTTGTCTGCGACCGAGAACTCTTTCAGTCCTATGGTCTGCTCATACGAGGAAAGTATGTCGTCATTCTCGTCGAGCAGATTCACCACCATAGTGTAGCACGCCGGATTCTCCGGTGTCCACTCCTGCAGGAGGCCTTTATACGAGAATTCAACCTCATTTTCACCTTCGACAGCAGTACCCTCCACTGTCTTGACCGTCCTCCTTGAATCCAGTACTCTGATTAATGCCTTTGACGCATTCTCACCCTCTACGCGATACTTGAATCTTACGCTATCATTTTCTGTATCGGCATAGACAAGAACTCTGTTTACCCTTGCACCTTTATACAGATGCAACACCACATCATCCCAAAGGCATGACGAACAGTTGCTTCTCCATTGATCGACAGCGGGGATATATGACGCATCCTCAACCGGAACATCGGCAAGTGATTCGAGAGCTACTTCAAGAGTCACGGTCTTTCCGGGGCCAACATTCTTAAGCGGATGGACAGTACGGGTCATACCGCCTTCACTGCTACTCACTTTTTCTCCATCGACATATACAGACGGCCTGAAACGCGCCCCTTTGAGTTCAAGGACGGCAGTGTCCCAGTCTCCGGCAGGCAATTCCACAATCCTCTTATACCAAAGAGTTCCCGGAGTGATCTCCTCGGGATTCAGAGTGATTCCCGGCACTTCTGTCATCCCCTGATACTCTCCCGCTATTCCATATTCCCACTCACCATTCAGATTCATATCTGCATAAGTGCAGGTCTTTTCCGAACAAGATGACAAGACTGTCAACAGGAAGAGTGAAAATAAAACTTTAAATCTATTTGTCATAAGGTCTGTTATTGTCTGTTATATTCAAATAAACTGTATTCTCGGTGTCATATTCTACGAAAAGAGGCCTTTCATCAGGGCTGAGATAGTGGAAATGAACTCCGTTGAAACAGATATTTTTTGCATGTCGGACCATGAAACCCTTTGCCGGATTAGGGCCGAACATCCACGGCTCAGGATAGTCTTTTTCAAACTCCGGAGGAGTCAGAGTCGCATAAGACGGGTCTGCTCCCCCCTGATACCAGATATGGACATTATTGAATGTCACATCCTCGACATAGCCTCCAGGTACACCTGAAATAGTGGAGGAAGTCCAGGAAACCGCATTATAGACATTTACATTGCTGATAAGCACACGGCGTATCTTACCAAGAGGCGTTCCCTCGGGGCTGCGCATCCTCGCTCCAAGTCTGATGAAGAACGGGGAAGAAAGGCCGTTACGCATGGTTATATTGCTGAATGTCACATCTTCAAGATGGCCACCGTCCATCGACTGAAGCATGATGCCACCGCAATAGTCGAAAGTA
>JAEIGA010018817.1_pt1 | contig 10527 bp, 9 predicted proteins | sample 9270691 | NCBI WGS metagenome assembly JAEIGA01 (sample SAMN17057246, study PRJNA624740) | gut metagenome | biome: biome; isolation source: fecal sample | host: Bos grunniens | place: China: Xizang | collected 2019
AATAATAACTAAGTTCTTATCTTTAAAGATTCCTGTATTAGCATTTTTTACTGATGTTTTATCTTCAAATGCTTGTGCTAGAAAGTCTATATCTTCTTGAGTTAATTCTTCTTCTTTCTTTAAATATGTTATATAAAAATTACGTGCTGTATATTCAAATATACCAGTTATTTTCATACTTTTGTTATTATCATTAAATAATATATAAATATTTCTTGGGTTTTTCCAAGAAGACCATGTTAAATCTTCATTTGCTTTACCAAGAGTTAGTGGTATTAATGAGTGACATGCAGTAAATAATATAATGGTAATTCCTAATAATTTATAATTAAATTTATCTTGTTTTGGAATTCTTTTTACTGCTTGATATGCACTTATAATTATAAGAATTGCACATACATAAACAAATAAATTACAATTTTTAATTGTATCCCATAAGTATGGAGCACCTTCACTAGCTGATTCCATCAATGAAAAATCAAAGAAATTACTTGTTAGTGAAAAATATATATTATTTCCTAAGAATACAAATAAGAATAGTAATATAAGTATTATATATACTATTTTAGAAAAAACTTTTTTAAACGAAAGCGATATTCCTATAAATAGCATTATCCAACATAATGTAAATAATATTGGAGCATATACTCTATAATTAACATAACTTATTTCTAATCCAAATATAAATGTAAATACTTCCATTAAGATGAAAGGTAAAGCCATCCATAATATATATTTATTTTTGTTTATATATGTTTTTGTCTTGTTATATACTTTTTTAACTTTTTTTGAAAACCTTTTTACTTCTTCTGAATGTAGTATTTTTTTTGCTTTTTTAATTAATTTCATAAAATCACCTACACAGTTTAATTATACATTATAATACACTTTTTTTCAATTAAAAAGGAGAGGTCACTTTGATAGCGAACTTTCTCCTGTTTTATAATCTATTGTTATTCCTGGTTGTATGTTATATACAAATACATTAAATTTTACACCTTCTCCATTATCTTCAATTGAATAAGCTTCTAATTGAACACCTTTTGCTACAAGATTATTTCCTTCATACATAGGAGTAACTCTATAAAGAACATGGTTATTTGTATTTCTTATATATTCTGCTACTTCATTTTCAAAATCTAACATGCCTGTTGTATTCATATGCCTAGTACATGTTATCAAATTATTTTTGTTGGCATTTTCCCCTGCTAATTGAAAACCTATTAAATGACATCTATTATATAAATATTTACCATCTACAATATCGTATTTTACTGTATGCCACCCTGTTGGTTTTACCGAATTTATACTTTTTCTATCCTCTGTTGGCATTAAATCTATACCTAAACTAGCATACGCTTGCCCTGCTCTGCCTAAGTGATCAAGTTCACTATATACTTCAAATGATACCGGTTTTTTTGATAAATCTTCAAAATTTGGCTCATTATTATTTATAGTTACATAATCATGCTCTGAATATTCTGGTATTTCTTCTATATTATAATTTGGTGTATAAGATAAAGATGGGTCAATAACCTCTGTATATATATAGTAACAAGATAATATTAATAGTAATATTATTCTAAATGTTTTCTTTTTCATATTATCACCTATACTAATTTTAACATATAGTTATTAATTTATAAATTAGACTTTACAAAAAAAAGAGAAGAATTTCTTCTTCTCTTATGAACCTGTACTACTATAGTGTTTTAATCCGATTTTAAACGACAATAAACAAGGTATTAAAAATACAAAAACTAATAATGGGCTTAACATATACAATAAGTTATCTGTTTTATCTATAAAGTATAATAATGGATAGTAATTAATAAATGCATATGGAATTATAAATGTAAAGAAGAACATTACTCCTTTTTTATATATTCCGATTGGATATTGTGCTAAATTTTTACCTCCATCTGTAAATACATTCTTTATTTCAAGTCCCTGAACTGTTATAAAACAATAAGATGCTGTTAATACAAATATACCAAAAAATATAAGTACTGAAGATATCATCATTAATATCAGAGTTATAACTTTAGATATATTCCAAACTATATCTAATTTTATAAGAGCAACAACTAAAATAAATATAGATTGTAGCATTCTAATTATTTTAACAAAATCTATTTCATTACATAACACTTGTAATAATATTCCTCTTGGTCTTAATAATAATCTATCTAATTCTCCATTAATTACTAATGTTTCAAATCTATCGATTCCTCTAAAGAATGTTTCATTGAATGCGAAACCAAAATGTATTATTGAAAAGCATAATAATACTTCATATAAAGTAAATCCTTTAATATTACTAAATTTATTAAATAATCCTAATATTATGAAATAATATGTAAAGAATAAAAATAATTGACTTATCATATTCATTATTAATGAAGATTTATATTCTAACTGTTTTTTTACATTAAATTTAAATGATTCTATATATAGTTTAACCACCTTGAATCACCGCCTTTTTAAGGGCAAATTTTGATACAAATATTCCTATTATAATAGATATTATTATCCAAATAAATGAACCTAATAACAAATTTAATCCTTCTGGGATTGTTATTGAATTTGAATATATTCTATATGGAAAATCTCCTATGTATCTAAATGGTAAACAATTAGAAATTTTAATCATCCAAGATGGAAAGAATGGAATTGGGATTACAGTTCCCATAAATACTTCTGCTATTGTGCTATATGTTGTTATTACTCCTCTTGATTCCATAGTAAACATTGTTACTATGTGTATTATTAATGATAATGATGTTATTAATAAACATGCTAGTACTAAAGAAATAACAAATATTATGAAATTACCAATTGAATAAGGTAAACTTAAATTATATGGTGAAGGTAATAACAAACCTATTATTAATACAGGAAGAAATCTTAGTAGTGTTCCTACAAATCTTTCTGCTATCATTTTTAAATAAAATTTAAAATAAAAGTTTTGTGGTCTTACAAGTTCATATGCAAGATTTCCATTTTTGATCATTTCTAATAAATCATTATCTTTTAAAAATGGATAAGTTAATGCAAAGAATGCTTGTTGTAACCACATGTAAGTTACTAATTGATTCCAGTTCATTACACTTGATGTATCATTTGATTCATAGAATGCTAAATACATCATTATATAAACTAAACCAAAAAATAATTGAGTCGCTATTCCTGCTAGAGCTGATGCTCTATATTGTAGATTTGTTATTATTCTTAGTTTAAAATAACTTAAATATGATTTCATATTTCATATATCTGATATAATTTTAAAATTACGTCATCAATATGTTCATTATCTATTTCTAAATCATCAATAGAATATCTTTTTGATAAATAGTTTACAAATGAAGATACAGTTATTATATTTGAATCAATTATAAAATTATATCCATCTTCTATTTTTTCACTATTTATTATTCCTTTTAATTTTGGTTTGTTTATTTTTTCTTTTGTATTAACTGTTATTGTTTTGTAACTTCCATATTTTGACTTTAGTTTATTTAGTGAGCCATCGTATAATATTTGACCTTTGCCTATTAAAATAATTCTTTTAGCAAGTGTTTCAATATCTGTCATATCATGTGTAGTTAGAATTACTGTTACTTTTCTCTCTTTATTAATTTTTAAAATAAAATCTCTAACTATTTTCTTTGATGCAGCGTCTAGACCTATTGTCGGTTCATCAAGAAATAATATTTTAGGTTCGTGTAATAAAGAGGCGGCAATTTCACATCTCATACGTTGTCCTAAACTTAAACTTCTGACGGGTTTTTTAATTACTTCTTCGATATTAAGTAATTTAACCAATTGTGTTTTTGTATTTTGATACTTTTCTTCATCTATTTTGTAGATGTCTTTTAATAAATCAAAAGTATCTTCCGCAGGTATATCCCAAGCAAGTTGACTTCTTTGCCCGAAGACTACACCTATATTAGAAACATATTTTTTTCTATCTTCGAATGGATTTAATCCATTTACTTTTATGTTTCCAGCGGTTGGTAATAAAATTCCACTTAGCATTTTTATTGTAGTACTTTTTCCAGCACCATTTGGACCTATATAACCAACAATTTCACCTTCATTTATCTCAAAAGATACATTTTTCACAGCTTCAACTATTGTGTATTCTCTTTTGATAAATGACTTTAAAGCTGACTTAAGACCACTATTTCTCTTAGCAACTTTAAAGGTTTTGCTTATGTCATCAACAATGATGTACGACATTTCTCACTCCTTTCTTAACAACAAAAAAGACACATATTTTCATATGTTCCTCTTCGTGCAATGAAATTATGTGTCAAATTTAAATTGTTATTTTCTAATTTACTACTAATTTATACAAAAGTAAAGCGTTTTTTTCAAATTGGAACTAATATTTTTTGTCCAATCTGTAAAGTTGTACTTTTAAGATTATTTATTTGATTTAATGTAGATACAGTAGTGTTATTTTCTTGGGCTAATTTCCAAAGTGTATCTCCTTTTTTTATTGTGTATTCTTTATAATTACTTGGTATTTTTAATACTTGACCTATTTGAATAATATTTGTTGATAAATTGTTTAGTTCTTTTAGTTTATCCACACTTGTATCATATTTATTAGCTATTGAATATAAATTATCACCTTTTTGAACTGTATAAGTGTTAATAGATTGTGAGTTATCTTCTTTTATATTCGTTTTCACTTTTAAAGTTTGTCCTATTTTTAATACATTTGTTGATAAATTGTTAAGTTTTTTTAATTCGTCTACACTAATGCCATACTTTTTAGATATTCCCCATAAAGTATCACCTTTTTGAACAACATAAATATCATCACTTGTTGATATATATGGGATACCTTTATAGTTTGCTACTGCTCTTACTACTGCTTCAGCATATTTCAAATAATCATTTTTTATTTGTTCAACATCATCTTTTGTACTATCAAGAAATCCATATTCTACAATTACACTTTCATTATTAGGTGTATCCCTTAACATAAAATAATAATCTTTACTTGAATTACTTGGAAGTCTTAATTGATAATATTTTCTTATATTTTGTCCTTCCTTCTCTAGTTCATCAAGTATCATTTTTGAAAGTGTTGAATTATTACGCAAAGCATATATAACTTCAGCACCATCTCCTCCACCTGCGTTTAAATGGGTTGATATTATAAGCACATCTTTTCCATCACCATAAAAACTTTGTGCTTTCTTTGTTCTTTCACTTGGAGATAATGTAGTATCTGTTGTTCTAGTCATGCTTACAGGTACACCTAACTCTTTGAACCTATCATACATATATTTGCTTATAGCTAGTGTATAATCTTTTTCTTTAATATCATTCCCTACTGCTCCAGGGTCTGAACCTCCATGTCCTGGATCAATAACAATTCCTTTTAAGGCCATATTATCACCTAAAATATTGTATGTTTTTTTCTAATTTTTGTTAAAAATTAATTGTATTTAAAAAAGTTTTATTTTTTATGTAAAAAAGTGAAAAAATTGTTGAATTATGTTATAATTTTATTATAGGGTAGGTGTTTTTTGTGCGCTTCAATTAACGCTAATACTTCTATTGATTTTAAATTTTATAAAGGAGTTGAAAAAACATGAAAAAAAGAAAGACTTTTATGGGAATGATAATTATTATATCCATTTTAGTTTTAGGTGTAGGATATGCAGCTATTAACGGCGTTGAATTATTTGTTAATGGTACTGCAAACATTACTGCTAATGCTGATTTTTCTGTAGAATATGATACTTCTCATACAATAGGTTTATCTACTACTAGTACAACTAGTTGGGATAATGGTCAAGTTGCAGTTGTAGCTGGTACTTATACTGATACTCATAATGCTATTATGACAGTTCATTTAGATTCTACACATAGAGATGCATATGCAATTTATAAAATTGTTAATAAAAGTCCAGAACTTTATGCTATGTTAGATTCTAATGTATCTTCTCAAATTGCTGCTAATGCTGCTGAGTATTTAACTGTTTCTGAAGAATTATATTCAAATGCTGATTGCACTGGCGGTTCAGAGTTAGATTCTAATGCTAAACTAGCTCCTGGTTCTGTTGCATATTTGAAAGTACAGGTTAATTTATCAAAATTACCTATTGAAGACATAGGAAATGCTACTTTTACAATTACTGTTAATGCTACACCTGTTGAAGCTGATTAATTTTAATAAAAGGTTTAAATGAAAAAAGATAAAATTAAAGTAATAATATTTGAATTCTTATTAATATTAATACTTCTATTAACTTTATTTGTTACTAAAGGTATTAATAAAAGCACTTTTGCTTTAGTATTGACTATTTCAGCAATTATACTTTCTAAAATTATAAAAGTAAAAAAAATTGATTCTATTTATAAAAAACAAGTTGCATGGTTAATGTTTGGATTTTCAATCATTTACTTAATTGCATTCTACTTAATGGGGTTATATTTTGGTTATTATAAATCACCTACTCCTTTTAGTTATATAACTGTAGTAAAATTTATAATTCCGTTTATTTTCATAATTTTATCATCTGAAAAGATAAGAACAATATTAATTACAAATAAAAGTAAATTATCAAAAATTCTTGTTTTTATTATTATGGTCTTAATAGATTTAATAATCTATACAGGAGTATATAATTTATCTAATTTAGAAGATATATTAACAGTACTTGGATTTATTTTATTTTCATCTATTGCTTGTAATTTGTTATACAATTATATTTCTATAAGATTTACATCTAAAGGAATAATAATATATAGATTAATTACAATTTTGTATGTTTATTTTATCCCTATTATTCCTGATGTATATGTATTCTTTAGATCATTTCTAAGAATGCTTTATCCATATATTATATACCTTGTTCTTGAATATACATATTCTAAAACAACTTATGCCAGTGAATATAAAGATAGAAATAAAAATGTAATTGGCATTTCGATTGGAATGTTTATTACAACTGTTATTATTTCTCTAATATCATGTCAATTTAAATATGGAGCGTTAGTTATTGGATCAGGAAGTATGACTGGAACAATAGATAAAGGTGATGTTATTATTTATGAAAAATATAATAATACCCCTATTGAAAATAAAACAATTATCATGTTTGAAAAAGATAATAAAAAAGTAATACACAGAGTTGTAGATATTATATCCGTAAATAGTAACGTTAGATATTATACTAAGGGTGATGCTAATGATAGTAATGATGAAGGATATATTACTAGCAATGAAATTAAAGGACTTTATAAATTTAAAATCAAATATATAGGATACCCTACCATTTGGATAAGAGATATATTTTTTAATAAATAAATATTAGTAAAGGAGGTACACAATGAAAAAAAAGCAAATTGATGCTATACTAGTCAAACAAGCTCAAAGAAGAAAAAAAGTATTTTTATTAATTTGTATAACAGTTGTAATTTTCATTATATGTTTCTCCTTTTTACTTATTTTTATACAAAGAAATAAAAATTATTATGTAAAATATAATGAAAGTAATAATACGAAATTTATTGTAAATTTAAAAGAAAATGATTTTTTTGAAAATAATTATTTAAATGAAAATAATGAATACATATCTTCATTAGTCGATAATATTAAAACAGATTTTATTTATAAGTTATCCTTAGAAGATGAGAATATATCTTATAAATATAATTATAGAATTGAAGCTAATGTTAACATTAAAAGAAAAAACAGTGGTATTAACTTATACAATAAAAATGAAGTTTTGTTAGATACTATTGAAAAAAATACTACAGATAAAGAATTTACCATATTTGAAAGTTTAACTATCGATTATAACCATTATAATAACTTAATGAAAAAATTCTTAAGTGTATATTCTCTTGAAGATGTAGAGAGCATGTTAAGTATTAAAATGTTCATAAAAGTTATTGGTTCTTGTGAGAATTTTCAAGAAAATAGTGAAAAGGAATCTGTTATATCTATAAACATTCCTTTAACTAAAAATGTCTTTAGCATAGAAACATCAGATGATTTAATTAAAAATCAAAATAATTTAATACAATGTAAAAAAGCTTATGATGTTGTATATATTTTCTTATTATTAAGTATATTATTTGGAGTATTAGGTGTTTGTGTTATTATATATACTGTCAGATATTCTATTAAAACACAAACTGCTGAAAATATTTATGAAAAAGAACTTAAAAAAATACTTAATAATTTTGGTTCATATATTCAAACATTAAATAGTGATTTTAATTTCAAAAACTCACAAATGCTTATAATTCATGAATTTAATGATATGTTAGAAATATCTGATAAAATTGGACAACCAATTTTATTAAAAGAAAATGATACAAAAACTAGTGCTTACTTTGTAATACCTAGTAATACTAATATATTATATGTACATCGTTTAAAAGTATCAGATATTGAAAAAGAAATGAATAATGAAATAGAAGAATAATAATTTTATTTCATTTTTTATTAGTTAGGAGATAAATATGAAAGGAAGAAGTACACATATATTTTTTGCGATTTGTATTGTTATCATTTCTTTATTTATGGGTATAGGATATGCAGTTTTTAACTCTGTAACACTTGATTTAGACGGAGTTGTTAATATTGCTAGTAATAAGTCTATATTTATTTCTAATGCAGAAACATTTGATTTAATAAATGCAACTGGAAATGTAAATTTATATGAGGGTACATATTTTGATAGCACTGTTAAGCTTGATAACATAAATAATATAGATAATACAAGTGCATCTTTTTCTATCACAATTAAAAATAATACTGCAGATAATTATGCTTATGTTGGAACCTCATTTATAGTTGGACCTGATACATATGATAATTCGAATATTACTTTTGAAATAATTAATATGGTAGAAAACGATGTAATAGAAAGTGGTATGAGTAAAACATTTGTAATTAAATTTACATTTGGTTATCCTTTAAATTTAATGAATGATACATTAAATAGTAAGATCAATTTTAATTTTAAAAACCTTTCTGGTACAAAACTTAATGCTCTTATTATTGCTAATGAAAATGCTAATAATAGTGGATTATATGATTATAATAATATGTATTATTATGGTGGTTCGAGTGTAAATAATTATATTTGGTTTAATTGTGATGATGGATATAATAGTGGTGATGAATATTGTGAAAGATGGAGAATTATATCTATCGAGGAAGATGGAAGTTTAAAAATTATAAAGGATTCAGTTGTTGGTGTTAATCAAATTACCGAATTAGAAACTGCAACTAATTTTTGGTTAAACGTTACAAATAGTACATGGGTTAGAGATTCTAAAATTCTAGCTCAAGGAAAAGCAATTTTTGATTATAAACAAATAAGACCTATTAATGCAGATTTAGAAAATAGTTATTGTCTTAGAACTAGTAATGGTTGTAACGCATACAGTTCTAGTCAAAATAGTGTTGGTTCTTATTTAAATCAGGTTGTTGATGAAGATAGCATGATAAAGAAATATTTAGATACTGTATATTATACTTATGGATTATCTAATAGTGCTAAAGAAGCTATTAAGCAACATACTTATAATATTGGTTTAGTAAATACTGGTCAAAATATTGATAATGTTGTTATAGCAGAAAAATCTATTACTACAAACTCATATGTTGCATTATCAACTGTGTCAGATCATATTTTTGCTTCGAATGATAATTTATGTAAGCAAGAATTTAATAAGTATATTAATAGTAATTGTAAAACTAACAATTGGATGGTTATAAGTGATTTACAATATATACTTTTAAATGGTAAACCTGTTCCTGCTAATGAATTAAGACAACAAATATGGACTTTAAAACAGGGGACTCTTGTTTCACAAGATGCATCTAATGAATATTATTTAAGACCTGTAGTAACATTAAAAGAAAATAAAACGGGACTAGGAAGTGGAACCGTTGATGAACCATATACCATAATAAATTAGTAATTAAAAAAACAAGGATAAGCCTTGTTTTTTATTCGTTTGATAAATTGTCAAAGTATCCTTGTACGAATACCACTGGTGTTCCTTTGTCACCACTTCCGCTTGTTAAATCACAAAGTGAACCAATAAGGTCTGTTATTCTTCTTGGAGTTGTTCCTTGAGATGCCATATTTCCTACAAGATTCTTTTCTTTTTCTTTAATTTCATTTTTAATCGCCTCTTTTAGTTCTTCTCCTCTTAAGTCAGCAAATTTATTATCTGAAATATATTTTAATTTTAATTCATTCGGAGTTCCCTCTAAACCGCTTGTGTATGCCGGAGAAACAACTGGGTCTGCTAGTTCCCATATATGACCTACTGGATCTTTAAATGCTCCATCTCCATAAACCATTACTTCTATTGTTTTACCTGTTTTTTCTTTTAACATATCTTGTATTCTATGTACAAGTGTGTCTCCTGTTTTTGGAAATAGTTTTAATCTTTCTTCTGTGGATTTATTAGAACCAAGTAAACCATATTTAGGATTAAATCCACTATCATTGATTGGTTCATTTAAAACATCTG
>JAEIGA010018818.1_pt1 | contig 10527 bp, 4 predicted proteins | sample 9270691 | NCBI WGS metagenome assembly JAEIGA01 (sample SAMN17057246, study PRJNA624740) | gut metagenome | biome: biome; isolation source: fecal sample | host: Bos grunniens | place: China: Xizang | collected 2019
AAACGTTCCCGCGCGTAACGGACCCATTCCAGCGTGTCAAAGCGATCCAGAATCCCGAAGCCCACGTATTTGCCTTCGCTCTCCCCGTGCGCACGCAGATCCAGCAGCAGCACCTCATAGCCCTGCTCGTGGAAAAACTTTGCGTGACTGGCGTTGTGCTCAGCCTGGCTGGTAAAGCCGTGGTGGAGAATCACCAGTTTATCGGACGGGTTTGGGGCGGGGATATAGAGGGCATGCAGGCGCAGCCCGTCCCGGGAGCGGATGAACACCTGCTCGGGGGTCTGCTTTTCCAGCCACTCGCCTACGGGCGCCATTCTGACGGTGTATTCCTCCATCTTTTCCCGGTCGGCAAACTCGTCAACAATATCCTGACTGGTCTCACCGGGGCGCGGCATGGTCTTTCTGAACAGCACCAGCGAGGCGATGCCCGTGCTCAGGCCTGCCGCACCGAGGGTGCCCCCGGTCAGCAGCCATATTTTTGTACTCTTCTTCATTCGGTCTGCTCCTTTTCATCTGCCGCTGCGGCTTCGCAGCATGCGCAGGTTTCTTCCCGCCGGGCGTCTGCCGCGGCAGCAGAGAGTTAACTTTATTATTATATTCTTACTCTTCTTAAAAAGCAAGATTCTTCCATGCCTTTTCCATACCTTTTCCTGCATAACCCGCATAAGAATACACAATTCTTCTATTTTCTTGAAATCACATCCCGGATAGACTATAATGGGAATCAGATCTTTTTATGTTTTCTGTATGCATTTGTATTCGCGCATACAGGTAGAGGAAACGCTTTCAGCGGGAAGCGTATTCGGGCGGGGCAATGATCCTCGCTGACAAAGGGGCCAAGCATCATGGTACAGGTAAAAGTATCTCCTGTAAGCGCGGAGACGACGCTTCAATATCTTGTGAATGAACTTCTGGACAAGCCGTTTTTCCGCGGCGCGGACGGAGGCGCGCTGCGCCGCCTTGCCGGGGAAGCGGCAGGCGTCATGCCGGAGGACTGTTTCCCGGATACCTATCTGGATCTCGACCTCGCCGGTGAGGCGGCCCCCCTGCTCGCCTTCCTGCTGGATTCCCGGGAATGCAACCTGATCAATACGCAGACCGCAGGGCGTTATTTTGCAGAAAGCGGCATAACCGCCTTTCTCGCACCCGAGGAATACCGGTGCCTGACGGGCATGGTTTTTCAGGACGGAGAAAAGCGGGCGCTGGAGACAGACGGCACCCTGATCTCGGTGAGAGAGGCAGCATCCCGCCCCGCCGTGCCGGAGGAAGTCCCCCCTGCCGTCCGGGCCCTGACGGAACGCCTCGCCGCCCTTCCCGTACGGCAGATGCTTTATCGGGCGGAGGATGGTTTCACCGTCGCCTTCACCACCGGAAAGCGCAGCCCGAAGAACCGGTTTTCCAAAAAGAAATATGCAAAGGCGCTGCTCTCGCTGCTGGAGGAGCTGGGTGCGCCCGGAGAGCCGCTCTCGCAGCTCCGGGAGCTTTCCTGCAATGTCGGGCTTCCCTACTATGAATCCGGGCCAGGCTATCGGGAATGGATCTGCTGCATCGACATCGCCTATTTCACCGTGACTTTTCGGGAGGACAGGCCCGAGCGGTTCTGCATCGGGATCATCCTGACGGACAAGGGGATGGAGCACCGGGGCGAGGGGATCAAACCCTCTCAGGCCTACCAGTGGCACATCACCGACAACTGTGACCAGCGCTGCAGGCACTGTTACCTTTTTGGGGAGGACGCTCTCGCAAAATGTGTCACGACGCCCTGGGAGATGCTGCTGCGCACCCTGGACGAATGTACCCTCGACGCCGCCAGAGAGCATGCGTGGCCTATGCTGGCCGTGACGGGGGGAGACCCGATCCTGCATCCGCGGTTCTGGGACCTGGCGGAGGAGATTCACCGCCGCGGCATCGAGTGGGTCATGATGGGCAACCCCTTCCATCTGAGCCCGGAGGTATGCGTCCGCCTCAGGCAGTTCGGCGTACTCCGGTATCAGATGTCGCTGGACGGGCTGGAGCCCTTCCACGACTATATGCGTAAGCCCGGCAGCTTCAGGGCGACGCTGGAGGCGCTCCGGTGGCTGGGTGATGCCGGAATCGAGTCCCAGCTCATGGCCACCGTCAGCCGGAAAAACATGGACGATGTCATCGCCTGTATGGATGTGGCGGCGGAACACGGCGCGGGCAGCTTTTCCTTCGCGCGCTACTGCGCCACCTCACCGGAAAAGGCAGAGGACTACCCCACACCGGAGGAATATCACCGCTTTCTGAATCGGTATTATGACAAACGCATGGACTATCTGAAGCGGGGCTGCAGGACCGCCTTCATTTTGAAGGAGCACCTGTTCACGCTGATCCGCCTGGAGCGGGGCGAGTTCACGGTACCCGCGTTTTCCATGGCCAACCGGGACCTGGTCTGCGACGGCTGCCACCTGGGAAGAACCGGCTGCATCATCTCAAACGGCGACATTGTGGCCTGCCGCCGCATGGAGAGCGCCGTGGGCAACGTGTGGCGCGAGTCCCTTGCCGCCGTCCGCACGGGCGAAGCCATGGCGCGCTACGCCGATGTCAGGGACATCCGCGGCTGCAAAGATTGTGAACTGCTCAACTGGTGCCGCGGCTGCCGCGCGGTAGGCTACAACGCCACCGGTGATCTGCACGGCGCCGACCCCTGCTGCTGGAAGCAATCGGATTGAGGCGGTGCAGCCGGCAGCGCCCCACTCTTTAAATCACAAACGCGGGTGAGAAAATGAACGAGACAACAACAAAGGAAAACGGATCCTCCATATTCCGGGAAAAGAATCTGAAAAAAGCCGCCGAGCCCGACCAGCTTGACGGTTATCTGAAGGTGACCGGCTTCGGTCCCTGGTTCGTTCTGCTGGCGGCAGGACTGGTACTGGCGGCCATTTTTATCTGGGCCTTTTTCGGCAGGATGCATATGGTCATTCAGGGTGCGGGCTACTGTGAAAACGGCACGCTCGTCTGTTATGTCGCCCAGAAGGAAATCAATGGGATCACGGAGGATACCGTGGCAGAAATCGACGGCACCGAGGTTACGATCACAGGGATTGATCTGAGCCTGTACACCGCGTCCGAGATTCCGAATGACGTGCTGTTCCTGCTGCCCGATGTCAAATGGTACAGCACGGTGAAGCTCAGCTGTCCTCTGGAAGACGGACTTTATCCGGTGACTTTTCTTCAGGAAGCGGTTGCCCCGGCATCCTTCATGACCAAGGGAGCCTGAAGCGATGGGAAGGACGATCTCTTCTCCCAAAACAAAGGGCGTGGCCAAAGTCCCTGTCGTCATGCAGATGGAGGCCATGGAGTGCGGCGCAGCCTGCCTCGCCATGGTGCTGGCCTACTACGGAAAGTGGGTGCCGCTTTCCCAGCTGCGCAAGCTCTGCGGCATCTCGCGGGACGGGGCAAAGCTGTCCACCGTCGCGAAAACCGCCCGTATGATGGGTATGAACGCCCAGGGCTACCGCTATGAGACGGAGGAGTTTTTCGAAAATGCCTCCTATCCCTGCATCGTCCACTGGCGTTTCACGCATTTCGTGGTGGTCTGCGGGCGCAGAGGCAGCACCGTCTATATCAACGACCCCGGCAGCGGCAGTGAAAAGATTACGCTGGAGGAATTTGACGAGGCTTTCACCGGCATTTGTCTGCAGCTTTCCCCCGGAGATGACTTTGAGCCCTCCGGCAGGCCGAGAAGCATGGCCTCGTACCTGCGGGAAAATCTGAAGGAGGCCAAATCCACCGTCGCCTTTGTGGCGGCGGCCAGTCTGCTTGTCGCCCTTGCAAACCTTCTTCTGCCCGCCTTTTCCCGCGTCTTTCTGGATCGCATCCTGAGCGGTGAGAACCCCAGCTGGCTGTGGCCGATGCTCGCGGTTCTGAGCGTGATCTGTCTGATCGAGCTGATCGTCGGCTGGGTTCAGGCGGTTTATCAGATGAAGCTTTTCGGCATTCTCGGCATCCGGGCCAGCAGCCGCTATATGTGGCACCTCTTCCACATGCCGGCCGAGTTTTTCTTTCAGCGCCAGCCTGGCGACCTGCAGCAGAACGAGGAGGCAAACCGCGTCATCTCGGAGACCTTTATCCTGCGCATCGTTCCCCTGATCATCGGGGTTGTGATGATGCTGTTCTACGCCTTTGCCATGGTCCGCTACAGCCTGTTTCTCTCCGCCATCGGCTTTTCCGTGGTGGCGATTGATCTCGTTCTCACCCGGTATATTGCCAACCGCCGCATCAACATTCTCCGCGTCATGAAGCGCGACCGGGGCCAGCTCATGACCGCCTCGATGTCCGGCGTCCGCATGATCGAGACGATCAAGGCTTCGGGCGCGGAAAACGCCTGGTTCGGCCGCTGGGCCGGATATCAGGCCAATGTGAACGAACAGAATACGCGCTTTGAAAAAGTCACGCAGATTCTCGGAAGTCTTCCGGGCGTTCTGATCCGTCTGTCTTCCGTACTGCTGCTGTGCGGCGGCGTATATCTGATGATCCGGGGCCATTTCACAATGGGCTGCGTGGTCGCGTTTCAGTCTCTTCTGTCCGCCTTTACGGAACCCGCACTAAGCCTTGTGAATGCCGACCAGATGATTCAGGAGATGCGGACGGACATGGAGCGCATTGAGGATATCATGGCCTACCCGGAATACGATCTGCTGAAAGAGGACGAGCCGGGAAAGGGCTTTCGGCGCATTCATGGGGATATCGAAGTCCGGAATATCAGCTTCGGCTACAACCCGCTGGAGGAGCCGCTTGTCAAAGACCTGTCCTTCCGCGTTCCGGAGGGGTCGAGCGTGGCGGTGGTAGGTGCGTCCGGCTGCGGCAAATCCACGATTCTGTCCCTCGTTTCCGGCCTGTACACCCCCTGGGACGGGGAGATTCTCTTTGACGGCATCCCCATGCGGGAATATACCAGGAGCGAGCTCCGCTCGTCCCTGAGTGTCATCGATCAGAAAATCATCCTGTTTCAGGACACCATTGCCAACAACATCAAGATGTGGGACGAATCCATCGAGGATTATGATATGATCCTTGCTGCCCGGGACGCCCAGATCCATGACATCATCATGAAGCGGGAACGCGGCTACAACCACGTTCTTCTGGAGGGCGGCGCGGATTTCTCCGGCGGTCAGCGCCAGCGGATTGAGATCGCCAGAGCCCTTGCTTCCGACCCCTCGATCATCATCATGGACGAGGCCACCAGCGCCCTGGATGCCGCCACGGAAAACCTGGTGGTCAGGGGCATCCGGGACCGCGGCATCACCTGTCTGATTGTCGCCCACAGACTTTCCACCATCCGGGACTGTGACCGGATCATCGTTCTCGAGCACGGGCAGATTGCGGAGCAGGGCAGCCATGACGAGCTCATGGCACTGGACGGGCTTTATGCCTCTCTGGTGAAGAACAACTGACGGGGCGTTGACATGGGACTTTATGACAAAAAACAACAGAAGAAAAGCAGGCTGGAAGAGGAAATGTTTCAGCAGGCATTTCGGAAGCTGGCCGGCGTCGTCACAGGAGGAAAGGCGGACAGCAGCTCGGACAGCGAAAGCCTGCAGCTGCTCGGCGCCATGGAAGAACTCGGCAGGAGCCTGAACATTACCGTCCCCTACACCCCCAACGCAGGACTGACGGCGGAATGGTATCAGGAGGAGTATTTCCGCCCCCAGGGTATCATGTGGCGTCCCGTCCAGCTCAAGGGGAGCTGGTATGAGGATGCCGTGGGCTGCATGCTGGCAGTGCTTCAGGACGGCAGGTCCGTTGCCCTGATTCCCGCGTGGAACAGAGGCTGCTATTACAGAGATCCGGAGTCCGGCAATCGGATTCGGGTCACCAAAGAACTCGCCGACAAATTTCAGCCGGAGGCAACGCTGTATTATCGGCCGCTGCCCATGCGAGAGATCGGCATGCGGGATATCTGGGAGTACGTCCGGGAAGCCTGTTCCCCCGCAGAGCTTCTGATGCTGGTGGTCGCAACGGTCACAACGCTGCTGCTGGGCATGGTTACGCCGGCGATGACCAAGCTGCTCACCTCGAATGTGGCGCAGTTCGGCGATCTGCACATGCTGTCCGTCATTCTGCTGATTCTTCTGCTGGTGACGGGAGCGGCTTTCCTTGTCACCGCCATGAAGCAGCTGATTCTTGCCCGCATCAGCACCAAGGTCGCGATTCCTCTTCAGGCCGCTTTCATGATGCGCATTCTGTCCGCGCCCGCCGGAGAGCTGAAGGCCTTTTCCTCGGGCGACCTGGGCAGCCGGGTCGGGGCGATGTACGACAGCCTGAAGATGCTGTTGAACATGCTGCTGAGCATCATGCTGACGGCCGCCTGTTCCTTCATCTGCTTTCCCCAGATGTTTTACTATGCGCACAGCCCGGCGCTGATCGCGCTCATCGTCACGCTTCTGCTGGTCATACTGTACACGCTGGTCATCCGCACCCGCTATTTCGTCAGCGAAGACAGGATGCGGTATCAGGCGCAGGAATCCGGTCTGACATACAGCCTCATTGACGGGATGCAGAAGATTGTTCTCTCCGGGGCCGAGAAAAGGACCTTCGCGGTCTGGGCGCGGGTTTACCGCAATTCGGTTCATACGATCTACGACCCGCCCCTGCTGCTGAAGGTTTTCGGGGTGCTGACACCGGTGATCCTGCTGGCGGGCACCATCGTCATCTATCCGGCGGCCGTGCATGAAAACATATCACAGTCCGACTTCTATGCGTTTCTCTCCTCCTATGCGATTCTGACAGGAGCGCTGACCACCATCAGCTCAAGCGCCGTGAACTTTGCCGACGCCCTGCCCGTTTTCAGCCTGCTGAAGCCGGTCATGGATTTTGCGCCCGAGATCGGGGACGGGAAAGAGGTTGTGCAGCGGCTGAAGGGGAACATCTCTCTCCAGAATATCACCTTCCGCTACACCGACGGCATGCCGCCCGTGCTCGAAAACCTGAATATTGAAATTCACCGCGGCGAATACGCAGCCATTGTCGGCGTAACCGGCTGCGGCAAATCGACAATACTCCGGCTGCTGCTGGGCTTTGAAAAACCGGACCACGGTGAAATCCTTTACGACGGGAAAAAGCTGAGCTCGCTGGACGTGACGAGCCTGCGCAGAAACATCGGCACGGTCCTGCAGGACGGCGATGTGTTCCGCGGCACCATCCTGTCGAACATCACGGTCAGCGGTACAGGCCTTTCCGAGGAGGATGCCTGGGCGGCCGCCGAAAAGGCCGGCATTGCCGAGGATATCCGGCGGATGCCCATGAAAATGAATACACCCCTGCCTGACAATGGCAGGGGTGTGTCCGGCGGTCAGAAGCAGCGCCTGCTGATCGCACGCGCCATTGCGGCGAAACCGACGGTTCTTTTCTTTGATGAAGCGACCAGTGCCCTGGACAACGTGACCCAGAAGGCGGTTTCCGACGCAATCGGCGAGATGGCCTGCACGCGGCTTGTGATCGCGCACCGTCTCTCGACGGTTCAGAACTGCGACCGGATTCTCTGTCTGGATCAGGGGCATATTGTGGAAGAGGGAACCTATGAAGAGCTCATGCAGAAAAACGGCTTCTTCGCGGAGCTTGTGAAGCGGCAGCAGATCTGACCGGCCTTTATTCTTCTCTTTTGCTTTCCGTTTCCAATTCTTTTTCCTCTTCCTCTTCTTCCCTGTTCTTTCGGGTGCTCACGGTAACCTGCGGGAACGGGATGATGAAGCCGTTGCGGGCAAGCATCAAACGGACCTCTCTGTTCAGCGCCCTTTTCACCTTCAGCTGGTCCTGGTTCCGGCACAGCACCTGGAACTTGAGCGTCATCTGGGAGCCGGATAGCTCATCGATGCCGAGATAGACAATCTCTCCGATTCCGAGAGGAATATTCTTCTTCATGTCCGCTTTTTCGCGTTCAAAGGCGGCCTCCAGCGCCGAAATATCCGTGTCATAGTCCACCCCGACCATGATGGAGCTCCAGCATGGCCGTTTGGAGTAGTTGATGATCGTGCGAATCGTGCTGTTATTCACAATTTTCACGTCTTCCGAGATCAGGTCGCGGATCGTCGTGTTGCGGATGCCGATCTCCTGCACCTGTCCGTGCCAGTCGTCCACGGTAATCATGTCGCCGACCTTAAAGGTCCCCTCGAAAACGAGGAAGAGGCCGGCAAGGATATCCGCCACCATCGTCTGGGCGCCGAAGGACAGGACCACGGACAGGACGCCGGCCGAGGCCAGAAGCGAGGCGGCAGGCGCACCAAGCTGGCTCGCACAGACAAACACGGTTGCGATGCCGACCCCGTATTTGAGAAAGCTGAGCCCCATGCGGATAAAGGTTTCCTGCCTGGACATCAGGACCGACGAGATGATACTGGACAGTTTCGATATTGTCGCCAGCACAAAAGCGGCAACCGCAATATAGATCAGGCAGCGCGTGACGGAAAAGATGTGAAATCCCCTGGCCCATTCATTGACAAAAATGTAGTATTCGATCGACCCTTTCGCAAACAGGGAATAACGGAAGAAATACATCAGGCTGACAATGGCACAGAGAAGATAAAGAAACCGGTAGGCAAAGGCATGCATCTGTTCTCTGACCATGTTTGCCTCTTTTTTTCTGCCTCTTTCCATGGCGCGGATCTCTTCTTCCGACATCGATGAGCAGCTTTTCACAAAAAGGATCAGGATCAGGAAAAATACGGCTTCCGTCAGGATTCCGGGAATCGCCGTCAGCAGGCCGGACCGGAATCCGGCAGCGGGGATCTTCTCTGTCGGCGAGGCAACAATGGCATCATACTCATCGCAGCTGTGACAGCTCCCGATCATCTCTTTTTTCCTGATCGAGAAAAAGCCCGAAAAGTCATCCTGGAGCACTTCTTCCGCAATTCCCAGGCTTTTCGCCGTCTCATCCATATACATCTCATCCGGGCTGATTACCTTTCCGGTATCGGTATCGACAGCCAGGGCCACCCCGTTCTTTTCGGTTTCAAACGCCGCCAGTACCGAACTCAGAGAAATCGACGACTCCATTTTTTCAAACACCGACGGGTCCATTGCAATCTGTACCATACCGGTGTAATTGCCCTCCGGATCCACCATCGCAGCCCCGCTGAAACGATAGGGATTTTTCAGATAATTCGTGTCCGGCTTAACCTGAATCAGCAGCGGTTCACCCTGAAGCACCCAGCGAAATTCATAGGACATACTGCCGGGATCGGTCGAAAGAGACAGATTGTTGTAATTCCGGCTGGATGCAGCCACGGTCCCGCTGTTGTCATACACCAGAATGCGGGCAGCACCCATGGCATCAGCAAGCTCCTGCAGCTTTGACGATTTCGTAAACTCGGCGTTCTGCGGTATGAGTTCTGCCGATACCTGCGTAATGGCGGCAACAAAGGCGTTATATCTGGTGCTGCTCGCCTGCTGCTTCTCTTCAAACCCGTCGAGGATATCGGCCAGCTGTTCAGACTGCTCCGAATCCGTCTGGATACGCTCGGTATACAGATATAAGGTGTTTGTGAAGATATTCACAGCCAGGGTGGCAAGGACGGCTGTGAGCAGCAGAATCCCCAGGTGTTTCCGAAAGTCGTTTTCCGATCCCTTCCTGTTCGCATTCCTTACAGCATCCGGAAGGAGCAGCCGGGTATACATCCGCATCAGGAAAAGGAAGAACAATGTGACGATCAGAACGCCGGCAGAAACAAACAGAACCGCGAAATAAAAGGAAGCGGCCGGTACTACGCAGTAAGCGTACAATTCCAGTCCGGGGCTGTACATCGTACAGCAGAAGTAAACCGTCCCGTTCAGTCTGATAAAGCCTATGTAACCGGCTTCTTTTGCCTGCTCCGGCACTTCGGCATCTGCCACATCCAGATGCTCGCTTTCTTCTTCATCGGTCAGAAACAGAATCTGGCGGTCATCCTCCTCCGTGAAAAAGCAAAAACTGTCGCTGCCGAAGACGCGGTTTGATACCACCCCGTTCCATTGCAGTGCCAGATGCGGATCCTCATCGGACGGCTCAATCTCGAGCTTGCGCTGCAGGATAAGGATCTTTCCGCTGTCCATATGGCAGGATATGAAAAACGGATACGTGTTGATAAGCTCCTCATCTGAAGAGTCTTCTGAAGAGTCATCCGAAGGCTCAACGAAAAAGACGGGATCGGAACAGGGCTTATCTTTCGAAACGCTCCTCAATGTTTCACAGCTTTCATCCTGAAAGATGTCTTCCTTTGCATAGATACCGCAGCCGGCGATGGTCTTTCCGTTTCGATGAATGAGGTACGCACCGGCCGCGTTGAACATTCGGCAAAGATCGCTGAGCGAATCCCCGGTGTCCGTATCCGCTGCATCATTCTCCAGATAATAGGCAGCCAGCGTAACCAGCCTCTCTTCCGCCCAGAGCTGCTGGTTTATATCATCGACATTCTTGTTCGCACTCTCATTGATGGAGCTGATGACTTTATTCAGGGCATTTCTCATGCTGCTGCTGAACCAGTTTGCAACAACCGCTCCCTCGACAGTAAACATTGCGAGCAGCAAGAC
>JAEIGA010018819.1_pt1 | contig 10526 bp, 8 predicted proteins | sample 9270691 | NCBI WGS metagenome assembly JAEIGA01 (sample SAMN17057246, study PRJNA624740) | gut metagenome | biome: biome; isolation source: fecal sample | host: Bos grunniens | place: China: Xizang | collected 2019
CATTGAAACATAGCAGTAAATACACTATAATTTTATCAAATTAAGTGAAGAAAGGCTGATTTGTATGAAAGAATTATCTCGTGTTGCCAGCGCCGTACAGGCATCCACAACGGTCGCAATCGATTCCAAAGCAAAACAGATGAAAGCGGATGGAATCGATGTCGTCGGTTTTGGCGCAGGTGAACCTGATTTCAACACACCGGACAACATCAACATGGAAGCCATTCGTGCCATTTGTGACGGCAAGACAAAATACACACCGCCTGCAGGAATCATTCCTCTCAGAAAGGCAATCTGCAACCGTCTCAAGCTGGACTGTGATCTGGATTATGATTATACACAGATCGTAGTAGCCAGCGGCGCAAAGCACTGTGTGTATGTTACATTCCGCGCACTTTTGAATCCGGGTGACGAAGTGATTGTTCCGGCACCATACTGGGTCAGCTATTCCGAAATGATCAAAATGGCCGGAGGCGTTCCGGTCCTGGTCGTGGCAGGTGAGGATCAGGGATTTAAGGCAACTGGAGAACAGATCAAGGCCGCGATCACCGACAAGACGAAATGTGTTATCATCAATAATCCGAGCAATCCTACCGGCGCTTTATACTCCAAAGATGAACTGCAGGAGATTGCAGATATCTGTGTTGAAAACGACCTGTATATCATTTCTGATGAGATTTACTATCAGCTCATTTATGATAATGCCGAATTTGTCAGCATTGCATCCTTGGGAAAAGATGTTTACGATCATACGATCATAATTAACGGTGTATCAAAATCCTATGCTATGACCGGCTGGCGTATCGGGTATGTAGCCGCAAGCAAAGAGATTGCAAAGATCATGTCCAACTACCTGAGCCATTCCACCGGTGCTCCGTCCACTATCAGCCAGTGGGCTTCCATTGAAGCGCTTAACGGTCCTCAGGAAGGAATTGAGGCCATGCGTCAGGAATTCGAAAAACGCCGTAATTATATGGTTAAAAGAATGAATGAGATCCCTGGAGTCAGCTGCAGGATACCAGAGGGTGCATTCTATGTAATGATGAATATCAGCCAGCTTCTTGGAAAAACAATCGGAGGCGCTACTATCACTTCTGCGGATGATTTTGCTATGGCTTTTCTGGATCAGGGTCTTGTCGCTGTGGTTCCTTCCACCGGATTTGGAATTGATAATTTCGTACGTTGGTCCTATGCCACATCTATGGAGAATATTGAAGAAGGCTTAAACCGTCTGGAAAAATTTCTCAATCAATAAACTATCATAAAGGATAAGAGGGAAGAGGGAGTAACTCTTCCCTCATTACATGAGGTATCGATATGGCAAAACAAAGAACCGTTTTCGTATGTTCTGAATGCGGAAATGAGACTCCAAATTGGGCAGGGAAGTGCCCGTCCTGCGGAGCATGGAACACATTAAAAGAGATTGCTGTAGATTCAAAGGTTAAAAACAAAAACGCCAGAGTTTCTGCCGCTGAATCCAGCAGCTCGAAACCGCAGCGCCTGTCTGAAATCAGTTCTTCTCAGGACGTACGTTTTTCAACCGGAATCGATGAACTTAACCGCGTGCTGGGCGGCGGTGCTGTAGTTGGATCGTTGGTTTTAATCGGCGGCGCTCCAGGAATCGGCAAGTCCACGATTCTATTGCAGCTGTGCGGTGAAATCGGCTCCTCAAAAAAAGTATTATATGTTTCCGGTGAAGAAAGTGAGCATCAGTTGAAGATGCGCGCCAAACGCATTGGCGTCGAGAATGGCGAAATATTTGTGCTCGCTGAAACAAATATGGAATGTATACTGCGGAGTATCGATGAGATCTCACCTGATATTGTCATTGTGGATTCCATACAGACTGTCTATCTAGATCATGTAGAATCCACTCCAGGCAGCATTTCGCAAGTGCGTGAGTGCACAATGGCATTGATGCGCAAAACCAAAGCCAATACATTCACCACATTTATTGTAGGTCACGTCAACAAAGACGGTAATATCGCAGGTCCTAAGATTCTGGAACATATGGTTGACTGCGTTCTTTATTTTGAAGGTGAACAAAACACGACATTTCGTATTTTGCGTTCAGCGAAAAACCGTTACGGCTCCACTAATGAAATCGGTGTTTTTGAAATGAACGATCAAGGCCTTCAGTGTGTCGACAATCCTTCAGAAGTGCTCATTTCGGGCCGTCCAAGCAATTCTCCCGGAACATGCGTCGTTGGAGTGATGGAAGGAAGTCGTCCCATTCTGGCCGAAATTCAGGCTCTGGTGACACCAAGTGGCTATAATGCCGCTATACGCAGAGCAAATGGTATTGATTACAACCGCGTCACAATGCTGTTGGCTGTACTGGAAAAACGGGGAGGAATGCAGGTAACCAGCTGCGATACCTATGTGAATGTAGTTGGAGGATTGTTCCTTGATGAACCCGCAGCAGATCTGGCTACCGTTTTAGCCATTGCATCCAGTTACAAAGATCAGCCGCTGGGTGATCATTTTGCAGCATTGGGTGAAGTTGGCCTGTCCGGCGAAATACGTTCCATTCAAAATATAAATCAGCGCATCGCTGAGATTGCAAGACTCGGTTTCAAAGAATGCCTGATCCCGTTCAATTCCAAACTGGATTTACCGGAAGACAAAATCAATAATATCGATATTATCCGCGTGAAAAGTATTCGCGAAGCACTGAAAGTATGTTTCAAATAAGAAGTGTAGATAAACCAAACTGTCCGTCCGGCGTGGTTACTCAAGTACTGATTGGTGAAACATACCGGAATCTGTTTGATTCTTTCTTTGAGAATAAGCAAATCGAACCAATTTACGTGCCCGATAATCCATCGGTAAATGAAGCATTGAAAGGACATGTAGATTTAAGCATTTTTCATGCCGGAAATGAAGCATTGTTTATATCTCGTAGTATTAAAAGTACAGTTTTTATTACGAATTTTAACAATAATTGCGATATTTCCTATGTTTCCGGGCAAAAAAGTACATATCCAGAGGACTGCAACCTAAATATTGCGTACAATGGATCATATCTGATATGCAATATGGAAACAGCAGATAAGGATATTGTCAGTTATTTAACAAAGTTAAATAATGCGAATACTATCCATGTAAAACAAGGATATACCAAGTGTTCGGTCTGTTTTGTGGATGATACAAGCATCATTACAGGTGATCCAGGGATAGCAAAAGCATGCCGGAATAATGGAATGGATGTGTTACTGATCGACGACAGCTTTATTAAACTGGATCGTTTTAATAAAGGATTCATAGGTGGCAGTTCATTTAAACCATCACAGAACGAACTGGCATTCACAGGAACAATACCAGATCACAAAACCAGAAATGAAATTGAAGAGTTCCTGGAGAAAAGAAAGATAAAAGCGGTTTATATGAGAGAAGAAACCATGATTGATGTCGGAGGAATCATACCAATTACAATGAAATGAACTCTAAGACTGAAAATCGTGAAATATCAGTGAGAACAGGCTCAAAAGGCCGAAACCAGCGTATAACTGGAAAAACACTAAAAAAAGCCTCCCCCAAATGACGCAAAATCTTTATTTTGTTTAATTTTTAGTGTATAATAAAGGGTACAGGAGCCCATTACTCCCTATCTGCCTTGAAAAACAAAAAATTCGCCAATATCCGTTTTTCAATTCAGATTATCTTATATTCTATAATTTTCAGGTGATTTAAATGGATTATCGCGACGACTGTCCGGAAATACTGAAAGGATTTTTAACTTATCACGAAACAATCAAGGCTCATTCCAAAGCCACAGTGGATGAGTACTATCTTGATATGCGCAACTTCTTTCGTTTTTTGAAGATTGAGAGAAACATTGTTCCCCGTAATACGGATCTTGATGAAATCACCATCAAAGATGTTGATCTTGATTTTGTAAAGGATGTTACTTTATCGGAGTTCTATGACTTCCTCTCCTTCCTCTCCCGGGACAAGGTGTTAAATGAGCGCAGTCGTTCCAAGGAATACGGATTGAAAGCTTCCAGCCGTGCCAGAAAGATTTCGACTATCCGCAGCTTCTACAAGTATCTCACCACCAAGGCAAAGCTTCTGGATGTAAACCCGCTGCAGGATATCGATTCACCCAAAGTTCCAAAGACCCTTCCCCGCTATCTCACTCTGGATGAGGCACAGAATCTTCTTCAGGCTGTTGACGGCAAGAATAAGGAACGCGACTACTGTATCCTCTGCATTTTCTTAAACTGCGGCCTGCGAATTTCTGAAATCGTCGGTTTGAATCTTCAGGACATTCGAGAAGATCAAATCCGTGTATTTGGTAAAGGAAGCAAAGAACGAATCGTTTATATCAATTCCGCTGTTGCCAATGCTCTTAACGATTATCTGCAGGTGCGGAAAAACATCGCCGCCATCGATCGCAATGCCCTCTTCCTTTCCAACCGTCGTGAACGGATCTCCAGAGAAACCATCCATGCCATGGTTAAGAAGTATTTGAAGAAAGCCGGTCTCGATGCCGACAAGTATTCTGCTCATAAGCTTCGCCACACTGCTGCAACTCTGATGCTGCAAAACGGTGTCGATGTCCGGACCCTTCAGGAATTGCTTGGTCATGAGAATCTGAATACAACACAGATCTACACTCACATCGATAACACTTCCCTAAAGATTGCCGCTGAAGCAAACCCATTGGGAAATTTCAATCCAGAACAGGAAGAATAAATTTTGGTCTTTTCCAGTCTGACATTTATATATGTGTTTTTGCCCGTCGTATTGCTCGGGTATTATCTCATCCCATCCAAAGCTAAATACTATTGGCTGTTTCTAGCCAATCTGGTGTTTTACGGCTGGGGTGAGCCTGTCTATGTCCTGCTGATGCTTTGCTCGATCATTATCAACTTCATCAGCGGACTTTTCGTGGAGCGCTTCTCCCCTTCAACAGCCAAATCAAAAACGGTTCTTGTTGTAACGATAATCGCTGATGTTCTGCTTCTCGGTTATTTCAAATATGCCGGTTTTATTCTCCAAACTATCAATGCGATTGCCGGAAGCAATTACACATGGAAAAACATCATACTTCCACTCGGAATCAGTTTCTATACCTTCCAGGCCATGAGTTACCCCATTGATGTGTACTGGAAAAAAGTTCCTGCTCAGAAAAACATCCTGATTTTCGGTACTTATATCTCCATGTTTCCTCAGCTGATAGCCGGTCCTATCGTTCGTTACGAGCAGATCAGCCGTCAGTTTACCGGTATCAATCCATCCCGCTCTCAGATTGCATCCGGCGTACAGCGTTTTATTATCGGTCTATCCAAAAAAGTATTGATTGCGAATAATGTAGGTTTGATCTGGGATCACTACTCCTCTCTCCTGCCCTCCAGTCTTTCACTTTTAGGGGCTTGGCTTGGAATAATCGCTTTTACACTTCAGATTTATTTTGATTTTTCCGGCTATTCAGACATGGCGATCGGTCTAGGAAAGATGCTGGGATTCTCTTTTCCGGAGAATTTCCGGTTCCCGTACATGTCTGACAACATTACCGAATTCTGGCGTCGCTGGCATATGACACTGGGATCGTGGTTCCGCGACTATGTCTATATTCCATTAGGTGGAAACCGTAAAGGAATCATCCGTCAGATCGTCAACATACTGATTGTATGGGCAATTACCGGTCTTTGGCATGGTGCCAGCTGGAACTTTGTTCTTTGGGGACTTTACTATGCGGTATTGTTGATTATCGAAAAACTGTTTCTGCTGCGTTTACAGAAGTATCTCCCCTCCTTTATCAATCATTTATATGCATTGTTTGCTGTGATCTGCGGCTGGGTACTGTTCCAGATCACATCTCTCGGAGATATGTTCTCCTATCTGCGCGCAATGTTTTCCAGCAGCATCGCATATACAAATTCGGATATTTACATGCTGTTGTCCAACGCAGTGATTTTAATAGTAGCCATATTCTTTTCCACTGACTGGATCTATCGGATCGGAGATAAAATACCGGAAAAGACAGCTAAAGCTTCAAAACCTATTATTTTGATACTTCTTTTCCTTATCTCCACGGCGTTTTTAGTCAATGACACCTACAATCCTTTCTTGTATTTCAGGTTCTGATAAGTATGAAGCAAAAAAACAACATCTTAATATATCTGTTTTTCGGAATCATTCTTGTTTTTCTGGTATTGTTTATTCTGATGCCAAAACGCACTTTTTCCCTGCAGGAAAACAGGGTTCTTCAGGAAATGCCAGCTTTGAATGCCCGTGAAGTCACTTCCGGTGTCTTTATGGAACACACAGATCGCTATATTGCAGACCACTTCCCTTTCCGGGACACCTGGATCACTGTCAAAGCATCCTGTGAATATGTAGCAGGCAAACGCAATAGCAATGGGATTTATTACGGAAAAGACGGCCAGTTATTTCCACAGTTTCATTCCCCGGATTATTCCAGATTGGAACAGAAGATTGATTGGATCAACAACTGGAGCGCATCCGTTCCCTACCCTGTTTCCCTCTGTCTGATCCCCAGTGCTTCAGATATCCAGCAAGATCGGCTTCCAACTCATACCGGCAGCTCAGAGGAAGAAGATGCCATTCAGTTCTGTTACGAGAAGCTGAGCGGTCCGCAGGCTATCGATCTTCGTCCCGCGCTGATAGAACATCAAAACGAAAACATCTATTATCGGACCGATCATCACTGGACCAGTTATGGTGCAAAGCTTGCTTTTGATGCACTTCAGAATCATCTGTATTCTGCTCACAATTTTGATACTTCCACATTAATCGGAACCACAGTCTGTGATGATTTCTATGGAACTTCCTACTCCACCTCCGGATACACCTGGGTCAATCCTGACTCCATCGAGACATACATCGATGGAAACAGTGCCAGTGTAGAAAGCTTCCAAACCGGTGTTCAGAACGAACCTGTAAGGACCGGCCTATATGACGGAATGAAGCTGAATGAGAAAGACAAATACTCCTATTTTCTGGGTGGAATCAGTCCGCTGATTCATATTCACAACAGTGCTCTGTCTCCCTCTTCCCTGCTGCTGATCCGGGATTCCTATTCCGACAGTATCGCGCCCTTTTTGAGTCAGTCGTATTCCGACATTTATCTTGTGGATCTTCGTTACTACAAGGATAGTATTCAGCAGTTCATTCAGGAGCATCCGGTCAATGAAATTTTGGTCATGTACAGCATGAAAAACTTCGCGGAAGATAATAATCTCGGTCTTCTGATCGGGTAAAAAAAAGACCCCTCGTTCCACGAGGGGTCTTTTAGATATTTCAGTTAATCATCAAACTCGTCATAATCTTCATCGACAAAGATCTTTTTCGTTTTAAACTGGCCGGCACGGATGGAATTCAATATCGTTCCAAGCGCAGTGGCAAGGTCAATGAAAAGTGCAAACCAAAGATTGCAGAAACCGGTCAACGTCAGAGCGATAAGAATGGCCTTTACTACAAAGCCGACTATGACGTTCTGAACCGCGATATCTGTACTGCGTTTCGCAGCATCGATGGAGAAGATCACAGAATTCAGACAGTTTCTTTCAATGGTGATATCGGAAATATCGTCACTGGATGCATAGATGGCATCAAGATCGGCATCCGTATGATACTTTCTCGGATTCCGATACAGATATAGAATCTTTCCCAGATGCTGGTTGTCTTTCTGATTGCTGATGAGGTTCATCTTCTGATCCTCATTATAATCATAATAAAACTCTGTTACATCCACGGTACGTACAAATTTTGTACAGGTCTCTTTGTCTTCCGAACTTACCAGGATGCAGTCGATATCATGATCATTGAATTCATTGATCAGATTCTTTGCCTGTTCATCAATTTCTTCCGAAAGCGTTATATGACCCACATATTTACCGGCTATGATCATATACAGGGTCGTACCCTCTGTGGCGATAATGGGAATACCAATTTCATGAGACTCACAGTAACGTTTCGTCATGAGTCCCATTTCAACGCCATTGACAAGAATCTTACATCCAAGCCCCGGGACTTCTCCGAAATTGGCAACCAGCTCCTCAGAGATTTCACCATGATAATTATCCAGAATCGACTGTGCGACCGGATCGGAAGAACGATATGCGATATGAGCTGCCATCTTCAGGAAGGTATCCGAATCCATGTCACCGGGATTGATGAAATCGATCTTATACACGCCACCGGTAATGATCCCGTCCTTGTCGTAAACAACAGTACCGACATCGGAATTCAGCTCAAAAGCTTCGGCGGAATGGAACAGGACACCATGTTCCGCAACAAAAGCCAAACCAATGAGATTTACAAGATAAATCGATGTAATAATGGACAGCGGAGTAGCGATCACAAGAATGATCAGGCCGCGATGGATCGACACATCATAGCTGAAATTGGTAATCCATGGAATAACAATTGCATACAGGATTGCAAATATGATGATGACCTTCGTAAAGATTCCGGTGATCTTCCCTACCCGGTTTTCAAAACGGGTAGGCTTAATATACTCATTCTGATATACCTGATCAACAAAACGTGCCGTATCATCATCAGTAATATACTCCAGTGCCGTTCTTCTGGTACGATATTTCGTATAATCAATCAGAATCAGGCCGATCTGATAAAGAATGACAATGGCAGCGCCTTCCATAGCAAAACGAATGAAATAGGAAACAAACGCAGCAATCACAATCAGCACATCCGAATGGAGGAACTGACGGTTCAATACTTTATCCAACGCCATAAGCACCAGATCGTATCCGGCGATCAGGGCAGCAAGTATAAGAAGAACCATCTGCAGTATCTCGCTCATATTGACAAGTAGCGACAGCACAACAAGTACTGTCGCTACAGCAAGACGTAATAGCAGGATGGGATCAAACCTATACTCTCTCAGCACACTGTTGTTAGTCTGGTGTGCTGGGAATGAATTTAGATTAAAATTCATCATCTCATCCTTTGTAGTGTTTTAGGCTTTTCCGTCGCAACCAAGAACGTCAACGATCTTATGGGCAACCATTGCTTTGATTGCAGCTCTTGCCGGTTTCAGGTACTCTCTCGGGTCGAACTTGTCGGGATGCTCATAGAAGAACTCACGTACGGTAGCGGTCATTGCAAGACGAAGATCGGAGTCGATATTGATCTTGCAGACAGCCATCTGAGCAGCCTGACGAAGCTGATCTTCGGGAACACCGATTGCACCAGGCATATTTCCGCCGAACTTATTGATCTTCTCAACAAATTCCTGAGGAACGGAAGAAGAACCATGAAGAACAATGGGGAATCCCGGCAGACGTTTAGAAACATCCTCAAGAATGTCGAAACGAAGCTGCGGTTTGGTGCCCGGTTTGAATTTATAAGCACCATGAGAGGTACCGATGGCGATGGCAAGAGAATCGCAGCCGGTGCGCTCTACAAATTCCTGTACGTCTTCCGGTCTGGTGTAAGAAGAATCTTCTGCACTGACATTGACTTCATCCTCAACACCTGCAAGTGTACCAAGCTCTGCTTCTACTACGACACCATGATCATGAGCATATTCCACGACCTGTCTGGTCAGAGCGATGTTATCCTCGAAGGATTTAGAGGATGCGTCGATCATAACAGAAGTAAAGCCGCCGTCGATGCAGGATTTGCACAGTTCAAAAGAATCACCATGATCCAGATGAAGGGCAATGGGAAGACCGGTCTCTTCAATGGCGGCTTCCACCAGTTTCATCAGATAAGTGTGATTTGCATAGTTACGTGCACCCTTGGAAACCTGAAGGATCAGAGGAGCATTAAGATCTTTTGCTGCCTCCGTGATTCCCTGTACGATTTCCATATTATTAACATTAAATGCACCAATAGCATATCCACCGTCATAAGCTTTCTTGAACATTTCAGTTGTTGTTACTAATGGCATATACTTTTCCCCCTAATAATTATTTATTTAACACATATATTATACTTCACAAATGTGATATAATCAACAACGCTAAACTGTATATTTCTAAAATTTCAGGAGGATCATAAATGGATATTTTGGATGACAAGCTCGTAGGCGCATGTATTTTCGGCCAGTCCGGCGGCCCCACCGCCGTTATTAATGCCAGTGCATACGGAGTATTTCGCACCGCACTTCAGTCCGAAGATATCACGGAAGTGTACGCTGCTGCCAACGGCATCGTCGGTGTTCTTGAAGACAAACTGTACGATATTGGACAGGAAGATCCTTATGAGCTGAGCCTGTTGCTGAATACCCCCTCTTCCGAGCTCGGTTCCTGCCGGTACAAGATGAAAGATCCCGAAGAGGACGACACGGATTACAAACGTATTTTGGAAGTGTTTAAAAAACACAATGTCCGCTATTTCTTCTATAACGGCGGCAACGATTCCATGGACACCTGCAACAAAGTCAGCCGCTATATGGAAAGCGTAGGCTATGACTGCCGTGTCATGGGCGTACCCAAGACCATCGACAACGATCTTTACGGCACGGATCACTGCCCCGGATTTGGAAGCGCAGCCCGTTATATTGCCACTTCCTGCATGGAGATCAAAAA
>JAEIGA010018820.1_pt1 | contig 10525 bp, 5 predicted proteins | sample 9270691 | NCBI WGS metagenome assembly JAEIGA01 (sample SAMN17057246, study PRJNA624740) | gut metagenome | biome: biome; isolation source: fecal sample | host: Bos grunniens | place: China: Xizang | collected 2019
AATATGCCTATTTCTTTATTATTTGCCTATGCAATTTATAAAAGATATTTAGGGCATAAAATGTTCCGAGTTGTTTTGTTTATACCCACAGTTATTTCCGCTGTGGTTTTATGTCTTGTTTTCAATATGGCGGTAGGCAGAAACAGTGGATTTATTCCAAAACTTCTTGAAACGATTGGATTAGGAGACAAAATTCCGCCGAGCGGTTTTATGGGAACGGAAGATACCGCGTGGACGATGATTTTGATTTTTAGCGTTTGGACGGGTATCTCTAGCAATCTCATCTATTTTTGTTCGGCGATGGGGCGGCTTCCCGAATCGGTATTTGAAAGCGCGCAGCTTGATGGAGCAAGTGATTTCCAACAATTTTATTTAATTGCCATTCCGCTTGTGTGGAGTACGATTACCACCATTTCCATTACGGGCGTATCCAGTATTTTCTCGTGGTATTTACCTTCGCTTTTGCTAACGAACGGTAAATACGGTACAAGTACCTTGGGGCTTATGATTGTGATAAGTGCGCAGGGGAGAAATCATTTGGGGATTATTTCCGCGCTCGGCGTTTTGGTTGCAATATTCGGCACCTGCTTGACACTTTTGGCTAAAAAGTTGATGGGCAGCGTGTTCCAAGAGGAGGAATATTGATGGAAACGACAAAGAATCTTAACGCCATGAAAAGGAAAACGATTGGCGATAGAATTTTTTCCATTATACTTATCGCGGGTATGACGATATTTGCGCTCAGCTTTTTATTTATTTTTGTTTGGATGTTTTTGAATAGCCTGAGAAATCCTGCTAATTATAACGCCGAACCGTTAAAGCTGTTTGATTTTAGTAATCAAGAGAGCTTGTTTGCCAATTACAAGGAAGTTTTTGATTACGAAGTTCGTAAAACGATTTTGGTAAACGGCAAACGTACTTCGGTTACGCTTAACGTTCTTACAATGCTGAAAAATTCGGGGCTGCAAATCTTGTTCTCCGTGCTTGGCGGTTTAATATTTCCGCCTGCGGTTGGATATGTGGTTGCAAAATATAATTTTAAGCTGAAAGGTGTAATCGTAACCACCGTTATTATGACGATGTGCATTCCTATGATTGGTACGACGGCTTCCACTTTGAAATTTTATGATAAGTTGAATATGATCAATACTTGGTGGCCTGTGATTTTAGGTTCGTCAGGTGGACTTGGATTCGGGGTATTGTTGTACGGCAATTATTTCGGGGCAATGCCTTGGGAATACGTAGAATCCGCAAAGTTGGACGGCGCAGGTAATTTAAGGGCGTACCTGTCCATTATGTTGCCGCAAGCCATGCCGATTTTACTTGCGCAATCGGTAATGACATTAATCGGTGCGTGGAACGATTATACGACGAGCTTTATGTATATGCCGAATATGCCTACGCTTGCGTATGGTATTAACGGGCTGTCCGAACATTACAGCAATGCAAAACCGATTGCATTTGCGGCGTTATTTATGATGTCTATGGTGACGCTTGTATTGTATGGATGCTTTAGTAAAACGATTATGAGCAGTTTCTCTGCAGGAGGATTAAAAGGATGAAAAAGAAAAGGATATTTGCATTGGCAAGTTGTTTTATATTAGCGGTTGGGGCTTGTGGATGTAATTTTGGTGGCGGAAACGCTTCGGATACCATTCCCGATACGACGCTTGTCGATTACGAATCGTATAAAGGGAAACAGAATATTACACTGACCGCTTGGGATTTTCCTCAGCTTGAATATTTGGATGGCGTTGGATATGATACGCCGAGGAATAATGCAATTATTCAAGATATTGTAGCGGCGCATTTCGACGTTTTGAATTTGACGGGTACGCATAGTTTATATATCAATACTGCGGAAAATATTCAGCTTACCAAAGAACAAATTGCGCTTTGCAATCAAAATGGTTTAAAGTCGGTTGTGTTCGGCTCGAATACCGGGCTTGATAACGAAAATATTTTGTTTACGGATAACTATCCCGATTTTTCTGATTGCGAAGGCTTTTACGGTTTTATGCCCTGGGATGAACCCAACGTTGCAAATATGAATAAGCTGGGGCTTTATGCAGAACAATTCAATGAAATATATAGGGGTACGGATGCAATTTATCACGTTAACCTTTTGCCTTCTTATGCAGCTCCTTTCACGAGCGGTGGTTACGATGATTATATGACGACGTACGGCGAAGAAGTGTTAAGCAAGGTGGAAGGCGAAAAATGGATGATGGTTGACAGTTATCCTATCAATCCCGACGGAACGCTTTTCTTAAATTTCCTTTATGACTTGATTGCATTAAAAACGTATTCTATCAAATATGACGCGAAATCGCAAATGTCTTTGATGTCGACGGCAACTGGTCCAAACCTTCGCTCACCGATAAAAGAGGAAATTTATACGCAAGCGTATGCCGCTTTGGCGATGGGTATGGACGGGATTGCTTGGTACACGTATTCTACTCCGCGTGAACCGCATATTCCCGATGGTAGTGCGCCTGTAAAAAACGACGGTACGAAAACCGAGCATTACGACGACTTGAAAGAAGTAAATGCTACGTTAAAATCGTTTGGACACGCTTATCAATGTTTTGACTGGCAAGGCGTTATGTTCCATTCCAGTAAGCAAACGTCTGCGATGAATTTTGTAAAACGCAATACCATCGTAAACGAGTGGGTTTTGACGGCTGAAGATACAAAATCTCTTGAATCTGTGGACGGGGAAGGCGATTTTATCATCGGTGTGATGAAAGATGAGTTGGGCAACGACGGGTTTATGGTAACCAATTACAGCGATAAGAAAAACAGCGCGAGTGCTACGGTAGAATTTACCTTCAGCAATATGAATTATTTGCGCGTATATAAAAATGGCGAGATAGAGGATTTGCCTATCGTTGACAACAAAATTACGCTCCCGTTAAATTACGGCGAAGGCGCGTTGGTAATCCCTTACTACAAAAACTAAAATAGGATATAGGAGGACGTTATGAAAAAGAAAACAAAAATCCTTTCTTTGATACTGGCTGGTATTTTGGCTTGCGGTGTAACGGGTTCCGTTATTGGAATTGGCGTTGCACAGGCAGGGCAACGAGCAAGTATTAAAAAAGAAGAATTGACCATTTCTTCCTTGACGGATGGGGCAACGGTGGCTTTGCTTGATGGCGAAATTTATGAATTCGCTACTACCTATAAAGAGAAAGGCGATGCAAGAAAATGGGCGGTTGGCGAAAATTATTCGGGCGATCGCTACGCACCGAAGAAGGCGAAGATTACGTGGAAAAACAAGGGCGAGCCGGCGGCGTATTATACGCTTAGCCTCGGTTTGAAAAAAGACCTTTCCGATGCAAAAGATTACATTACGTTAAATACGGAAGTCGATGTGGAAAATCTTTTGGTTGCGAAAAAGTATTATTATCAAATCACCGCACATTACGATGAAGATACGGTTGTTAAATCGATTGTATTTAGCTTTAATACAGCGGATTTGCCTCGTACGGTATGGATTGAAGGTGTTAGCAACACGCGTGATTTAGGCGGAAGAAAAACGGTTGACGGGAATTATCGAGTAAAGCAGGGTATGATTTATCGCGGCGGTAACATCGACGGTATTACAGAAAACGGCAAACACGTATTCTTGAACGTGCTTGGTATCAAAACAGACCTTGATCTTCGCGGTAATGATGTTGGCATAACCGTTTCGCCTGCAGGTGAAAGTGTGAACTTTATCAAAGTGCAAGCGCCTTTCTATTACGGACATCCTTCGGATATAACATCGCCTGATTTTAAGGAAGCGTTGACGACGGAAATCAGAACATTTGCAAATCCCGATAACTACCCTGTGTATTTGCATTGCAACTTAGGTCGTGATAGAGCGGGTACGCTTTCCTACTTAATCAACGCATTGCTTGGCGTGGGTGAGCAGGATTTGTTCCGTGATTTTGAAACGTCTTTCTTCTCCAGACACGGCTTTGTTGATGCTGCGCAAGGGCAGGGTACTGTGCTTGAGCTTGTCAGTAGCTTGATGGCGCTTCATAATTATCTTACAAGCTATGGCGGCGGTACGCTTGCGCAAAACACGGAAGCGTTCTGCATCAATCATCTTGGAATTACAAAGGCGGAAATCGATTCGATCCGTAACATTATGTTAGAGGAGGTAGGTGCATGAAAAAGTTAAGAACCTTATTTTTAGCGGCAATCTGTTCTTTGTGTATGGTTTTAGGCTTTGCGTTTTTGCCTAATACTATTGAAACGAATACGGCAAATGCCGACACTCTTCCTACATATACTGACAGAGAACTTTCTGCGTATAACATTGTTGACTTGACGACGATTGCAAAAGAGGATCCTTATGAAGTGAAGAATGGGGAATCGTATGATAAATCGTATCCTGAAATGGCAGGGAACACGTCTTATTCGGTTGTGTTTAAGTTCACGATGACGCACGCGGATATGGAACCTGCTGAAAAGATAGTCGTTTTGAGGTCATATTATGGCGCGTATGGTTATCGTTTCTACTTTGATACGTTGCGTATCGGTGTGCTTGACAACTGGGCGATGACGACGGTTGCCGAACCCATCGATTTAATTCAAGCAGGTCAAACCTATAACGTAGAATTCGGCGCGGTCAATTTGAAAGACAGTAACAATGTGTGGCTCTATATCAAGATTGACGGTGAATTGGTACAAAGTGTTGTAACCACGCAAGAAGATACCACTTACAACAACCGCAGAATGACGATTTCTACAAGCTCGGCAACAGGCTTTACTCTCGGTATGCCCAAAGCGGATGAATCCGAAGTTGGGGATAGCGAATTTGAGTACCCGTATTCGTTTGATGGGTCGCATTATACCTATTATAGCGCAACGGAAATCGTGGAATATACTGCGGAGCAGGCAGCTGCTTTGGGTATCCCAGAAGGCTATGAGGGGAACGTACTTGCGGTAAATCACACCGAGGCTTCTCGTGGTGTCGTATTTGATTTTTCGGGGAAGAAAATTCCAAGCGACAAGGTTAAGGGTATTACGTTCCGTGTATATGTCAATGCGCAAAACGATTCTACGGGTTATCCTGCCGTTCGTATTTACAATAAAGATACCGCTTCTTTGTTGAGTGAAGACGTAAGCGCAAGATTGGGGAGCTGGATTACAATCACATTCCCGATGCAACATATTGATTATATTTCAGTGGATGGTTATTTAAGTTCGTTAGAGCTCAGCGTTCGTTCCAAAACAACGCAGGTAGATACCGTTAAGTTCTATGTCGACAGCGTAGATGTTGAAGTTGAAGGTGGCAATGAACCTGAAACTCCTGGGTTGCCGAATTATACAGATAGTGAGCTTTCGGTGTATGACGTTATCAGCACGAATACCTTGTTTGAGGAAGAAAGCGTTTCGATAGTAAATGGAAATGCGCCTAACATTGTTTATGCAGTATCGGAGCAAAACACGACCTATTCGGTGGTGTATAAGTTTACGATGATGCATGCGGATATGGAAGGCGCGGAAAAGATTGCGGTACTTCGTTCGTACGGTGGCGCGTATGGGTTTAGATTCTATTTTGATACCTTGCGTATCGGCGTGCTTGACAATTGGGCGATGACGACGGTTGCAGAGCCTATCGATTTGATTGAAGCAGGTCAAACCTACGATGTAGAATTTGGTGCAATCAACCTGAAGAATAGCAACAAAGTATGGCTCTTTATCAAGATTGATGGTGAGCTTGTACAAAGCGTAGTAACCACGCAAGAAGATACCACCTATAACAATCGAATGGTGTCCATTTCGACGAGCTCTGCAACGGGCTTTACGCTTGGTATGCCTCAAAGTGCAGGTGGCGGTGAATCGGGTTTGCCTACCTATACGGATGCGCAGCTTGTGTCGTATGATACGATTTCCGTATACGATTTGACGGGTGCAGAAACGCATACTGTTCCTGCGGCGAATGGTTCTTATGCTTCGGCTACCTTGGCGTATGCTGCTTCTGTGGAAAACACCACGGGTTCTACTGTATTCAAGTTTAAGTTGGGACTTAATTCGACTAGCTCCGTGGAAAGATTGATTAGCTTGCGTAAAAATGGTACTTATTCCTATCGTTTCTACTTTGGTTTGGACGGTGTGAATGCGATGGTGGGTGTATTTGACAACAACGTTTTGCGTGATACTTCCGATAAGGTAGAGTTCCATACGGGTGCGCCTGCGGAATATGACGTGGAAATCGGTGCGGTAGACCTTTTGGATGGTAGCGGAGTATGGCAATATATCAAGATTGACGGTAACCTCATCATCAGCGTGGTTAATGCGGCTGCTGCTGATGCCAATACGACCTCGATTGGCGTTGGCGGTAATGATACAGCGGCTTGGACATTGTCGCAGGTAGGGGAAATTCCAGTTTCTCCCATCGTGCCTGTTGATCCCTCTAACAGTGAATTCGATTTTAGCTATTTCGTAGAAAACGAAAACAAAGTATACAGTAGCTACGGTGCAACGGATGCGGTAGAAATTACGGCGCAAAATGCTGCGGAAATCGGCGTTTTGGCTGGTTACAACGGAAATATTTTGATTGTAAACAATACCATTGCAAATCGTGGTGTAGTGTTGGATTTCTCGGGTATGGCAATTCCAGCAGGTCTTATTTCTGCTATTTCCTTCCGTGTTTATGTAGGCACGCAGAACGAAACAGGGGCTTACCCCAACCTTCGTATAGCGAACCCTAACAAAATTTCTGAATGGGTATTAAACGAGAATATCAGCGCGCAAACGGGACAATGGATTACGGTTACGCTCAGTGATGCTGCTGCAATTGCAAAGCTTTGCAAGGACGGTGTTTTGGATAAATTTGAACTTAGTTTGAGGTCGAACTCTACAACGCCTATCTCCGTTAAGTTTTATATTGACGAAGTGTCGATTGATATGCTTGAAAACGATGGTGTTGCACCTGTGATTACTTATACGGGTGAAGAAACGTTTGTTTCCTATCAAGGCAGTCAATTTGTTTTGCCTGCAACCGCATACGACGCGCAAGAAAATAAAGAAATTGCATTGACATTGGATTGGGGAAATGCTATAATTGGTGCAAACGGCGCGCCTACGGAAGTTGGTGTATACACCTTAACTCTTACAGCAATCGACTATTACGGCAACGTTGCAACCAAGACGATTACGGTTGAAATTAAAGCACCCGATACGGAGCTTCCCGTTATCAATCTTGATTTCATTGCAATTAAGGCAAAGGTTGGCGCAATGGTTCTTATCGAACCGACCGCAACGGATAACAGCGGTTTTGCTACGGTAAACAGTGTTTGGTCGGATGGTGCAAAAGATATTTTTGGCGGTTTGACGCTTGGTGCGCATACTTGGACGATTACGGCTACCGATCCTTCGGGGAATGTAGCAACGAAAGTGATTACCGTTTACGTTACGGAAGATGCTCCCTCCTTCGAATTTATTACGAACGAGGAAGATTTGATTGCGAGATATACGGTAACGTTTGATGGCGCAAATGAAGTTATCGTTCGTGACGGCGACAAGATTGAAAAACCTGTCGATCCTGTAAAAGCGGAAGATGAAAAGGCGAGATATACCTTTATTGGTTGGTATAACGGCGACGTGGAATGGGATTTTGATAACGACGTTATTACGGAAGACACCAACTTGGTTTCTCGTTATGCAGAATCGTTGAAGACCTATCTTGTTACTTTTGAAGGCGGTGCGTCCTTTAAGGTAACCTATGGGGATAAAGTAGCGCAGGAAAATATCCCTGCTCAACCGATTAGACCCTCTACGGCAGAATATGAATTCGTATTTGAAGGTTGGGCGGTTGGCGATACGCTGTGGAATTTTGAAACGGACGTAATTACGGGGGTAACTGTATTTGCACCGAAATTCACGGAAGTAAAACGTCAATACAAGGTAACCTTTGACGGCGCAAACGAAACGACGTATGAATACGGCGCAAAGGTTGTAAAACCTGCCGATCCCACGAAGGAAGCAACGGAGACGCACACCTACGAATTCCTTGGTTGGGAAGCAAACGGCAAGCTGTGGAATTTTGATACGGATACCGTGACGGGTAACCTGAACTTGAAAGCAAAATGGGAAGAAACTCCTATTGATGGAGTGGAGGATAATTCTTCTACCGATAGCGAGTCTTCCGGCTCTTCTTCCGATGGTGAGAAGACAGGTTGCTTTGGCTCGGTTAGTCTTTCCGGTATGGCGCTTGTTGCTTTGCTGGGGGCGTGCTTTGCGTTGAAAAAAAGAAAAGAAGATTGATATTTAATTTCAATAGAGGCATAAAGTAAGAAAAGAGGTGGAATTTCTATTCTGCCTCTTTAGGTGTATTTGAAATAAAATAACAAAAGAGAGTATTATTGGTAGTTATGAAAATAGTTTTTCAAAATTTGATTTTTGAGGTAGAGAACAATGTGGTTCGGCTCGTGCGTTTTGGGGGCTTTGTATATTCCAACGGCGGTATTTTTACGGAAGTGCAGGTTTGCGGAGAAAACAAAGATACGCACCTGGGCGTTAAGATGGTAAATTCTTCCGAAGGACGGCGCCTGCGTTATGTTTCGCATCTGCAAACGGACAATCGTTTGGAAATTGTGCAGACCAGTGGGTTGGTGGAAGTAAAAACCATATTTAACACATATACGAATACGTCCTGCCTACAAATTCATACGGAGGTAAAAAATATTTCCCGCGAACAAGTCGTATTGGAAGAAGTTTCGGCTTTTGTACTGAATGGTTTGGGAAACAACAGCGTAGAAAACTCAAAGTCGATGTATTTTAATAAGTTTGCGCAAAGCCATCATATTGAATGTCAGCCGAGAAGACAGTCTTTTTTTGATTACGGTTTGCATAGAGGGTGTGGTGAATTTCAAAAGCGTTTGGCGTTTGCAAACGTGGGCAGTTGGTCGACGAAAGAAGAATTGCCGCAAGGTATAGTGGAAAACGTTGCGGAAAACAAATGCTTGATGTTCCAAATCGAAAGTAATAATTCTTGGTATTATGAAATCAGTGATTTCGGCGGAGAGTATTATTTGTATCTAGGCGGTGCAAACGTTTCTTTCGGTAATTGGAGTAAAGCCTTGAACGCTGGCGAAACGTATAGTACTGTAAACGTTGCTTTGGCGTGTGGGGAAGATGTGGGAGCGGTCATAGGCGAAATGACGAAATACCGTCGCCAAATCAGCAAAAAAACGGGCGTAGACGCAACCCTGCCCCCCATCTTTAATGAATATATGCATTTGTCGTGGGATAGTCCTACGGCGGAGCAGACGGCGAAGGTTGCGCCGATTGTAGCAAAAACAGGGATAGAATATTACGTAATTGACTGCGGTTGGCACAACGAAGAACCAGGCTGCTGTGTGTATCCTTATGTGGGACAATGGAAGGAAAGCAAGGCTCGTTTCCCTGAAGGTGTAAGAAAGACGACTGATTTTATTCGTTCGCTTGGTATGAAAGCAGGGCTTTGGATCGAACCTGAAATTATTGGGGTGAAGTGTCAAGAAATGTTGGATTATTACGACGATGATTGTTTCTTACAAAGAAATGGCAAAAAAATCGCCGTAATGAATCGTTATTTCTTGGATTATAGAAATCAAAAAGTGCGCGATTATATGTCGGAAACGATTCGCAGAATGGTGGAGGATTACGGCGCTGATTATATCAAGATGGATTATAACGAGGATTGCGGCGTAGGAACGGATTATATGGCATTTTGTGCCGGGGAAGGCTTGGAACAAGCGGCAAACGCGTATTTGTCTTGGATTGACGAAATGCACGCTCGTTTCCCGCAGGTTTTATTTGAAACCTGTTCTTCTGGCGGTATGCGTATGGATTATCAAACGCTTTCCCATTTCGCGCTTGTTTCCACGTCCGATCAAACGGATTATTTGAAATATCCGTACATAGCAGGGAATATTTTGTCGGCGGTAATCCCCGAACAGGCGGCGGTATGGAGTTATCCTGTCGCAAGTGGCGGTTGTATCGATTTAGGCTTCCGTTATACGGCGGAATGGGCTAAAGAAAATATTTCGGCAGATAAAATCGTCTTGAATATGGTTAACAGCTTCCTTGGTCGAATGCATTTAGCAAGCCATTTAGAGTTGATGACGGATGAACAATTAAAATTAGTCACGGAAGGCGTGGCGTATTACAATTCCTTAACGGAAGCGACAAGGACGGCGGTGCCGTATTTCCCGAACGGATTTACTCGTTTTGGAGAAAAACAGGTTGTTGCAGGTTTTGTGTCGAATAAGAAAATGTATCTTGCCGTTTGGTGCTTGGAAGAAGCGTCTTGCGTGCAAGTACCTATCAAGGAAGGGATTAAGAGTGTTTTCGTAGGGTATCCTAGTGTAACGGATGTAGAAATAGAGAATACCAACGAGATGTTAAGCGTTCGTTTCGCTGGGGGAAATCAAGCCGTATTCTTGGAGATTGAAACGTTATGAAAGACTTTGAACGCTTTGGCGTCATGATTGACTGTTCGCGCAACGGCGTTATGCGCGTAGAACAAATGAAAAAGTTTATG
>JAEIGA010018821.1_pt1 | contig 10525 bp, 12 predicted proteins | sample 9270691 | NCBI WGS metagenome assembly JAEIGA01 (sample SAMN17057246, study PRJNA624740) | gut metagenome | biome: biome; isolation source: fecal sample | host: Bos grunniens | place: China: Xizang | collected 2019
AAGCAGAAGGTGGTGCGCCTGAAGCAAAAGATATCCCAGAGAGCGAGAAAGCTACTGTAGAAGAGATTCGCGCTCAACTTCTCGAGTGGGCTGCTGAGTCTGACGAGACTATCATGGACAAATACTTCGAGCAAGGCACTCTTTCTGACGACGAGCTTATGCGCGGTCTTCAAACCGTATTTGCAGAGGGTAGTATGTATCCTGTTATCTGTACTAGCGGTCTTAAGGACATGGGTATCCGCCGCCTCATGGGCTTCCTTGGCGAGATGACTCCATCTGTTGCTGACGCCCCTAAGCCATTGACAGTCAACGCAGAAGAAGTTGCTCCAGATCCTGCAGCTCCTACATCTGCTTTCATCTTCAAGACTTCTGTTGAACCACACATTGGTGATGTCAACTACTTCAAAGTGATGCAAGGTACCCTCCGCCCAGGTGATGATGTTCTCAATGTTGACCGTGGTACCAAAGAGCGTATCTCTCAACTCTACTCTGTAGCTGGTAACATCCGCGTTCCTGTAGAGGAGGTTTCTGCTGGTGATATCGCTGCTACTGTTAAGCTCAAAGATACTCGTACTGGTAATACTCTCAACGCAAAAGATTGCGAGAACCAATATCCTGCTATCTCTTATCCAGATCCTAAATATCGTCGTGCTATCAAGCCTGTTAACGAGGCTGATGCCGAGAAGTTGGCAGCTCTCCTCACTCGTATGCACGAAGAGGATGCTACTTGGGTAGTAGAGCAATCAAAAGAATTGAAGCAAGTCATCGTAGCTGGTCAAGGTGAGTTCCACCTCCGTACCCTCAAATGGCGTCTTGAGAACAACGATAAGATGATGGTTACCTACGAGGAGCCTAAGATTCCTTATCGCGAGACCATCACCAAGTCTGCTCGCGCTGATTATCGTCACAAAAAACAATCTGGTGGTTCAGGCCAATTCGGTGAGGTGCACCTCATCGTCGAGCCTTATGTAGAGGGCGAGCCAGTTAAAGAGGTTTACAAGTTCGGCAACCAAGAGTACCGTATCTCAGTACGTGATACCCAAGAGATTCCACTTGAGTGGGGTGGCAAGCTTGTACTCATCAACTCTATCGTAGGTGGTGCTATCGACTCACGCTTTATTCCTGCTATCCTCAAGGGTCTCATGGATCGTATCGAGCAAGGTCCTTTGACTGGTTCTTACGCACGCGACGTACGCGTGATTATATATGATGGTAAGATGCACCCAGTAGACTCTAACGAGATCTCCTTCCGTCTTGCAGGACGTAACGCTTTCGCAGAGGCATTCCGCAATGCTAATCCTAAGCTCCTTGAGCCTGTATACGAGGTTGAGGTATTTGTACCAAGCGATATCATGGGTGATGTGATGTCTGACATCAACGGTCGCCGCGGTATGGTACTCGGTATGGAGACAGAGAAGAACTTCACAACTTTGAAGGCTCTTGTTCCTTTGAAAGAGATGTCATCTTACTCTACTACACTGTCTTCACTCACAGGTGGTCGCGCTACTTTCACCATGAAGTTTAAGAGCTACGAGCTCGTTCCTGGTGATGTGCAAGACAAACTCATCAAGGAGTACGAAGCTACTCAAAAGGACGAGGATTAATCCCCCGACGGTTAACCGTTTCATCGATATTAACCGTATTGACCAATACTCAAAAGAGACTGTCACGCTGGCAGTCTCTTTTTTTTGCAAAAAAAATTCAGTAATATTTGCATTTGCCGAAAATTTGCAGTACCTTTGCATGCAGATTGCAAATTATTGCACAAAAAAACCTAAATAACTACAACAACATCACCTATGAAAGATTTTTTTACATTCAAAAATCTCCGCAAATGGTTTTTCAATAAGTACACGATTACTTTGTACTTATTTACCATTATCTATGTTTTCGTTGGAGATCAAAGTTTGATTAAACGCATTTCTAAAGCAATAGAAATACGTAAGATTAACAATGAGAAAGAGCTTATTACCAAACAAATCGATCAAGCCGAAACTATGCTCAAGTCATTGGACAACAAAGATAGCCTCGAGCGTTATGCTCGTGAAGTGTATATCATGCACGAAGATGGCGAGGAAGTGTATCTTATTGACTAACTCTATTCATCATACAGAACATTTATAATGGCCCTTACGGGTGCTTACCACCGTCATGAAACGAAGCGACATCTTATTATACAGCGGACTCATTGTACTATTAGCAGGAGCTATAATGAGGATTCTTGACTTTGTTCCTTACTCTGACTATGTACTGATTGCTGGTGCAATATTAATCATCTTTCGAGGTGCTGTACGTAGCAGAGAGCGCTTTGAAGACCGGCATAAAGATCAGAAATGAAATCCATCACGATTAAGGACATAGCCAAAGAATTGGGTGTTTCGGTATCCACCGTTAGCCGTGCCTTACAAAACCATCCTGACATTAGCGAACAGACTAAAAGTCTAGTTCGTGATTGTGCTACGCGTCTCAATTACAAGCCTAACATCATGGCTAGCAACTTGCGAACGAGCAAGAACACAACTATTGGCGTTGTCCTTCCGGAGGTTAATCATCATTTCTTTGCTTCTGTACTAGATGGTATAGAGCAGGCTGCTAACGAAGCGGGCTATACTATCATCATCTGCCAAACAAGCGAAAATGTGGAGAAGGAGATTCAAAGTATCCACACTCTCATGGCTAGCCGTGTAGCTGGTATATTAGTTGGTATCAGCAAACAGACGCATAGCTATCAACATTTACAAGAGGTTATCAACGCCGATATCCCACTTGTACTCTACGATCGCCCTTGCCCATCATTACCTTGCGACCAAGTAGTATCTGATGACTATACGGGAGCGTTCAAGGCTGTAGAATACCTCATTCAAACGGGTTGCAAACGAATTACATTCTTTTCCTCACCCATGCAATTAGAGGTTGCTCACCGTCGCTACCAAGGTTGGAGAGACGCATTGAAACGATACAACATGGATATTAGTGATTCAATGATCGTCACCTGCGATACGCGCGCACAAGCCATCATAGAGACGCCTAATATTCTTAAGGCTGCCAATAGACCTGATGCCATCTTCTGCGTCAATGATGATTGTGCTTCTGGTGTACTTTACGCTGCGCAAATTTTAGGATTTAATATCCCTAACGATCTAGCCATTTGCGGATTTTCTGATGCGCCATTATGCCGCAACACATCCCCTATGTTGACCACTGTTGAGCAACATGGTATTGAGATTGGTAAACACGCTATGCGACGCCTTTTAAAACGCCTTAATGGAGACGAGCGAATAGCACAAACGGAGATGATGCCTACTGATCTCATCGTCCGCGAAACCACTAAATAATACAATGATGGAATCACTCTTGCAATACAACAATTGGTCCATTGAGCAACACACATGGGATCCTTCGCGTGAGGCAGAAATAGAGCAACAACTCTCCTTCTCCAACGGCTATATTTGTCAAACAGCCCATTTCGAAGAATATTATTCTGGAGAGCAGCGTTTGTGTACTTTCATCCAGGGAATCGAACATCCAATATTGAATATTTCATCCCTATCTATTCGTTTGCACGATGAACGACTAGATCTAGCTACCTGGAAGGTTACACAGTTCTACCGTTGTCTACATAAAAACCAACCTTTGTTGGAACGTCATTATACAGCCACCTCTCCCAAAGGAGCCACCATACAAGTCAAAACCAAGCGCCATCTGCTAGAGCATAAAGAGGCCATGCTAATTGAATACGAGATTACGTCCCTTAATTATTCAGGTCCTATCTCTTTTTTGGCTATGTTGACTCCTAACCAAGAGAACATTGACTGGTATCCTCTCCAAAATCAGATTGAGCAGGATCATTGCTGGCTATGGTTGCAGATGTACGAGTTGAATATACAATTGTGCTGTGCCATGAATTGGGAAGTGCTATATAATGATTCACGACTCGTTCAACGTCCTATCAAGATAGAGAAGCAGCACACCATAGGATACTCGCTTACCACTTCCATCAAGCCAGGCGACACTTGTCTTCTACGCAAGAAAGTAGTGGTCAAGGATTCTCGCACACATGATAAGGAACAACTCATCACAGACGCCGTGCAATGCTTGACAAACTTGTAAAAGAACATATTATCCTAGGTATTGACCCTGGCACCTTGTACATGGGCTATGCGCTATTGCATACTTCGGGTAGTAAGGTTGAGATATTGGATTTTGGTGTTTTTGATGTGCACAAGTTAGAAGATCAGTATGCTCGTCTGCAAAAGGAGTTTTTCTTCCTGCAAGAGCTTATAGATAAATACCACCCTACCGTGCTGGCCATTGAGTCGCAATTTGTGGACAAGAACCCTCAAACGATGATTAAGATTGTCCATGCCCAAGGAGTGGCCATTGCTGCAGCATTGTCCAAGGACATTCCCGTGCAAGAATACTCCCCTATGAAAGTTAAGATGGCTATCACAGGTAATGGACATGCGGACAAACATCAAGTAGCCGATATGTTGCAACGCTTTTTGCATATTCCTCCTGATCAGATGCCCAAGAAACTGGATGCTACTGACGCCCTAGGAATCGCCTATTGCCACTATCTACAACTCGGCATGCCACTCCGTGAGAAGGGAGCGAAGAACTGGACTACTTTTGCCAAACAAAAAGGACTAGTAGACAAGCAATTAAGCGGACCTAATGCCAAACTACAAGCGGCAATGATGATGGCAAAGAAAAAGAAATAAATACTTTTTTTTGCAAAATCGCCGCGTAATATTTGGTATTTTGATTTTTTTGTTGTACCTTTGCACAACTTTTGCAATGCACAAAATTTTGAAACTTATAAAACTTATTTAACAATAAATTATTACAATTATGGCTTACGTTATTTCTGAAGATTGTATCGCTTGTGGTACATGTATCGATGAGTGCCCAATGGGTGCTATTTCTGAAGGTGATATTTATGTAATTGACGCTGACGTATGTACCGAGTGCGGTACTTGTGCAGATGTTTGCCCAAGTGGTGCTATTTCTCAAGGCTAATCCAGCGCAGTACATTATGTATAACAAAGGCTCCTTTTAGGAGCCTTTTTGTTTGTCTAATAGTTGGGTGAGTTATTATAGCGAAATTATCCTTTCAGCAGCGCCTTGAGCTGCTGATTTCTCCCCTAGGATTTGCCCTATAGCCTTGTATTCCGCTTTCATCGCAGCGCGATAGGCATCGTCCTCCACTAGGCGCTGGAGCTCTTGCTCCACATTCTTCTGTGTAAATCGGCTAGCTACTAGCTCCTGTATCACCTCTTTGTCTGGGATGATATTTACTAGGGTAAAAAACTTGATTTTGAACATGATTGGCTTGAGTAGCCATTCTAGATACTTGCTTCCCGCCACATGGTAGACCGCAGTTTGCGGACAACCTATGAGGGCTGTTTCCAAGGTTGCTGTACCCGAGTTCACTACCGCAGCATGCGCTTGTTCTAGCAATGTATACGTGTCACGGGTGAGTTGTTCACCTTGTAGATAGGATGCATAGAATGCATCCTCTATGCCTGGTGCGGCAGTTACCACTATGCGATACTTATCGCCTGCCACTTTGCGTGCCGCAGCCAACATGGTAGGCAGGCACTTGCTGATTTCGCTTCTGCGCGAACCTGGCAGGATAGCAATAATTTCTTTGCCTCTAAACTCTAAACCGCAGGCAGCATTGCTGCCGTCTTCTCGCCTCCAACTTCGTATGCTATCCGCTACTGGGTTGCCCACATACTGACATTGGTAGCCATGCTTCGCATAGAATGCAGGTTCGAATGGAAAGATACCCAATATCTCATCACAGTAGCGAGCTATTTGATGCACTCTCCACTCTTTCCACGCCCAAATTTTAGCTGGGATATAATAGATGATTTTGGTTTGGGGTAGATGGTGTTTGCAGTATTTAGCCATCTTTAGATTGAAAGATGGGTAGTCTATCAAGATGAGCGCATCGGGTTGCTCTTGCAGCAATGCTTGTTTTGCAAGGCGGAAGTTACGTTTGATTTTGCCTAGATTTTGTAGCACAGCCACAAACCCCATGTACGCCATCTCACGATAATCCACATAGAGTTGGCAACCTTGAGCACGCATTTTGTCGCCACCAAGTCCCATGAACCTGGCCTGCGCATCTTTCTCTCGCAAAGCGGTCATCAGATTGGCAGCATGCAAATCGCCTGATGCTTCTCCAGCTATCAAAAAATACTTCATACCTCTCTACCTCCAAAGATTTGGCACTTTGCTTACACCAGCAAGCCGATACATGCTATCAAATACGGTATTGCTCCAATAAAGAGCCCTTTGGCTACGCGCCACATATCCAGCGTATAAAACACAAAGACAAAAGCCAGATTCGGGAAAATGCCTAATTGGCATATATTACCGATAACTGGGCGCAACTTATCCCAGTCAAACACTTCAAAAGTATACCATAGATTAAAGCGTTCGACATAAACATATCCCACTAGTACTGGCAACGCCAAGCCCAGCAGAATACCTATCCAATATTTATCTAGTTTTTGTCGCATTTAATTCCTTATACCAATTCATGCGCTGTTTGATCCACGGTGCAAGGTTGCACGCTCAAATAGTGGTTGTTCATCGCCCAATGGTCGGTATCTTGTGCTTCTGGTTCGATATTGATAAACTCACCACCAAGCTTGTAACAAGCTTCGCCTTTTTCGTCTATAGACGGAATCATTTCCTTGCTCCAGTAGCCACGACATTGACGTGTCCACTTAAGTCCTACCAGTTCGCCTACAGGTGCATTCACATTATAGCATACGCCATAAGGTTTCTCCTCTTCTAGCAGATGTTTAGTAAGTTCTAGGATATACTTCTCCATATGACTAAAGTCTGCTTCTGGGCTATGATCGTCGATAGAGAATCCTATAGATGGGATACCGTGCTCTGCACCTACGAAGCATGCGCCCATAGTGCCAGAGTAGATGACATTGATGCCGGCATTCGAACCATGATTGATACCACTGACTAGTAGGTCAATCTTGCTGCTATCGCCTTCGCATACCACATCGATCGCTAGTTTCACACAATCGCTAGGGGTTCCATTGGTAGTATAGACGGTCACATTCTTCTGCCATTCCTCTGTACCCCAACTAGGGTCGTTGAGAGGACGCAGATAGATGGGTTGTGCTACGGTTATAGCATTGCTCATACCGCTACGAGCACCATCTGGTGCTACAACGGTTACATGGCCCAATTCGCTCATTATACGCACGATGGTCAGGATGCCCTTTGCACCCCAACCATCATCGTTTGTTACAAATATTTCCATAAGAATATTGCTTCGCGTTTAAGAGTTTAGGAGTTCAGGTGTTTAGGAGTTACAACTATACTTCAGAACAACAGCAGACACCTGCTGCGCCTGAACCTCTGAACTTCCTCACCGCAGCTACTGCCTCTTAGCCAACTACTTCCCAAACCACGTCAATCACTTTCTTTGCCAACGCGTCAGCCTCCTCCATAGTAGCGGCCTCTGAGTAAACACGGATGATTGGCTCGGTGTTGGACTTACGGAGGTGTACCCATCCGTCAGCGAAGTCGATCTTCACGCCGTCCTTGTCGTTGATGCGCTCGCCAGCATATTTCTCTTTGACTGCCTCTAGCACTTTGTCCACGTCGATCTCTGGAGTCAAGTCGATACGGTTTTTAGAGATGCAGTACTCTGGGAAAGTTGCGCGAAGCTCGCTTACCTTGCAACCTTTTTGTGCCAAGCTGCTGAGGAACAATGCGATACCTACCAAAGCGTCACGACCATAGTGGCTAGCTGGGTAGATCACACCACCATTACCCTCACCACCGATGACTGCGTTGGTGCGTTTCATCTCGGTAGTTACGTTCACCTCACCTACTGCACTGGCGCTGTATGAACCGCCGTGTTTAACAGTCACATCGCTCAATGCGCGGGTAGAAGACATATTGCTAACGGTGTTACCTGGAGTTTTGCTCAATACATAATCAGCTACAGATACCAATGTGTACTCCTCGCCGAACATATCGCCGTTCTCGCAGATGATAGCCAAACGGTCTACGTCTGGGTCTACTACAAAACCTACATCTGCTTTACCCTCGCGCATGAGGTCGGAGATCTCGGTCAAGTTTTGTGGCAATGGTTCTGGGTTGTGAGCGAAGAGACCTGTTGGCTCACAGTTGAGCTCAATGATATTCTTCACGCCCAATGCTTTCAATATTGCTGGGATAGCAAGGCCACCTACAGAGTTCACGCAGTCGATAGCAACGGTATAGTTCTTAGCCTCGATAGCAGCTTTGTCTACTAGTTCGAGAGCCATCACGTCGCGTACATGATCCTCAAGGTAGTCACGACGGGTGATCTTACCTAGGTCATCTACCTCAGCAAAGTTGAAGTCCTCAGCCTCTGCAATGGCCAATACCTCTTTACCCTCTACGTCGTTGAGGAACTCACCTTTCTCGTTGAGGAGTTTGAGTGCGTTCCATTGTTTTGGGTTATGACTTGCGGTAAGGATGATACCACCAGCAGCGTTCAAGCCTGTTACAGCGAGCTCGGTGGTTGGGGTGGTAGCTAGACCGATGTTGATCACATCATAGCCCATACCTACTAGGGTACCGCAAACCAATTGGTCAACCATTTCGCCTGAGAGACGAGCGTCACGACCTACTACGATTGTCTTGTTGTCTGGCAACATAGCCTTACGTTGGGTAGCATAAGCAGCTACGAAACGCACAACATCTACTGGGCTCAAGCCCTCTGCCACGCGGCCACCGATGGTGCCACGAATGCCTGAAATACTTTTTACAAGTGCCATTTTTCTTAGTATTATGTTTTTTGTTTATTTTCTATAATCTTTCGCCTACTACGCCTAGGCGCTACGCCGATTTAGTATCTTTTTATCTTCATCTTAAGATCATATCCATAAGGAGTCACGCTACTGTTCTCCTCGCTGAATCCCATTTTACTTGGGCAGATAATTTTGCATTGCGAATCATTGTATTTCATATATTTCAATGCCACTTGCCAGCCCGTGCAAGCATCCTCTGACTGCACCATATATTGGAATTTAACTGGGTCAGGGCTATCCATAATACCCCAATTGTACAAGGTGTCCGCATACTCATCTAGGGTGTAGCGTTTAAAACGAAGCAGAACATCATCTCCAGACTCTATTTCTGCATTCTCACGACAAACGCTGTCGCTAGGATGCACAAAAGTGGTATCTCCTAGTTCTACCATATGGAAGTAGAAGTTATCGTAATCAGGTACTCGATAATACACATTATCCCCCCATGCATCATCGGCTGGCAAGGTATCTACTACCACATATCCATTGCGACTGATATAGTTTTCTATCAGCGCACGTTCTTTTTTCAGTTGTTCGGAATAGATATTGCTTTTGCAGCTGTACATCGCCAAAAGCGCCAATCCCATCAATAGTATCTGTATCTTTTTCATATTATGCTCATTATTCAAGCTTCGAAGTTATTCGTCGATGCTTATCGTTATTTTCACATTCGTATAAGGCTTGACAGCATTGGTCCCTTCCACACCAAATGCGGTATACCATGGGCACACTAGCTGCATTTGTTCGCCTCTTGCCATCATTTTCAATATTCGTGTTATAGATATAGGCAGATTGCCGTCGCCCACTTGTAAGCTCTGCTTTAGATCTACTAATTGATTGCCGTTTAGTTCACTCACTTGTACGTGTGCATCCACTATTTCACCAGTCTGCAGAGTTGCTGCATCAGTCTTCAGGGTTTTGCGGTACCAAAAACCTAAATCATCCTGCGCGTATGTCTCTGTCTGTGCAGTCACATAATCCACACATTGTTTATCTGCAGCATCCACCATACGTTGATTAAACTGCAGTTTTGCCATCAGCACGGAGTCTACCTTTCTGTCATCGCTCAACTTGTGTACGGGTTGAGGATCATTTTTGCAGGCCGTCATAGCAAGCAGCAAAACCACCACATACGCTATTTTCAGCACACACTTATTAACCCGTTTTCCATACATACTACTGCTAAATTACAAAATTCGTGCAAAGATAGCACTTTTTTCTGATATATACAAAAAAAAGATCTAAATAGTTATTTAGACCTTTCTTTTTTCACCCTCGCCTTCGGTTGTTCTAACTTCTAAAGCTTTTAGAACAGTTGGTCTGCTGCGTTTAGAAGATAAAAACGAGTATTTTTTTGCATATTTGAAAAAATATTACTAATTTTGCCACAGATTACCAAAACATCTTGAATATGAGAACTATCCATCTCCATTTGATGAGCATGTTTATGCTCCTAGTTTTCGCCATGCCATCCATGGCTCAGTCATCTCGTCTAGATAGTCTTCAGCATGTTCAACAGAAGATTAATCAGCAGAGCCAACAAATCCAATTACAGTACGATAGTCTATATAAGATTATCGCTCAATGCAAGACCGATGCGGAGCTTTTGGTGCAATATGAAGTGCTGAACAAGTTGGATAAGAAAAGCCAACAACTAGGCAACCGAATGCGCAAGGTAGAAGGAG